>Ga0265339_10000580_pt1 | contig 28541 bp, 26 predicted proteins | sample 4CB219metaG_FD_202085 | JGI IMG/M metagenome (GOLD analysis project Ga0265339, IMG submission 202085) | Rhizosphere microbial communities from Carex aquatilis grown in University of Washington, Seatle, WA, United States - 4-CB2-19 metaG | ecosystem: Host-associated > Plants > Roots >... | reverse complement strand
GACATTACGAAGTTCAAGGTGGATGCGATTGTGAACGCCGCCAATACTTCACTGTTGGGCGGCGGAGGGGTGGATGGAGCGATTCATCTGGCGGCCGGACCGGAGCTGGTGGAGGCGTGCCGCAAGCTGGGCTGGTGCGCGACCGGGGACGCCAAGGCAACGCCGGGTTTCCGTCTGCCGGCAAAGTGGGTGTTTCACGCCGTGGGGCCAGTGTGGCATGGCGGCAAGCGCGGGGAGGATGCTCTGCTGGCGGGGTGCTACCGGCGTTGCCTGGAGCTGGCGCGGGAGCACGGAGTGAAGACGATCGCATTTCCGGCGATCAGTTCCGGGGTCTATGGGTTTCCTTCAGAGCGGGCGGCGAAGATTGCGGTTCAGACGGTGCGGGAGAATGTCGATGGGACTGGCGTGGAGGAAGTGCAGTTTGCTTGCTACAACGAGATAACGGGGAAGATTTACGAGGAGCTGCTGGCTGCTGGCTCTTAGCTGTTAGCTGCTAGCTGCTAGCTTCTGCCGATATAGCGCACTTAAAGAGATATGCGAATTCTGCCCGATGACAATCTGAAAAGGGTCATTGTGCAACTAAAATTAGTTGCAATGTATGCGAAATCGGGGTAATATTCGGCCATGAGCAGGAAAGAGAAGGCGCTCGCAAGATTGATGGAGGCGCCGAAGGACTTTACCTGGGACGAGTTGAAGACGGTTATGTCGGCTTTCGGATTCGCGCTCAAGACGACCGGCGGCTCAGGCAGAAAATTCATTCACGAGGAGACCGGAGTAACCCTTTTCATGCACGAGCCTCACCCATCCAAGGTTCTCAAAGCCTACCAACTGCATGAAGCAATCGATCTACTGAGAAGGGAGGGATTCGTAAGATGATCGGGATGCTCAATCATAAAGGATATGCGGGCTCCGTCGAGTTCAGCGAGGAAGATGGGCTCCTCCACGGAAAACTCATTGGAATCCGCGATGCGATTACGTATGAGGGCAAAGATGTAAAGTCGCTAACGCGCAACTTCCGCCAAGCGATTGAGGAGTACCTGGCCTTCTGCGCGGCGGAAGGAAAGGCACCGGATAAGCCTTTCAAGGGATCTCTCAACATCCGTATCTCGCCGGAGTTACATCGCGCGCTTGCCACCCGAGCGGAGCAGGAGCAGACGTCACTTAACGCGGTTATCAGGGATGCGCTGGAATCCGCATGCCGATGAGGACAGCACCGGGCGCCGATTACTTATCAGTAATTGAAGTATGGGCGGTTATTCGCCCGCTACCAACGAAGTTGATGGCCAGTCAACGGAGAATACCGAGAGAATCCTTAACGCGCCCGGTTCGCACTCGTTGAAATGCCCAGCGTTCACGGCAGTTTGGGCCTCTTCAAACGTATCGAACAGACAGTGCGAGTTTGTTCGAACCGACTCGGCCACGCTGTTGCACGAGAGTGGCGAACACTCAGGGCCAGGTGAGTACAAGAATGTCACAACGTCGTAGCCGTCGAGCCTCTTGCACGAGGGCTCAAGGATGCCGTCTGTGTCTTTCCAGTTCGCGTCGGACGGAGAGAATGGCCGCCATGCCTCTTCATCAAACTCTAGCTCGAAGGCCTCGTAGTAGAACAGATGCGTGCCGTGAAGTTCGATTGAGTGATCACGGGAGAGCCTCTGGATGGTTTCTGGGGAATCGAAAAACCACCATTTGTTGTGCTTCCAGTAATCCCCATAATCAGCAAAATCGTCGTTTACGCAGGAGCTAACGGAGTACACGTCGATTACAGATGGCGCTTTCAGCCACTCCGGTCTCTGCGGAATCTTCTTCGCCATGTAGCCGATTGGGATCATGCGAGAAGTATAATTGCTGCCTCGCGGGCGATTAGTCGCCTATTCGGAAGTCAACAGGATTCGAAAGTTTGGTAGAAGCAACCGCGGACCCTTCGACTGCGCTACGCTCAGGAATGACAGCGGTTTTCAGGAGATGGGAATGGAATATGTGAATCTGGGACGGACGGGGTTGAAGGTTTCGCGGATATGCCTGGGGTGCATGACTTATGGGTCGCCGGCCAAGGGCGAGCTGAAACCGGGGCGGCAGGCGTGGGCGCTGGATGAAAAAGGAAGCGAGCCCTTTTTCCGGCAGGCGCTGGAGCTGGGGATCAACTTTTTCGATACGGCGAACGTGTACTCGAGCGGGGACAGCGAGCGGGTGCTGGGGAATTTTCTGAAGGCGAATGCGCGGCGCGAGGCGGTGGTGATTGCCACCAAGGCGCACGGGATGATGCGCGAGGAGCCGAACGGGCGGGGACTGTCGCGGAAGGCGATTCTGTTTGAACTGGACGAGAGCCTGAAGCGGCTGAAGACGGATTACGTGGACCTTTACCAGATTCACCGGTGGGATTATGAGACGCCGATTGAAGAGACGCTGGAGGCGCTGCACGACACGGTGAAGGCGGGCAAGGTGCGATACATCGGCGCGTCGTCAATGTATGCGTGGCAGTTTGCCAAGTCGCTGTACCTGGCGGACCTGCGCGGCTGGACGCGGTTTGTGAGCATGCAGAACCACTACAACCTGCTGTATCGCGAGGAGGAGCGGGAGATGCAGCAGTTGTGCGTGGATCAGGGCATTGGGATGCTGCCGTGGAGCCCGCTGGCGCGGGGACGGCTGGCGCGGCCCTGGAAATCGGAGGCGACGAAGCGGGTGGAGAGCGACAAGTTTGGCAACAGCATGTACGCGCGGACGGAAGAGGACGACCGGCTGGTGGTGGAGCGGCTGGAGGAGGTTGCGAAGAGGCACGATGCGGCGATGGCTACGGTGGCGCTGGCATGGCTGTTGAAGCAGCCGGCGGTGACGGCGCCGATTGTGGGCGCGACCAAGCCGCATCACCTGACGGATGCCGTGGCGGCGTTGGGGCTGCATTTGACGGGTTACGACGAGAGCCAGTTGGAGGAGCTGTACGCGCCGCATCCGGTGCTGGGGTTTTCTTAGCAGACAGCAGACAGCGGACAGCAGACAGCGCACAGTTTTCAGCCGATGAGCTGTCCGTGGCTGTTAGCTGTCAGCTTTCCGCGATGAGCGATTCGAGGCTGTTAGCTGTCGGCTGTCCGCTGTCAGCTTTCCGCGGACTGTCCGCTGAGGCGCATGGAGACGGCTTCCACGATCTGCTCGTGGACTTCATCGATGGAGAGGTCGCCTTCAATGGCGATGATGCGGGCGGAATCGCGGGCGGCGATCTCGCGATATTTCTGCCAGACGCGGCGGTAGAAGGCGTCCTGCTCGCGCTCGAAGCGATTTTCGTCAATGCCATTCTTTTGCGTGGCGCGGTCGTTGCGATGGCGGGCGCGGTCGAGGCTGGCCTGGAGAGCGGGGAGAAGAAGCAGGGTCAGGTCAGGCTGGAGGCCGCCGCAGATGAGGCGGTGGAGTTTGAGGACAACCTGAGAGCCGAGCTGGCGGCCGCCTCCCTGGTAGGCCTCAGTGGAGTCGGTCCAGCGGTCGCAGAGGACGATGCGGCCGGAGGCAAGCGCGGGCTCAATGACTTCAGCAATGGCCTGGGCGCGGTCAGCGAACATGAGGGCCATCTCGGTCATGGGAGCAACGCCGGCGGAGCGCGAGTCGAGGAGCAGCTCCCGGATGCGGTCTCCGGTGACGGTGCCGCCGGGTTGGCGAGTGACCAGCGGATCCTGGCCGCGCTTTTGCATCCAGGCGGCCAGGCGCTTCAATTGCGTGGTTTTGCCGGAGCCATCCAGGCCCTCGAATGTGATGAACACTCCCCGCGGCATGGCTGGAGTCTACCATCCCCATCGGTGATGGCGGCGTGGTTGGTGCGGCGTTGCGCGCCGGCTTCAGCAGTTTTGCCGGCGGTGCAACTTTCCGCTGAGAGGGCTCCATCGAAGCCAGCAGAACGGGGACAGGTGGAGCTGAAAGTTGGAGTCGAACAGCAAAATCGGAGAATCCGCAGCCGCTGAGGAATGCGCGATCAGCGTGGGCGAGCACGTGTGGGTGTCTGGGCGGACAGGCGAGTACGTGGTGATGGGAGTGGACCGCGAGAAGGGGCGGCTGCAGGTTCTGCGAGTGGGCAGCACCAGCGGATTGGAGAGCATGCCGGTGACAAGCGTGCGGGCAGTGCTGGCGCCCAGGGCGGCGTAGAGAGCGGGGAATAGGGGAATAGGGGAATAAGGGAATAGGGGAATAAGGGAATAGGGGAATGAAAGAGCAGTAGCCGAGCACAAAAGGACCAAGTGGAAAGGAAGTTTGCCCCGGGCGCTGATTGCGCCCGGGGCAATTGCTTCTAATCCCTAATCCCTGTTCCCTAGTCCCTGCTCTTAGGAGATGCTCATTACCAGCTTGCCGAAGTGGCTGGATTCCTCCATGCGGGAGAGGACTTCGCGGGCGTGGCTCCAGGGAAAGTCTTCGCCGACGGGGCGGAGCTGCGTAAGGCTGATGGCCCGGTTCATGTCAATGAAGTCCTGGCGTGAGCCGACATAGATGCCCTGGATGCGCGCCTGTTTGTGGAGGACCGTAGGCAGCGCGATCTGTTCCGTAGTGGCAGCTCCCGTGAGCACGCCGATCTGGGCGATGACGCCGCCCATGCGAAGGGCGCGCAGCGAGCGGGGAAGCGTGCCGGCGCCGCCGACTTCGACGACGAGGTCGACGCCGTCTCCGGTTTGCTCAATGGCCCAGCGATCCCAGTCGGGGACATCGTTGTAGTTGGCGCCGGCATCCAGGCCCAGGTCAAAGGCGCGGGCCAGCTTGTCATTGCTGGAGGAGATGCCGAGCACCTTGGCGCCGCGAAGGCGGGCGAACTGAAGGGCGAAGAGCGAGACGCCGCCGGTTCCCTGGATGAGGACGGTGGAACCGGGCCTGACATCGCAGGTGGAGAGCGCGTTCCAGGCGGTGACGGCGGCGCACGGCAGGGTGGCGGCTTCCTGGTAGCTGAGGTGTTCGGGAATGGCGACCACGCCGTTCTCATTGAGGACGACGAACTCGGCAAGCATGCCGTCGATATCGCCGCCGAGCGCGCCCTTGATCTTCTCCGGCGTGGCGGGGCCGTCAATCCAGTTCTGCATAAAGATACCGGTGACGCGATCGCCGCGCTTCCACTGGGTGACGCCATCGCCTGTGGCGACGACTTCACCGGCGCCGTCGGAACAGGGGATGCGAGGGAGCTTGAGCTTGGGATTGTAAAGGCCCTTGACCATCATGAGGTCGCGGAAATTAAAGGAGATGGCGTGGACGCGGACGACCACCTGTCCGGGGCCGGCCTCGGGTTCGGGGCGTTCTGCGAATTCAAGGGAGTCAATACCAAACGAAGAAATCTGCCAGACGTGCATGAACACTCCTAGGATCAAGCCGTGGGCAAAGGGCAGGCCCACCTAAAAAGCCTACTCCATCGGCGCGCCGCGGGCGGGCATTGGACTCGATAAAATGAAGATATGGCGCGAGGATGGGAAAGTAAATCCGTTGAGGAACAGAAGGCCGGGCTGGAGCAGGCAACACCGGCGCCGGAGAGGGTGATGTTCGAGAGCGAAGAAGCGCGGAGGGCGGCGGAGGAGGAGCGGGTGCGGCGGGCGCGGCGGCGGCAGGCGCTGGAGCTGCAACGGGAGAATATCCTGGGTCAGCGGACGTCCAATGCGGGGCGGCGGGCGGCGCTCGGGGCGGCGCTGAAGGAGATTGAGGCGGAGATTGCGGGGCTGGGGTAGCGAGTCAGCAAATCGGCAAGTCGGCCATCCCACCCTGGCCGCAGAAAACGCGGTCGGGATGGGGGCGCCGCGATTATTTCCTGGTAAGAGCAGGCGATATTTCATTGAGGACCGCAATTTGGGAATCCGCGTTTGCGGTATGCTTTGTTTGAGTTCGGTTTCCCCCCCTTTATTCACGAAGGCGCGCCGTCTGGTAGTAGCCCGTTTTGCTGGATCCCAGTAGGATGAGGTGATTCATTGACCCCGGTAGGAAGTCGATCTCGCTCCAGTCTCGCCCTTCGCATCAGCCTGTTTGCATGCCTCGTAGTTCAGGCCGCGGCATTGATCTCAGGGTGTGGCAGCAGTGCGGTTGCGACCAAAGTCACCTCCGTATCTGTCTCTTGCTCGCCGGCTTCAGTTACGAGGGGTGAGACCTCGACCTGCACGGCCACTGTTTCCGGAACAGGGAACTACAGTTCCTCGGTGACCTGGTCAGTAAGAGACGGAAGTTTGTCAGGATCGGGCGACACCGTTGCCTTTATCCCCTATGGGCCCGGCAGCGCGATTGTTACGGCAACTTCAGCCGCGGATGGAACGGAATCCGGGAGCGCGACGGTCGCAGTCTCGGGCCCTTTTCTGACCACCGCCAACCTTCAGTCGATCGTATGGATCGGTGATTCCTACGCAGAACAGGGATTGATCACGAATCCACTTACGGCTGCGCTGCAGCAACAATATGGCGACGGCGGCGACGGCTGGATCAACTTGTATTACCTGACGCGCGTGCTATATCTCAAGGACGTGGCGCTCACCACAAATGGAACCTGGATTGCGGAGAACAATACCCTGACGGCGAAAGGTGTCGGCCTTAGCGACGTGAGCACTCTCGATGTTGCGACGCCGGCTTCCTTATTCGTCACCGTGGCGGCGGAGTCGGCGAGTCTCGACTATTTCATGCAGCCTGGCGGCGGCTCGTTTCATTGGTCGGTTGACGGAGGAACTCCGCTGTCAATCGACACGAATTCATCCGCGCCGTCATCTGAAACCTCAACTTTCTCAGGATTATCGCCGGGGGCGCATACCTTTCAAATCGAAGCTGATGCCGCGGGAACATCGGGAATCACGCTGGACGGTATGGATGTCAGGACGAATGCCACTGGCACAGTGGTCCACAATCTTGGCTCCGCGGGCGCCACCAGCGCGGGCTGGATTGCGATTGACCCGAGTATCTGGGAGCCGCAATTCGCCGCCCTGCAGCCCACTCTGGTCGTTATCATGTTGTCACCCAATGACCAGGCTGCAAATTTCACGACAACCGAACAGGCCGCTAACCTTACCGAACTGATTGGCCGCATTCGCGCCGTCACGCCAACGGTGCCCATTATTCTTGCTCCGCCTCCGGAAAACGGGGTTCTTCAAACGCCGTCCATGGCGGCATATAACGCCTCCCAGGCGACTCTCGCTCAAACACTCGGCGTGGGCTACATCGACGTCTTCGACCAGATGGGGCCATTCGATCCGGCGTATTTTGACGCCGACAAAATGCATCCGAATGCGAAGGGCGGCAATTTAATTGCCGGAATTGTGCTCGATGGCATCGAGAGCTATCTTAGTCAAGGATCCGGATCATCTGCTTCCAAGGCTCGTTAAGAGGACTGGTTTTAGGAACGATGGGCACGTTAACGTGGGGCTTGGATCGCGGGGCCGGCTTTGCTCGCGGAGCCAAGTGCGAGGGGACCCAGGGCACGCTGATCGGTCATCCATCGCTACTTCGGCCGGACCAGCTCAAACCGATCCCCAGTCCGGGCATACGTGTTTCCCGCCATGCGCCCCACCGCGTCCAGGCCTGCGGGATCGACGCGGAAGTTGTCAACCAGATCGGCGCGCACGTGAAAGCGAACGATTTCGCCGAGGACGATGACGCCGCCGGACGGCTGGCGGCTGGTGTAGATGACCTGAAGCAGCCTGCACTCCATTTGCGCCGGTGACTCGGCCACGCGCGGCGGGCGCACGGCTTCACTGGGTAGCGGAGTGAGGCCGGCCAGGGCGAACTCATCCACCTCCGGGGGAACTTCAGCGGCGGCAATGTTGGCGGCCGCCGCGATCGCTTCGCTGACCACGTTGACGACGAACTCGCCGGTGGCTTCCACGTTGTCGAGGGTGTCTTTGCGGGAGGCGGGTTCCCCGGCGCCCTGGGCGCGGAGCGCGGGACAAAAGAGCAGCGTGGGCGGCGCCGACCCCACGCCGCAGAAGAAGCTGAACGGGGCCAGGTTGGCCTGTCCGGTGGCGTTGACGGTGGAGACCAGGGCAATGGGGCGGGGGACGATGAGGCCGGTCATCAGCTTGTAAATGTCGCGGGGAGAGTGCGCGGCCGGGTCCACGGTCAAGATCGAGTGACGTTCGTCATTGTGTGCCATCGTTTTCGATCCTAAAACAGGGAAATGCGTAGCCGCGCGTCTAAGCATTTGAGGAACCTTCCGGGTCCGCACCCCACCAGCGGGACGTGACCCCGGAGATGCCCCGAGCGGATTTTCCCGAGGTTGTAACATTGCCTGGTGCACAATCAATTGAGAGGAAGACAGCGCCGTGCCGCGTATCCATTTTCAACTGCAACTCGCCGAGCTGAAGGACAAGATCCTGGCCATGGCTGCGTTGTCGCAGCAGGCGGTGGAATCGGCTATGGATGCGTACCTGCAGCGCGACGCTGGACTCTGCCAGTACGTGAGGCAGAACGAGACCGCAATCAACACCGCCCAGCGGGAGCTGGACGAGATGGCCTACGAGCTCCTGGCCAAGGAGCAGCCAATGGCAATTGATTTGCGGTTCATCCTTGCTGTTATCAAGATCAACGGTGACCTGGAGCGGATCGGGGATCAGTCGGTGGCGATTGCGCGCCGCACGCGCGAGGCGCTGGAGATCGAGTCCGTGGAGCTGCCGGTGGATTTTGCCGCCATGGGCGAATGCACGGCGAACATGATCCGTTCCGCCATCCAGTCACTGATTGAGGGCGATGCCCGGCTGGCCGATCACGTTCGGGAGATGGACGACGAGGTGGACCGCATGAACCGGCGGGCCCATGCGGACCTGCTGGTGCTGATCCAGAACGACGCCCGGCACACGCAGCAGGCCATGAATGGGCTGTTTGTGGCGCGCTCTCTGGAGCGGATTGCCGATCATGCCTCCAACATCGCTACGGATGTGATTTTCTGGGTGCGGGGCGCCGATGTGCGCCACCAGCTCAGCATGGCGATGGACTGAAGAGGCCTGGCTGGGCGGCCGATTCAACAACTGGCGGCCCGGTAAGACCCTGGCTAACTGACAAGGTTCCTGTCCCAGCTATCGATGTTCACTTATGTCGCCTGGGTGACTTATGCTCAAAAACGGGTCGTTAAAGGGATAAAACCCAAAGAAAGCCGGGATTCCTTTGCATACCAGGCGGTGTTCGGGCGGGGCTTATGGGGCCATCTCGGATTTGCCTTTTGCACGTGGGCTCTGTGATCCGCAAAAGGATGGGGCATGCACCTGAATGTGCTGTTGGCGGGCCGGCTTAAGGGAATTGGGCCACGAGGCCGAGTGCGAGCTGATGGCAAAGCGGCATGCTTCGCACGATCCGGGGAAGTTTATTTACAGCGAGCCAGTGGTGATTCATGCCGCGGCCGACCTGCCTGAAGGCGCCTACACGCTGCGTTTGAAAACATTTCCACGCCGGTACTGCACAAGGGAGTGTTGTGGCTGGTGGCGGGGCCGCCGCCGGCGGCAGCAGAGGCGGGCAAGGCCGACGCGGGCGCTCCAACCAGACCGGGCAAGGGTGCGGTCAACCTGGCGCGCCGGCTTATCCGGGACCGCCGGAAGCATTAAGGTAAATGGCGCGAATCCGTACAGGCGATTAAGGCAACGGCGATTTTCAGGAGTAGATGGTCGCTTAAGGGCCCTGCGACCCTATTTGCCAGAGTCGTAACTCGGAGCTGCCGGCTTTGAGGTTTCGGGGAACATCCCGTCCCCGGGTTTCTAAACGTTGCAGGGCCTTACGGCCAATCTTGCGCACCGTGGAAAATGCGCGAAGTCTCAACCGCATCCGGCTTGACCTGATAGACAACGATGTAGGGCAAGGGCGCGAATGTAAGTTCACGCCGCCCGGCCATGCGGCGGCTGGCTCGTCCAAGGTTGGGAAAATCCTTCAGGCGGGCGCACTCGTCATAGATCGTTCGGGCAACGCGGCGGGCCGCTTCGGGGTTGTCCCGTTCAATCCATTCGCAGATGTGCTCTAAATCCTCGGCCGCGGGGATGGACCAGCGAACCTGCATCAGGGCTGCAAGAACCGTTCAAGGCGCTGGCCCACTTGCTCATGGGTGAGATACTCGCCGCGCTGCAACGCTTCCTCGCCACGCCTCACCGCGTCAGCGAAGCGGCTTTCCTCGTCGAAATATCGCGCCAAGACCTGCCGTACCAGCTCGTCGGGGTTACGGCCTTGCAGGGCGGCGGATTGCGCCAGTCTAGCTTCCTGCTCGGGCGTGAAGTGTACTTCCATGCCCTTCAAGGTACGTCAAAACCGCGAGAGAGGCAACACCGAAAGCAAACGCAGGACGGCTTGAGCTGGGCAGGGAAGTTGTGCTCTACGAGAGTTGAGCGGCGGTGCTCGGAGTGGTGCGCGGTCCCTCGCGGGGAACGTCCCGTCCGTCCCCCGGGTTCCCGAGCATGACTACAGCGAGCCGGTGGTCATTCATGCCGCGGCCGACCTGCCTGAAGGCGCCTACACGCTGCACTTTGAAAACATTTCCACTCCGGTGCTGCACAAGGGAGTGTTGTGGCTGGTGGCGGGGCCGCCGCCGGCGGAAGCAGAGGCGGGAAAGGCCGCCGCGGGACCGGTCACGCCGGCGCGCCGGCTCATTCGGGATCGGCGGACGCGCCGAGGTGAATGACGCGAATCCGTAAAGCCGGTCATTGGTCGGCAGGGGAAAGATCCATCACAACCAGTCACCAGAGACGGCCATCTCCGCAATAAACAGCGCACCGTCCGTTAACACCTCAGCGTGCTGCTTTTGTACTGCCAGGCGATCAGCAAGACTCGGTGCGCAGCTTCACAGGGCGAAACATCCGGGTTGCCGGTTAACCACCCGTGATGCCAAATCAAAGAGTGATTTGACGATTTTGCGTCAATGTAGCACTCAGCCTCCATAGCCGAAACTTAGAATGCGCTACGTTTAGAGCTTGTTCGGAGGATTGTCAGAAGCGACAATTTCAAGATCGCGCATCCTGGCGTGTCGTTCGAGCCAGGTATCATGGCGTCTAGTCGACATGTGTTCTTGAACGAGTGGCAGCGCATCTTCGGTCTCTCCGTAGACAAATCTGTCCGCGTGCTGAACCGTGATCTTATTGATGATTTTCACTAATTCGCACCTTCGCTGGGCTTGAATTCGACACAGAGTGTCTGGCTCGACCGCTGCAACAAAAAGTCTGCGGGGACCAATGGCAAGTAGAAGAAAGTCATCAGCGCCTACAAGTGTGGCGGTCATCCAGACTGGATTGTCAGAGGTTAACAGCGAATCGCATCCTTCTGGGACATCCAAAACGCACCAAAGCATTTTGTTTAGCAGATGACATATTCCTTCGTGCACCATGAGCGTTCGCGCGACACCAAGCGCCAATTCGTCGGCATGGGCAGGGTTAAGTTGTGCCAAAAATTCCACAAGCGTGGCAGGATCTTTTGGTGACCGTCTTACTGAATAGCTTTCCCTAAATGCCTGTGACTCACGATTCCACACTTGCTCGACACTTGACTTGAGTTGCGAAATATCGCGCGGTGTTCGGAGCTTCTGCGCGACCAAGAACCGAGACCAGCCATTACGAGCCTCGCCCGACAATCCAATTACCGATAAGTCTTTCTCTAGAAGTGTGAGTGCGTTGGCCGCGTCATTATCGATCTTGGCCATGAAATCTGTCTCCATCATCTGCGCATGTTCGGGCGGTAGGCCCTTCGTCTCGTATAGACGCGGCTCGAAGGCTGTTCCCTTTGGGACAACTCGCCCTGCTTTGACAGTGTCGCCATAGGGTCGGCTGAAGCAACAAATACGACCGTCAGAACCTTCCCAGCGAGAGAGGTAAAACACTGACACATAGTGATGGCGTATCGGCTCGTTCATCGCTTCCATTCTACAAAACGCGAGTTTCTCAACTTCATGTCAGGACAAAGGACAAGTATTGCTATATCGGTCGGTGTCGATGAAGCAGGAAACCAGCGTGGCGATTCTGGAATGGCGCCAACAGGCCAATGCCACATTGATGCAGCTCTGGGCGTATCGTCGGCAATTCGGAAGTAACGCCGCTTGGAAATCCCGACAAGCAACCGCAGATCCTTCACTGCGTTCAGGATGACAGAGCGTGGGGATCAGGATGACAGCACGTGGGGATTTATGCGTTTTTGACCACCTGTCCGCTCCCCATCAGCGTCTCTTTGCAGCCCGCGTTTGGCCTAGCGCCAGCAGCGCGCCGGTTACGCGGGCGGCGGCGTGCCGCACCACATCGCCTTCCACCGCGAAATCTCCGACAAGGCAGCGGACGCCCAGTTTTTCAACGCGCTGGATGTCAGCAACGATGGGCGACGCATCTTCAGCGGCGTAGCGGGCCAGCGTGTCGGGATGGAAGCGGGAGGTGTTGATGAGCGCATAGTCGAAGATGGGCGCGCGGGTGTGCTCGTAGATGCGCTCGATATGCTCGGAGGCGGCCAGTCCCAGGCTCTCATTGGCCTCCGTCATCAGATTGCAAATGTATACGCGGATGCCGCGGGCACTGGCCAGAGCAGTCGGAATTCCCTGCACCAGCAGGTTGGCGATGAGCGAGGTATACAGGGAGCCCGGTCCCACGGTGATGAGGTCGGCGTGCTCGATTGCGTCCAGGGTTTCGGGAAGGGCGGCGGCGTCAGGAGGATCAAGCATCAGCTCCTCGATCCGCCGCTGGGTGGAGTTGATGTTGGTTTCGCCGCGCACCAGGGAACCATCGTCCATGCGCGCGATGAGGGTGGCGTTGGTGGTGGTGGCGGGGTAAATCTTGCCGCGGGTGGCCAGGATCTTGGAAGCGAGCCGGATGGCGTGGGCAAAATCGCCGGTGATCTCAGTGAGGGCGGCGACAAACAAGTTGCCGAAATTATGTCCTTCAAGGGAATCGCCGGCGCGGAAGCGATGGTCGAAGAGCCGGGCCAGGAGGTCGCCTTCTTCACTGAGCGCCACCATGCAATTGCGCAGGTCGCCGGGGGCGAGCATGTTGAAGCCCTTGCGCAGGCGGCCGGACGACCCGCCGTCGTCTGTAACGCAGACGACCGCGGCCAGGTCTGAGATGTCGCCGGTACGGGAGGTATCATGCGGAGGCGCGACATGGCGGGAGAGGCCGCGCAAGAGAGTGGAGAGCCCGGTGCCGCCTCCCATGGCCACCACGCGCAAGGGCCTTACGCCCTCTTCAACTTCGTACTCGAGAGACGTGCCCTTCTGCAAAGTGCACTCCGCGGAATCTGAGGTTGACCAAGGCAAGGCGCCCTAAAAGATCAAAGGGGTTCAGGGTAGAGCAATTCCGTAAAGCGCGGATCGTCCAGCATGTTCAGGAAATCGTTATCAGAGCGAGCCTGAAGGCGGTTCCGCGCATTGAAGTCGATGGCGCGAGAGAGATTGGCGAGACAATCCTGGCTGCGGCCGGTGATGCTGTCCAGGACCGCCAGTCCGTAGAAGGCGTAGTCGGCCTTGGGATGGCCGGCGATGATGGCATTGAAATGCTCGCGCGCCTCATCGTAGAAGCCCTGATTCAACTGCGAAACCGCGTAGTCGCAGCGTTCCTCAGGGGAGGCGAAGGAGAGCGCCCCATGGTGGATCTGGCGCCGGCAGGTGGTCATGTACATTCGGCAGCGCTCGGCAATCTGCGGCGGCGCCGTGGGCAACAGTTTTTCCAGCGCGGCCAGCGCCTTGTCGTATTTCCCCTGCTGCAACAGGTGTACCGCGGCGTTGTATTGCTGGAACGCGGGTCCGGTCTCAGCTTGTCCTGAGGACCTGGCCTTGGGGGTGGAAACGATTTTCTTGCGGCTGGATGCCGCTGGTTTTGATTGTTGCATCGTGATCTTGACCGAGGGGCGGATGAGAGGGGAGGCCCCTGTACGGGACATTTAGAACACCTTCCCCGCTTTTCATGCGCTCAGGCCAACTTTATACGCATAAGCCCACGTCGCGTCAATGTCCTGGGATAAGGCACGGGTGAAGGCCCGGTTCCAGATCAGGAACGGAGCCGGCCGTAAATGGCAGGATTCAACGCCGGGTCGTTGTACATCTTCAACTGGCGGTAGAGCTTGAATCGGCGTGTGCCGGCTAGTGTTTCGTCCCAAAGGCACTGCAGGCAGGCGGTCAAATCGGCGCGCTGCTCTTCCAGGACAGCCAGGCGGGACCGGTTGCGATCCGCATGCCCCGCGGGAGCGTCTGTCCGCTCGGCCTCTTCCCCGGTGTGATAGATCTTCAAGGCCAGGATGGAGAGGCGGTCGATGATAAGGCCGGGCGTTTCAGAATGGAGCGGAGCATCGCTGTTGGGCAAGTCAAGCGCGGCAAGGTGCTGGAGCAGGGACTCGTCGAGCTGCTCGGCCAGATCGTTGCGAACCTGATTGGTTGGGTCGATGGCGCGCTTGACCGCGGCAATCTGGGTATCGGTTGCGCCGGGCCGGCGGGCCTCGTCCTCAATGTGCCAGAGGTCGAAGTTGGCGCGGTGCTGGCAGGCGACGATTGCGAGGAACGGATCCGCTTGGGTTGGATACGCGCCCGGCTCGGCGTGCCAGAGGGCCGTGAGCCGGTGGTGGAGGCGGGTGATGAAGTGGGCAGAGAACATGATCAGAAGTGCGAGACCAGCAGCCGGAATTGCTGCCGGAGCTTGCCGAGAAGGAAACCGAACAGCCAGGCAAAGCCCAGCCAGAAGAGGAAGTTGACGGCTGCGGCCAGCCACACTGGCAGGCTATGGAACTGCCAGCCGCAGACGAACTCGAGGATCACGCCCGGTGAAACAAGGGTAAATGCGGCTTCCTGAAGTCTGCGCAGCGCCACGTTGTGCGCGACGAACATGAGCCGCGGAATGGTGAACGTAAGCGCGGCGGCAAGTGCGCCGACCAATATGCCGATGACCAGTTCCCGCCTGCCTGCCAAATGCATCGGATGCTCGTCTCCCGCGAATGATCGTGGTTGCGCTTCAGTGTAACGCGTCTATCGTAGAACTATCCTGGTTCGGCGGTCCAAGCGGAACTTTGGCGGAGGGGCGGATGGGCGGCGCTGCAGAACGGATTCTTTGCATCTCCTCGTATGAAAAAGGTCAGGACTTCATCCGCCAGTGCGCGGAGATGGGCGTGCGGCCCACGCTGTTGACGGTGGAGAAGCTGCGCGACGCGGACTGGCCGCGCGATGTGCTGGAAGATGTGGCGCTGATGCCGGATAGCCTGACCTGCGAGCAGGTGCTGAACACGGTGAACTGGATGGCTCGCGGGCGGTTCTACGGCCGAGTGGTGGCGCTGGACGAGTTCGACCAGGAGACCGCGGCCGCCGTGCGCGAGCACTGGCGCATTCCAGGAATGAATGTGAGCACGACGGCGTTCTACCGCGACAAGCTGGCCATGCGCAAAGGCGCGCGCGAGGCCGGATTCCTGGTGCCGGAGTTCTGCCGCGTGCTGAATTACGACGAGCTGCGCGCGTACATGGGGCGCGTGACGCCGCCGTGGCTGCTGAAGCCGCGTGCAGAGGCTTCGGCGCTGGGTATTCGCAAGATCCATGAGCCTGAGCAGCTATGGCGCGCGCTGGATGAGCTGGGCGACCGGCAGAGCAACTTCATCCTGGAGCAGTTTATTCCGGGCGACATTTTCCACGTGGACTCGATTGTGAGCGGCGGGGAGGTGCTGTTTTCCTGCGTGCACCAGTATGGGCGGCCGCCGATGCAGGTGATGCACGAGGGCGGCGTGTTTACCACGCGCACGGTGGGGCGCGGTACTCCGGAATGGCGCGAGCTGACGGAGCTGAACGCGCGGCTGGCGCCGGCGTTGGGAATGGTCGGCGGAGTGACGCACGCGGAGTACATTCGCGCGCACGCAGACGGGCGTTTTTATTTCCTTGAGATTGCGGCGCGCGTGGGCGGGGCATTCATCGCGGACCTGGTGCAGGCGTCTACGGGCATCAACCTGTGGCGGGAGTGGGCGCGGATTGAGGTGAGCGATTTGCGCGGAGTTCCCTACGAGCTGCCGCCGAATTATGAAGAGTACGCGGGGAGCGTGCTTTGCCTGGCGCAGACCGCGGAGCCGGACACCAGCCAGTTTGCCGCACCAGAGATTGTTTACCGGATGAAGAAGCATCATCACGCGGGGCTGATTGTGCGCTCGCCGCATGCCGAGAGGGTGAGAGAGCTGCTGGAGGATTACAGCGCGGATTTTGCGCGGTTGTACCTGGCATCGATGCCGCCGCCGGAGAAGCCGACGGCGTAGAGGCAGGGACCAGGGACTAGGGACCAGGGAACAGGGACTAGAAGAGCGCTTTTCTGTTTGCCCATTTTTCTACTCATTACTCGCTGCTTGTTGCCTGGCCATGATCTGGGTTAGATCGATGTGCGGGTGCGGGTCGTTTGTTGCGAACCGGTATTGACTTCCGCAAAATATGTTGATATCAAGGTATCTACGCAAGGGGCCGCAAACGGGCACCTTAGGCCGTCGGTTTCTGCGCCGGAGAATCCCCATCAGGAGAAACCAATGAATACGAAGCGGATGTCTCTCGGGACAATCGCGCTGTCGGCCGTCGCGCTGCTTGTCACGCTGCCTGCGGCGCGGCAGGCGCCGGCGCAGGAGGCCAAAGCACCTTATGCGACCATGGCCCCGGTTGAGCAATATCTCATGGCCGATCACGATGCCGAGATTGCCCTGGCGCGCACGGCTGCGCCGAAATCCATCTCGGACGGCGCCGAAGTGCTGGTGCTGGGACGGGACGGATATACCACGGCCGCGAAGGGCGAGAACGGCTTTGTGTGCCTGGTGGAGCGGGCGTTTGCCGCCTCCACCGATTTCTCGGAGTTCTGGAATCCAAAGAACCGATCGCCTATCTGCTTGAACGCTGCGGCAGTACGGACCCATCTTCCCTTCGTGGAGATGAAGGCAAAACTGGTTCTGGCAGGAAAGTCGAAAGCTGAGATCGCAGAGGCGGTCACTTCCGCGCTGGCCAACAAAGAACTGCCGTCGCCGGAACCCGGCGCGATGTGTTACATGATGTCAAAGCAACAGTACTTGAACGACGGAGCCAGGAACTGGCATCCGCACATGATGTGGTTTGTTCCGGGCGATGCGGCCAAGAGCTGGGGGGCTAATTTGCCAGGCTCGACGGTTATGGCGGCGAACGACCCGGAAGAAGGGATGACGATCATGATGGTCTGGGTTGACCACTGGTCTGACGGGACGCCGGCTCCGGGGGCAATGGAGTAAACTGCGGTTCCAAGGCGAGGGAGAAGGGAACGGGGAGCAGGGAGTAGGGAATAGGGAGTAGAAGGCGGCCGAGTCTTTGCTCCAGGCTGCGAACCGGCAACTTACACTGACACCTGATAACTGATAACTGACACCTGATAACTGACACCTGATAACTGATAACTGAGGAATCTCCGATGAACCTTATTCAGGAACCCAAGTTTATTACCTGGCCTGAAACTTATTACGTTTTTGTGGAGAAGGTTGGACCGTTTATGCAGAGCGCGCCGGCGGCGTGGGGTGAGGCGCATGCACAGGTTGCCGCGCTGCTGGAGCACAACAAAATCACCGGCTACATGAGCCTGTACAAGATGACCACCAACACATACCGCGCGGGGTTTGCGCTGGAGGCGCCGCCATCCGAGCTGCCCAAGGGGCTGACTTACGAGAAGTTCGAAGGCGGGCACTATGCCAAGTTCGTGCTTACCGGCCCCTACACTCAGCTTGGACCGGCTACGGGGCGAGTGATGGAAATGGTGAAGGAGCAGGGAATTCAAGTGCGCGACGGCTGGAATATCGAAAACTACGTCAACGATCCGCGGGTGACGCCGGAAGCGGAGCTGATCTCAGAGATATGCGTGCCGGCGTAGGAACAGGCCTTCAGCCTTCAGCCGTCAGCCCTCAGCCCTCAGCCCTCAGCCCTCAGCCGTCAGCTGTTAGCCCCAAGCCTTTATGGAGTCGAAGGTGACTCACAATCTTGACCACACGATTGCGCTGCTGGAGCGCACCCCGGGGGCGCTGGATGAGCTGTTGCGCGGCCTGTCGCCCGAATGGACGGAGCAAAACGAGGGCGGAGAGACCTGGAACGCGCGGGAGATCGTGGCGCACCTGTCGCATTGCGAACGTACCGACTGGATGCCGCGGGTGAAGCATCTTCTGGAATTTGGTGAGATGCAGCCGTTCCCGCCGTTTGACCGGCTGGGCCAGCGGCAGGCGATGCAAGGCAAATCGATGGCGGAGCTGCTGGACGAGTTCGCGCGGCTCCGTGCGGGGAGCCTGGAAGAGTTACACGCGCTCGGGCTGAGCCCGGCGGATTTGGAGCGGCGCGGCGCGCATCCGGCGCTGGGATCGGTAACGATGAGCGAGCTGCTGGCCGCCTGGGCTGGACACGATCTGACTCATCTGCACCAGATCTCGCGGGTGTTGGCGTTTCAATACCGCGAGGCCGTGGGGCCGTGGGCGCGGTACCTGGGCGTGATGCAGTGCAACGGACACAGCTCCTGAGCCGTCGCCTCTCTGTTGACAGCAGTCCGGGCACGCAGTACTAATCGCTCATCACAAATCTGACACACGATGCGAGGCCCCCATGCACGACCATGCCGATTATATCGAACACATCATAGTGCTGCTGGAACGCACTCCCGGCACGCTGGATGAACTGCTGCGCGGCTTGCCGCCGGAGTGGACCGACCGCAATGAGGGTGGCGATAGCTGGAGCCCGCGCGAAGTGGTTGCGCACCTCTCGCACGCAGAGCGCACAGAGTGGATCGCTCACATTCTTGAACACGGCGAGAGCCGGCCGTTCCCGCGCTTCAACCGCGAAGGTGGGCGCGCATCCATGCATAAGTCCATGGCGGAACTGTTAGACGAGTTCGCCGCGGTGCGAGCGGAAAGCATAGGCAAGCTGCGTGGGCTGGCGCTTAGCGCTGACGACATGGGGCGGCACAGCACACATGAGGTTCTGGGCACAGTCACGCTGGCCGAGTTGCTGACCACCTGGGCGGCGCACGACATTTCGCATCTGCACCAGATCACGCGCTGCATGGCTTACAACCTGCGCGAAGGTGTGGGCCCCTTCCACCGGTTCCTTGGCGTGATGAAGTGCAGCGCGCACAGCGAACAGAATCCGAAGCAGGCGCGGCCTTAGCCGGAAGTGGAATGAAGTTCTGCCATCGCCGGCAGAACAGCGAAAAACGCCGGCGTGTTCAGCGCATCGCGATAGACGTCGTAGCCCAGGCGCGCATGGCGGCTCCAGGCTTCCGCGTTGGCTTCCCAAAACGCGCCGGCCTCGTTCGAGTCCATGAGGAGTCTCCGTGGGAAAAGTTGTTGAAAGGGCGCCGCGGCCGGGAGGGTGGTGAGCTCGCTGGGATTCGAACCCAGGACCCACGCCTTAAAAGGGCGTTGCTCTACCAACTGAGCTACGAGCTCGTTCAAGGCCGCTAGTTCAAAATTACCATACTGCGGAGTGAAGCGGGCGCGGCGCGGCGCCTGCTCCCGGCACGGGCAGTGGACCCAACGAGCGAGCCGTGAGAGGATCGTCAGAAGGACACGGCGGATGTTTAGATCAAAGTAATAGTTACTATGAATTACCTTGGCGTGTATCGGGTGATTTCTTTTGCGCCATAAATCCTGTGAATGTGCGAATCTAGCGCAAACGAGCCCCGGATATCTCCCCCTAAAGTGGTATGAGAGTAACGTGTCAAGTGTTATTGTTCCGCCAACAGTTGACCACTAGGATTCGTGGTGCGAGACGCCACGAAAGACGGGAAAACTCTAAGCCGGAATGAGCCCCGATTTGGTGCTGAAAAAAGCATCCGCGCGAGCTTGTTTCAGGAAAAAGGGTGACAGATGACAGACCGTAGACCGGTTACCGACCCGAACGAGACGCCTGAAGATATTGCGACGTTGTACTCGTGGGCGAACCTGCATGGCGCCAAGTACCGTGATTTTTCCGCTTCCCGCGCGCAATGGCGGGAGAAGGCTCGGCAGCGGGTGCAGGAGGTCATGGAGGCGGAGCGCTATCGCGCGCAGGAAGAGTCCGCAGCCAACGCGGCTCAGGCATTTGAAGAGGAGCGCCATGCGCTGATCCAGGCACGGGAGAATGCGGAGCGAGCGGAGCGCGCGCAACTGGCGGCGCAGCAGGCAGCGTGGCAGGCGGCGCAGTACGCGCAGGGTTATCCGCCGCCGGCTCCGTATCCGGGCTATCCGGCCGGCTATGCCGCCCCTGGATATCAGCCGCCCCCGCAGCAACCGCATTATGCTCCCGCTCCGCAGCCGTATCCGATCGCCGCGCCGCTTCAAGGGCGGGATCTGCAGCACACCGGCTGGGTGAGCGAGGCGCGCGAGACGGGCGCCCGCCCGGCGTGGCTGGCCACGGAGCGCGGCGAGTTGAGCGGAGCGCCATTGGCGCAGGCTCCGCAAGACACGCTGCAGGGCTCGCGCGACCGTATCACCTCGCGGTGGTTCGCGCTCAAAGGACTGTTTGCACCTGCGGCTACCCAGCCCGAACCCACGCCCGCGCAGAGCCCTTCCAGGGCGCCGGTACTGGCGGTGTTCTCACTGGCCGGCGGCGTGGGGAAAACCAGCCTGGTGGCGACGCTGGGACGCGCGCTTTCCGCACGCGGCGAGCGGGTGCTGCTGGTGGATACTTCGGCCTTCGGATTGCTGCCCTTCTTCTTTGGCGCGCGCGACCCCCGTCCCGGCGTGTTGCGCACCTTTACGCCTCCCGGCAACAGCGGCGACGCGCCCATCCAGATGCTGACCATGGATCCGGATACCATGGGGCCGGAGAATGCTCCCCAGGAGACGCTGGCGCTTGAGGTATCCCTCAACAGCCGCAATGCCAGCCGCATCGTTGTGGATCTGGCTACGGCCTCGGCTTCCACCACGCGCCGGGTGCTGCGCATGGGTCCCACAGTTCTTGTTCCCTTGCTGCCCGACATGAGTTCGGTGGTGAGCGTCAGCTCCATTGACGCTTTTTTCCAGCGCAATTCCGGCGTTCCCGGCCAGGCGGTTCTGCCGTACTACGTGCTGAACCAATTCGATCCATCTCTTCCCCTCCATCTGGACGTGCGCGAGGTACTGCGCGAGCAGCTTGGCGAGCGGCTGTTGCCGTTCTCGCTGCGCCGCGCGCCGGCAGTGAGCGAAGCGCTTGCGGAGGGCATGACGGTGGTGGATTATGCGCCCAACTCGACGGTGGCCGAAGATTTCGGCGCCCTCGCGGGTTGGGTCAAGAGCCTCGCCGCGCCGGCCTCTCTGGGCTTCCGCGGCGTGCGGTGGAGTGAGCGATGACGGCAAACGGAATCTGGCAGGAGATCGGCGCGGGCGGGAACATCCTCACCCGCCTGGTTCGCCTGATTATTATCCTGGTGGCGGCGGCGGTCTTTTACTTCCTGGCGGTGCTGCCCCTGAGCTGGCCGCAGCAGGCCGTCTGCGGATTGCTGACGCTGCTGTTGGCTCTCGCCCTGGCGCGCAGCTCTGACTCGTACCTGATCACGCTGACGCTGATGATCATGTCGATGTTCTGCACCTTCCGCTATGGTTTCTGGCGCATCGCCACCACCGTCCAGTTCTTCCGCGATCCGGCCAATCACTGGGGCCTGATCGACGCTTTCTTCATCTTCTGCCTCCTGATCGCCGAATCCTACGCCTTTCTCATTTTGTTCCTGGGATACTTCCAGACCATCTGGCCTTTGCGGCGCGCGCCCATGGTGCTTCCCGACGAGGAGTACGAGTGGCCGCACGTCGACGTCCTGATTCCCACCTACAACGAGCCGCTGGACGTGGTGCGCTACACGGCGCTGGGCGCGCTCAACATGGACTGGCCCACCGACAAGCTGCACGTCTACATTCTCGACGACGGACGCCGCGAGGAGTTCCGCCAGTTCGCGTTCGAGGCCGGCATCGGCTACCAGACGCGCAACGACAACGCCCATGCCAAGGCGGGCAACATCAATGCCGCGCTCAAGTCCATGGAATCTCCGTACGTGGCCATCTTCGACAGCGACCACGTGCCCACGCGCAGCTTCCTGCAGTTGACCATGGGCTGGTTCCTGCGCGATTCCAAGCTGGCAATGCTGCAGACGCCGCACCACTTCTATTCGCCCGATCCGTTCGAGCGCAACCTGCAGCAGTTCCGCGTCATTCCCAATGAAGGCGAGCTGTTCTACGGCATCGTCCAGGATGGCAACGATTTCTGGAACGCGACGTTCTTCTGCGGATCGTGCGCGGTGCTTCGGCGCGAGGCGCTGGACCAGATCGGCGGCATCGCGGTGGAGACGGTGACGGAAGACGCTCACACCTCCCTGCGCATGCAGATGAACGGATGGGGCACGGCCTACATCAACATTCCCCAGGCGGCGGGGCTGGCCACGGAGCGGCTTTCCGCCCACGTGGGGCAGCGCATCCGCTGGGCGCGCGGCATGGTGCAGATTCTGCGCACCGACAATCCGCTTTTTGCGCCCGGCCTCCGCTTTGCGCAGCGGTTGTGCTACTTCAACGCCATGGCGCACTTCCTCTACTCCGTGCCGCGCCTGGTCTTCCTTACCGCTCCGCTCATTTACCTCATCCTTTCGCACACCAACGTGCCTGGCTACTGGGCGGCCATTCTGGCTTACGCCCTGCCTCACTTGATCCTTTCCAGCGTGACCAACTCGCGCATCCAGGGCGAGCACCGGCACTCCTTCTGGAACGAAATTTACGAGACTGTGCTTTCGCCCTACATCCTGCTGCCCACCATGCTGGCGCTCATCAACCCCAAGCTGGGCAAGTTCAACGTCACCGCCAAGGGCGGCGTGGTCAAGCGGACCTTCTTCGACACCAAGATCGCCCAGCCGTTCCTCATCCTGCTCATCTTCAACCTGATTGGCCTGCTGATCGCAATTCCGCGCTTTATCTGGTGGGACGCCGACCATCGCGGCACGGTGCTGATGAACGTTCTGTGGAGTGTCTTCAACGTAATCATCCTGGGCGTAACCACGGCGGTGGCCCGCGAGCTGAAGCAGTTGCGGACCACGGTGCGCATTGCCATTGTGACCCCGGTGATCGCGCGCATGCCGGACGGCAGCGAGGTTACCGGCGAGACCATCGACATGTCCTCCGGCGGCTCCAGCATCCGCTTCAGCCAGGCGCTGGATGTGCCGCCGCAAACCGAACTGCAGTTGATCTTCCCCATGCCAAACGGAATCAGCGAACTGCGCGGCAACGTGGTGTCCTCTGAAGGCACCGTGCTGCGCGTGAGATTTGAAAACCTGAGCATTGCCGAACAGGAAGTACTCACTATGGTCCTTTACTCACGAGCGGACTCATGGCTGGGATGGGGCGAGGCACGCGAAAGCGACAACGTGCTGCGCAGCCTGGCTCGCATTTTCCAGATCTCGATGCGTGGCCTCAGAGCGACGTTCGAGAGCCTGTTCAGCACCCAGAAGAGCTCCAAGAAGGCGGAACGGCTTTCCGTCATCACTCCGGCCGTGCTGGCCGTTGCGGTTCTGCTGGGAGGAGCGGCCACACCGCGCCTGAACGCGCAACCCTCCACCAATCATCTTGGCCGGCAGGTCACCTCGGCTCCAACCACGCCCGCCGCTCCGGCGGCCCTCGCTGCGGGGCAGTTCCGCGACGTCTTCAGCCTGGCCGATACCGGCTCCAGCCAGATTGACCTGCATGGCATTGACAGCGCCCACACCATCCCCTTCACCCTGCCGGAGACGCACGTCCCGCGCGTGGCCAAGGTCCATGTGGACTATGCTTTCTCGCCCAGCCTGATTCCCACGCTGAGTCATATCAAGCTGATGTTGAACGGCACCCTGTTTGCCACCATCGAGCCCACCGCCAACGGCCAGGGCGGAAGCCGCAGCGAGCCCATGTCGGGCGATTTCAACATTCCTCCCGAGCTGCTGCTGCACAACAATACTTTCACCATGGAGTTCATCGGCCACTACGTTCTGGAATGCGAGGATCCGGCCAACACCACCCTATGGTCGCGGGTGCACACTACCAGCTACTTCGATATCCAGGGAGATCTGCTCCCCATGGCAAACGATCTCAAGCGTCTTCCCCTGCCGTTCCTCGATCCGGCGGTGGTTGAGCCCTTGAGCCTGCCTGTAGTGTTCGCGTCGGCTCCTTCACCCAAATCCATCCAGGCGGCCGGCATTGTCACCAGCTACTTCGGAATGATCTCCGATGGCCGCCCGGTGCGGTTCCCGGTGTCCATCGGCACCATGCCCAAGGGCAACATCATTCTCATCAGCGATGGTTCGGGGGCAATGCCGGGCGGACTGGATGTTTCCGCCGGCGCCTCGCCCACCGTGGCCGTGCGCGCCAATCCTTCCGATCCTTACGCCAAAGTGCTGGTCGTGGCGGGAAGCGATCCCGACCAGCTCGTCATCGCCGCGCAGGCCGTGGCCTTGCACAGCGATTTGCTGGCCGGTCCCGATGTTGGCATCAGCAGAATCACGCTGCCCGCCAAGCAGGCTGCCGACAGCGCGCCGCGCTGGGCCCAGACCGACCAGAAGATTACGCTCTGGGACTACTCCAAGGGCGAAGAGCTGCAGGGAGACGGCTCGGCCTCGCTCAATACCTTCTTCCGCATCCCGCCGGACATTTACTTTGCGGACCAGCCCAACGCGGTCCTGCACATCTCCTATCGCTACAACTCCGTTCCCATCGGCGCCATCTCCAGCATGCAGGCGCGTGTCAATGGCGCCTACCTCGGTTCCGTGCCGCTCATTCCCGGCCAGGAAGTCTCAAAGAAGGAATCAGCCGAGCTTCCCGTTCCCGTGGTCAACCTGCGGCCGTTCTCCAACTCGCTCGCGTTTGACTTTACCTTTCAGTTGAAGAAGCACGACTTCTGTTCGGATACGACTCCGATCAACGTGCAGGGCGCCATTGTGCGCGATACCTACCTGGATCTGAGCGGGTATCCCCACTGGTCCCCCATGCCCAACCTGGAGCTCTTTGCCAACGCCGGGTACCCATTCACGCTTTATCCCGATCTGCATACCACCACGGTGGTGTTGCCGCCCAACCCAACGGCCGAGGAGATCGAGACCTTTGTCACCCTCATGGGCCATTTCGGGCGGCAGACCGGCTTTCCCGCGCTGCGCGTGAACGTGGCCGGGCCTGAGGCGCTGCGCGCCGGCAATGACGCCGACTTCCTGGTCATCGGCACCGGCGACGACCAGCCGGGGTTCGACAAGCTCAAAGACAGCATGCCGGTCGCGGTGCAATCCGGCCGCGTGCAGGCAAACGATGCCCAGGGCTTCTTTGCGGCCCTGCATAAAGCGTGGTGGAAGGTGAAGAACCCTGACCACGCCGGCTCGGGCGAACTGGTTGCCAACACGTCGCCGGACGCCATCATCGAAAGCATGGAATCGCCCTACTCCTCCGGCAGCAGCGTGGTGGCAATTCACCTCAAGGACGCATCCACTTTTTCGCCGTTCATGCAAACGTTCCTTTATGTCCAGCAGGCCAGCGATATCCAGGGCTCAGTGGCGATTCTGACGGGCACGCGGTTCCAGTCGTTTAAAGTGGGCGGCCACGTTTACCACGTGGGAGTGTTGCCCTGGTGGAAGCGGCTGACGCTGTGGTTCAAGGAGGTGCCGTGGCTGGCTGCGATAGTGGTCCTCGTGCTGGCGTTCCTGCTCGCCATCTGGCTGCGCAACTGGCTGCGGATGAGAGCGAGAGCGCGGCTGAAGATGCTCGACTGATAACGATCCTCCGCGAACGCTGCTCGTTTTAGCGAGTCCTTCCGGCTGGCTCGGCGAACAGCTTCGCGGTAATGGTGGAAAACCGGTCAATCGGTGGAAAACACGGGGCAAAACCCCATAAAACCCCGATGAATTCCGGTCCTAATGCTGTATAAGGCTGTTAAGCAGCCGCATAGTGGTCGGGGGCAGCAGATTGGTGAACCTGCGTGTGACACGGTTGAGTCCCCGCTGCGTGCTTCTCGGGTTTCTCCTGGTCGCGGTGGCCAGCGGCGGTTGCCGCCAGGGTCCATGGTCGTTGTGGAATGCATATGCGAACCGGTTCATCGACGAGCAAGGGAGGGTCATCGATCACAACGCAGGCGATCGCACCACGTCGGAAGGCCAGTCCTACGCGATGTTCTTCGCGTTGGCCGACAACGACCGTGCGCGCTTTGACCGCCTGCTCGGGTGGACGCAGACAAATCTCGCCGGCGGCAGCCTCGCCACTCATCTGCCCGGCTGGCTCTGGGGCCGGACACCGTCGGGCGAGTGGAAACTCCTGGATGCCAATCCCGCCGCCGATGCCGACTGCTGGATGGCGTACTCGCTGCTTGAAGCCGGACGCCTGTGGAACAACGATGCTTACGCATCACAGGGGCGCGAGATGATGAACATGATTGCGAAGCAGGAAGTGGCGGATCTTCCGGGTTTCGGACCCATGTTGATGCCGGGCGCAATCGCGCAATTCGTACACGGCCGGACGTGGACCCTGAACCCGAGTTACGAGCCCCTGTTTCTCTTCGAGCGCTTCGACGCCGTCGACCCGCAGGGGCCCTGGGGCGCCATCGCGCTCAACCTTCCCCGCATGCTCAGGGAGAGCTCTCGCAGCGGCTTTGCCATGGATTGGGTCAACTACCAGGATGGCAAAGGCTTCACGCCGGCTCCCAGTCCCGCGCACAGTGACGTGCACAATGGCGCATCGGCTTCGTCGCTTGCAGAGGCCGGCGGCGCCAATCCCGCACCGCCTTCCCCATCGCCGAAGATCGAGGCCGCGAGCGCCGCGGCTTCTGCCCCCCCTCCGCCCGCAACCAGCGCCCCCGTGGGCAGCTACGACGCCATCCGCGTGTATATGTGGGCGGGCATGACCAACGCCAATGACGGAGAACGGGCCGAATTGATGGCCGCCGTGCCCGCCATGGGGAACTATCTGACCGAGCACACGGCGCCGCCGGAAAAGGTGAATGCCGACGGAACCCCGCAATCGCAGCCGGGCCCGGTGGGCTTCTCCGCCGCTCTTCTGCCGTATTTGTACGCTGCTCCCGGCCTGGCGCGGTCCGCGGCACAGCAACGCGTACAGGTGAGTCAACAGATTGACACCGCAACTGGCCTTTACGGAAAGAACCCCGCCTACTACGACCAGAACCTGGTTCTGTTTGCAACCGGGTTCCTCGATGAAAGGTTTCGTTTTGGACCGCACGGTGAACTGAAAGTGGAGTGGACAAGGTGATGACAGCTCTACGCAAAGTGGCGGCAAGATTATCCATGGTTGCGGTATGCCTGGCGATTCTGTTGCAGGTTGGCTCGGCGCAAAAATCCGGTACTCCTGCCGATGCCGATCACACGCGCAAGGTGCTGGTCGCGAATGCCCACGCTCTTGAGGCCCGGGGACGCCCCGACATGGCCATCCAGTTATGGCAGCAGATCCTGCTCTCCGATCCCAACAACACTGAGGCGCTTGCCGGACTGGCAAAGGATTACAAGCTTAGCGGCTCCGTCAAAGAGTCAGACCAGGCCCTGGAGCGGCTCCGCAACATCAATCCCAACGATCCTGCAATCACCCAGGTCGAAGGCCTTTCCACCGGTCACGTGCAGAGCGATCAGTTGCGCCGCGCAGGCGATCTGGCCCGCCAGGGCAAGAACGATGAGGCGATGAACATCTATCGCCAGCTTTACGGCGATCGTCCGCCCGAAGGCGACGTGGGGCTGGCGTACTATCAGACCCTCTATGGATCTGCCGGCGGCAAGGAAAAGGCCATCGCCGGCATGCGCGGACTGGTGCAGCGCAATCCTGCCGATACGCGCTACGCCGTCACGCTGGGACGCATGCTTACTTACGACCAGCGGACCCGTGCCGAGGGCATCCACATCCTTGAACAGCATCCCCTCGATCCTGACGCGCGGGATGCGTTGCGCCAGGCCCTCATCTGGAATTCCGCCAACCCGGCCTCCGCGCCGGAATTGCGCGCCTACCTGCGGGCGCATCCTGAAGACCGCGAAATTGCCGGGCATCTGCGCGAAGACGAAGCCAAGCTGGCGCGGATGAATACGGGCATCGCGCGCACGCCCGACGAGCGCGCCGCCTACACGGCCCTCAACGCCAAGCGCCTTGATGAAGCAGAAAAACTCTTCACCGCCATTCTTCAGGAGAATCCCAACGACGGGCCCGCGGCAGCGGGCATGGGCTTCCTGCGCATGCAGCAGCAGAACTTCGGCGGAGCCATCAGCTACCTGACCCAGGCCGAGCAGAACGGTACCAAGACCTCCGCCGTAGAGAACGCTCTTGCCGCCTCCCGCTTCTGGTTCACCATGGGTGAAGCTTCTCAGGCCTTCGATGCCAATCAATACGACGTGGCTGCGCAAAAGTATCGCGACGCGCTGGCCATGCGCCCCAAGAGCACTGAAGCTCTCAACGGCCTTGCCGGCTTGTTGCTCAAGGAACAGCAGTACCAGCAGGCGGCGGACGTTTATAGCGAGTTGCTGAAGGCGCAGCCCGCCGATGCCGATGCATGGCGCGGCCTCTTCATCAGTTACGCTCGCGATGGCCAGGACAAGAAGGCGCTCGACGTCGCCAGGCGCTTCCCGCCGCGGGTCCGCGCTGCCATGGACCATGATCCCGAGTACCTGCGCACGCTTTCCGCCATCTATCAGTCCGGAGGCCGCGCCGCCGATGCGCAGAAGGCGCTGGCCAAAGCGCTGGCG
>Ga0265339_10000567_pt1 | contig 28959 bp, 24 predicted proteins | sample 4CB219metaG_FD_202085 | JGI IMG/M metagenome (GOLD analysis project Ga0265339, IMG submission 202085) | Rhizosphere microbial communities from Carex aquatilis grown in University of Washington, Seatle, WA, United States - 4-CB2-19 metaG | ecosystem: Host-associated > Plants > Roots >... | reverse complement strand
CGATCAGCGGGCCTGGTACCCTTGTCGGTCTCGACGCCGGAGATTCGACAAACCACGATTCCTACAAGGGCACCTCGCATGCCGCCTTCAGTGGCAAGTTGATGGCCATCGTTCAGTCCACGGCAACCGCCGGCAAGGTCACGCTGAAGGCAACCTCCGGGTCGCTCACCGGTGGCTCAGTAGACATCACCACAGCGGCACCCTAGTGCTGGATCTCGTCCCGCCTTGACGGACGAACTGAGTAGCCAGTACGGATATCGGGTTAGGGAGACGATTGATAGAGCTCTGCACTCGCCAGAGACACGTTGTTCCTGTCTCCTCCGACAACAAGCACCCTTCCGCTTTCCAACAAGGTCGCCGTGGGAGAGTCTCTTGGCGTCGTCATGCTGCCGGTGTTGGTGAAAGTCCCAGTCGATGGGTCGAAAAGCTCTGCCTTGCTGACCGCTGCTCGGCAATGGTCAAGTCCGCCAACGATGAGTACTTTCCCGCTCGGTAGCGACGTGGCTACGAGGTCGGCTCTGCCCACGACCAGGTTGCCAGTAGTGGCAAAAATCCCGGTCAGTGGATCGTATAGCTCTGCCTGCGCGAGGCCGGGATAACCGCCAACGACGAGCACCTTCCCGTTGTCGAGCGGCGCCGCCGCGAACCAAATGCGCGCAAGGGCCATGCTGCCCGTAGCGGAGAACATGCCGGTCATTGGATCGTACAGCTCCGCGCTTGCGTGGTCGGTACCACTGTTGTTGTAGCCACCGGTCACCAGCACCTTTCCGCTCTCGAGGAGCGTCGCCGTATGTGCGACCCTTTCCACGGACATACTGCCGGTGGCTGTGAAGGTGCCCGACAATGGATCGAAGAGATCAGCGCTGGCGACGGCAGGGAGCCCGCCCCCAGCTATCAGAACCATTCCGTTCGGCAACAACGTCGCAGTGTGGTGCATCCTTGCCACCGTCATGTTGCCCGTCGGCGAGAATGTTCCAGAGGTGGGGTCGTACAGCTCCGCGCTCGCAAGTTGAGACTCGCCGTTATCCATCCCACCAGCGACGAGCACCTTGGCGTTCCGCAACAGTGTCGCCGTGTGACCTATTCGCACGATCGCGGGCTCGCCCGTGCGAACGAAACCTCCGGACACTGGGTCGTACAGCTCTGCGCCGGCCAAGGGTTTCCCGCTGACCGCATCGTATCCACCGAGGACAAGAACCTTTCCATTGGGCAATTCAGTCGCGGTGTGGCTCTCCCGTGCAGACACCAAGTTGCCTGTGGCCTTGAAGAATCCTTGATTCCCATTCACGCCGCCTTGAGCGCCGGAGGTACTCTGACACGCGCTCGGGTCGGCCCACGAGGTTGGAATGCTTTGCCCCCCGATCCCGCTTCCACCCGAGCCGGGCAGGCTCTGACCGGGACTACCGCCCGCCGTCCCGCCGCTCGCCATCCCGACGTTGCCGCCGGGCGGGACAAAGCCCCCCTGCCCGAAAATGTCAGAGCCAGCGCCAAGACCGGGCTGGCCACTACAAGCCAGGCCAGCGAAGCAGGATACGAGGAGCAACCCGCGTCGACAGGAAGTCATCGCCCAAGCGTATCACTCGGCCGGCAGATGAAGAGGTTCCATCCCACAGAGGCAGAGGAAGCTTGTGTCCCGGATCACCCGCGTACCTGGCGCCGATCAGGCACGATTCTGAGGCATCGATCACAGCTCCGAGGCGCGTTTCGAGTTTGGCGTGGGATCAATCAGGGCTCGTACAAAGGCGTGGACGGTGCTGTCATGATGGTACCTCTCGCTGGCGGAGCGCCCACCGTGCTCGCCTCGGCCCAAGGCTCGCCATTGGCCATCGCCGTGGACGCCACCAACGTCTACTGGACCAACGGCTGCACAAACGACTGGGACGGATACACAGACGGCACCGTGATGAAGCTGCCACGGGGCGGAGGGACGCCGATTGCGCTGGCTTCCGGCCAGACCTTCCCGCATGGCATCGCGGTGGACGCGAGCAGCGTTTACTGGACTGCCGGGACCGCGTCGTACGACACGGGCGCGGTGATGAAGGTGCCGCTCGGAGGCGGCGCTGCCGTCGCGCTGGCCTCCGGCGCGCCCGAGCCCGACAGCATTGCCGTGGATGCCAAGACTGTGTATTGGACCACCGGCAAGGGCGGCACCGTGATGAGCGTGCCCCTCGGTGGTGGAATCATCACCACGCTCGCCTCCGGCCGTCCGGCCTGGGCCATCGCCGTGGACGCCACCAACGTCTACTGGGCCACGGGCAGCGAAGGCTCGGTGCTGAAGGTGCCTTTGGCCGGCGGCCCCATCATCACGGTTGCATCGGGTCAATCCGACACGGCCGCCGTCGCGGTGGACGCCACTGGCGTCTACTGGAGCAACCGGGGCGCAGAAGACAGCAGCGGCGCCCTCACCGGATGCTCAGGCGCGGTCATGAGACTCTGCCCCAAGTAGCGCGCCAGCTGTAGGCACTTCTCTTGTGTTCGCTCATGAGTTCAATTTGTGCAATGCACGCGTGGGTGAGCTCTTTTTCAACTGACCTGCCCACATAGATCCAACCAGAGCCCCTAGTTGCATTGACACGAAGAAGATGGCTACTGGGCCAATTCGCTCGTAGGTAGCCTGATAAATCGCCCAACCAATCGAGGTAGTCGCCAGTTGTACAGTTGCGAATACCTCCTTATAGAAATTCCACATTGGGGTTTCTCCCTATTCCTAGTACTCACAACCTACGCAAACTCAATTGCGTTCGTATATCCGTACGATGAAAGTTTTGTTAATCACAATTAGGACGATCGACGACTCTCGCCTCGCAGAATTCTGCCTTTTGATACACGAAGGATTCCGAACCGAAACAAATCGTCGCAAGGACATGAATCCGCCTGATCCGCTTCGACCGTTGCGCGTCAACCGGCCAGCATTGGGTCGAGGGCTCGCTTGCGCGTGAGCGGCGCCGTGAACGAAGGTGTGCTAAGCGACCAACGTGACGAAAGACCAGGTCGTTACATTCCTGCGCAAGCACAAGGTGGCGGTCGTGGCCACGGTTGCGCCGGACGGACAACCCCAGGCGGCGGTCGTGGGAATTGCCACGAGCGATGAGCTAGAAATCATCTTCGACACCGTCGAGGCATCGAGAAAATTCCAGAATCTCTCGTTCGAGCCACGCGTCGCCGTAGTCGTGGGCTGGGATGCCTTTGTGACGGTTCAAATCGATGGCGACGCCGACTTCCCAGTGCGTGAAGAGCTGGAGCGCATCCGTGCGTGCTACTTCGCCACCTATCCCGACGGTCGCGCTCGCCTAAGCTGGCCCGGGATTACGCATACACGCGTGCGCCCCCGCTGGTTGCGCTACTCGGACTTCACGCACGATCCGCCGCTTATCGTCGAGATGTACGTGACCAATGGCGAGCTCGTCGTGAAGCGCTGAATTGCCTTCGTGACCACGCCGCGATATTCGGCGCCGGCGTCGCGTTCGCGCCAGCGCGAGAAGGCCGAGAAGGTTCACTGCGCACATGATGTACGCGTTCCCTGCGCCGCCGCCAGACAGTACGCAGGAGCATCCGCTGCTGCCGCCATTCGCGCTCGTCGCGCCACCTTGCGAGGTCGCCCCTCCGCGCGGGCCGCCGTTCGTTCCACCCGTGCCACCCGTGCCGCTTGTCATGCCTCCGGATCCGCTGCTTCCTCCAGCAGCACCGCTGCCTCCGGTCGCCGTACTGCCGCCTCGTCCAACGTTGCCCCCACTTGCCATCGCTCCACCTGCGCCCACGGACGACGTCATCCCGCCCGTGGCACTGCTGCCACCGGTGCCGGCAGTCCCGCCGGCGCCCGTGCTTCCCGCGTCGCTGCGCATGCCGCCGCTGCCGCTCGTCCCGCCGCTCCCGCTTCCCGCTGCGCCGCCGTCGAGGCCTCCGCGGCCACCCGTGCCTGAGCTCCCGCCCGCGCCGCCGTCTGCCACGACGCCCGTCTCGGCATCGAAGGTTACGCCATCGAATGCCATCACGAGAACCTTGCTCCCGTGGTTGGAGCCAGCCGTGACCTGATTGTTCTTGTCCACGTCCGATACGGCGAAGGTGAAATGCGTGATGTGGCTGTTCTCCATGACTACGCCCGGCCGCTCCATCTTGAACCAATTGTCGACTGTTCCGTCCGTAGTGCTGAAGAGCTGTTTGGCCATCCTCGGATCGAACGCAAAACCCTGATCCGTCCAGTTGTGGATGCCGTCGGTCGACGTCAGATGGTACCCGACGCGATCATCCGGGTAGTCGTAAAGGACGTGGTATTGCCCTCCGCTGTACCAGATCACGGGATCCTCCGCCAAAACGTAGGTGCTCTCGAGAGATGACGGCGCATAGGGGTCATCCGAAGAGTGCTTTTGCCGGTTGGGATAGATGCTGGGCAGGCCCGATGGAGGCTGCTGGTTTGAGGGATACGTGTTGCTGGGCTGCTGCACTTTGTACGGACCGCATATCCCGGTTGTACTAAGCGCAATGACCCCGTGCCGTTGAATGACCTCGAAGTTGCCGTCGGGGCGCACCACGAGGCTGACGTTGGAATCCATGTGCATGTCACCGCCCGGAACAAAATTTACCGTCACGCCATTGTTTTGGATCAATTCCCCGGTCGGATTCGCACACGGAGTCCAGGGCCCGTCAAGCGAGGCCGCCGTGAATACCGTGAACGGCACAATCTCGTTGACATAGAGACAGTAGGTGCCATCAGGGAGCACGCAGGCCGATACATTGTGGCCCTTGTGAGGGTCTTGCGCATTCGGCCCGTTATTGAACGCGTACCCTTTGTCCGTGTACGGCCCGAGCAGCGTGTCGCTGACGGCGTAGATCGTCTGTGAGTTTCCCCAGTTGCCGAAGCCCGTCGAGCCGGCCCAGCGGTCCGCGAACATGTAGAATTTGCCGTCCGGAGATGGGATGATCTTGCCGTCCCAATAGTAGTATTGGGGCGGAACGCTGGTGTTCTCCACTCCATTGCAAGTGTCGCGCGGAAGCACGCCCGAGACGCCCCACGTTTTGGAAGTGACCGGGCAGGCAGTCGGCGTCGGCTGAAAGTAGTTGATGAAGGGCTTTGCAGCAGCAGCGCTTGACAGGCCAGTGCACACAGTGAACAGAGCTGCGGCGAGATATTGTGAGGTCTTTCGTCGTGAGGCTGCCAAAGAGTCACGACAATCAGCCGCGCTTGCGGTAGGATTACAGATCATCTCGCATTTCCCTTCTCGGACGACGTCTAGCCAGGAAAAAGAACGACAAGATACCGATGAACACGTAGCGTCTCAATGATTCGGGTTCGCAAGAGTGTTCCACGTTGCAAGAACATCCGCTTGAGGACGTAATGGCGGCAGTTCTCCCCGACGCACCACCCGCAGCAACCGTGCCATTGCTGGCCTTGCCGCCGGAGCCATCGCTTACGGCGCCAACGCTTCCGCTGCCGCCCACGCCGCCCGTCGACACACTGGCCGAACCGCCGCTGCTACCGAATGTTCCGGCACTGGAAGAACCACCGGCCGCGTTTGCAACGATTCCGCCTTGCGCCCCGGCTCCACCTCCAAGACCGCCCGCTGCTGTGCCGCCAACAGGATTGCCGCCCTGGCCTGCGACGGAGGCGCCACCAGAAACAGACGTTCCCCTGCCACCACCTGCTCCGCCAGTTGATTCCGCGACGCCGCCAGCACCGCGACCACCGGCCCCGCCCGCACCGCCGGCAGCTCCGCCCGCGCCCGCGACGCCGCCAGCCCCAGCGTCAACGTTGTCGACCGGTGCGAGTAGACCGTCGTGCATCACCTGGGCGACGATCTTGTAGCCATTGTCGTTCGGGTGAACGCCGTCGGGAAAGAGCTCCGGATGGCCGGTCGTAGGTGCGTCGACGTCGATGACGGCGATCCCTTTGTCGGCGGCGACCTGCTTCAGCACAGGGAGAATCTCGTCGTGCAGGACCGTACCGCTGATTTGGTAGGTGTTGGTATAGGCATGCGGCGGCAGCGCCAGATACACCAGAGGATGGGGCGCAAGCTGCGTAAAGTGGTCCACCATCGCGGCGCAGTCTTTGCGAAACTGCTCAGCCCGCGTTGCGGTGCCAACCGTCCAGTTGTACGGTTTCGAGTCGTTGGTGCCGAGCATGATGATGACATCGACCACCGCCGACGCACCGGCGCCCGAGACGAAGCTCGTGGCCGCGGTGTATTCCGATTGCTGCTGATACGGAAGGTCGCCGACCGAAAGCATCGTCGCTCCCGAGTGCCCGAAGTTCATCACTTTCACGCTGGAACCGAACAAGGTTTGCAGCACGGCGGGATAGTTCGTGTTCGAAGAAGATGCACCGACTCCGGCGGTAATGCTGTCGCCGACGCAGGCTACGTGGGTCGGCACTCGCGCAGCGGCGTTTGCCGTGCTGGTCGCGCCCAGGAGGAACGTTGAAACCACGAAGGGTCTAACGATGCTCTTCAACTTTTTGTTCATGAATCCTTGATACGTCTGACTCCAGCGCAAAGCCATCGCTACATGATTCGACTTGCGACCTGGCGCGTGATCCAAAGGCCAGCAAGTCCGAGCAGCAGAAACAGGCCGACGCTGCTTCGTCGAGTCCCTTGCCCGAGCGTGCACGAGCACCCGGAGGTCGGATTGCTCCCGGCGGTCGACGGGTGAGTCGCCCCACCGGAATCCGAGCCACCGCGACCGCCGCTGCCGCCCGAGCCCCCGGGCCCAGCATTGCTGTTCGAGCTGCTGCCACCTGCCCCACCCGAGCTACTGCCCACAACAGCGGTCGTGCCGCCACTCCCCAACGTTGTGCTGCCGGTCGTAGCGGCCCCGCCACTCTGCCCCGCCGTCGAGGCCGACGTGCCAGAGCTGCCGCCTCGACCGTCGCCAGCACCACCCATGCCAGCAGAACCTGTGCTACCCGCAGTGTTTCCGGCTGCCCCGCCAGAAGAGGTCCCACTGCTTCCCCCAGCTCCTCCGTCGGCGCCACCGCGGCCGATCCCGCCGTCCACGCCACTGCCACCGCCGTCCCCTGCACCACCACTGCCCGTCGTGCTGGTCCACGAATTCCTCAGTTGGTCGAGCCCCGACTGGTTGGGAATGGACAGCGTGATGCTGGCGCCGCTTCCCGTCTTCGTAGTCATGCTGTACCAGTCCGCGTCTTTGAGACCAGCCCAGTAGAAACTGCCCATGGTCCAAGAGCGCAGCTGGCTGCTCATGCCTCGGATGTAGGCCTCGAAGTAGTTGGTGGGAGAGGTGCTGTAGTCGAGGGAGCCATAGCTGACCCCGTTCTTGCTACCCGGGCTCATCGGTCCGCCCCATTCCGTACAGACGGTACGGTCGGAGTAACTACCGACTTCGCCTTTGAATTGGGTCACCCACTGGGACTCGGTGGTCCAAGTGTCGGAGCCAAAGAAACTGTAGTCGTGCACCCCCAGAAGACAGCCATCCAGTGCGGCGACTGAACCGATATCGCTGACATTCTGGGCATCGCCAGTTCCGTCGAGGATGACCCTGTTCTTGGGAACAGTCGAAAACTGTGTCAACCAACTGCTGTACAGAGAAACCAAGTCGGCTTTGCTATACATGTTCGGTTCATTGAAGATCTCGAAGTAGGCATTGTCGTTGCCGCCATACTTGGTGACCACTGTCTTCCACATGCTCCAGAATGCGTTCATGTCCGAGGGTTTGTTGCTCTTGGCACTGTCCCAGTAGCACAACACGACCATACCCTTGGAAAGGACTGCATCGATCGCGCCGGTGTAGGTAGCCCAATAGCTCGAAACAGTTGCCTCGTTGATGGGCATTCGGACGGCGTTTGCCCCTACCTTTGACACAAACTGGCTCATGACCGCCTCGCCGACCGCGGAGGCCGAGCTGTACGTATCGGACGCGGAAAGGCCTGCGATATATAGGACTCCGGATTGGAAGTTATCCCTCTGGTCAGCCCAGTTGACGCCTCTGAACTGGTTCGTGGCCGCCGATGCTTCGAGTTGGCCCAAGCAGATAGAGATGATCAGTACCAAGGCGGGGAGTAGTGATGTCGATCTTCCACTCTTAGACATGTTCGATGTCCATTTCTTTGGTTGGTAGATGGTGTCCTCCAGTTAGATGAGCGTCATGGATTGGCGCCGGTCGCCCACGTATCGGGCGCCGCCAGGCCATTCTTAGCCACTAGCGCCTGGGCTAGGGCGAGCAGAGATTTTCTCATAGCAGGGCTTCTCCGAGATGAATGATCGAGTGGTTCCCGAACGCGTAGATTAGTTCATACTGAACGAGAAACGCTCTTGCGGGGTTAACTTCCGTGCATGCCACGCCGAAGAATCCCGCAAAATACGAAGATGCCGGTATAATTCGTGTGCGAGATCTCGTTGTGCTCGATGTCGGTGTATGCAGGGTAGACTGCTCTGATTCCAACGCCTCCCTACAGAGCGACCTGCGGCTCATCCGAAGAACAGTGATGATTCCGCAACGATAAGAAACGATAAGAGGAGAGCCGAAAGGCCCGCGATACTCCGCGCCCTCTCGTTTCGGTGACGAGCTTGTGGACTCCAGCGTTCCGACTACAACCTCTAACGTAATCCCAGCGGTATGTCTTGCATCGAGGCGATGCCGCGCAAAGTTTTCGCAAGAAACGCGAACTAGGTAGGGGTTCGCCCCTAGAACGGACGCAGCGGATAATACGACTACTAGGGCCGGCCTACGCCCCTTTCGCGACCCGCGGAGATGGACCGACGACTCTCTAATGCTACGATTCGTCCGACTCTCTCGTCATCCTAGTGGCCACATGCATCACCCCACCGCTCCAATCTCATTCCTCGCTATTTTAGCGGCCTTGGGCTGCGCGTCGTCACCGGCGCCCAGTCCGAATGCCGCAATCTCCGACGCTAGCTCGCCCGACCAGATGGCTGATCTGCCACCTCCGATTTCCGGGGCTGTCTTGGTATCGGCAGCGACCGCTTCGCGCACCTCTCGCGTAACTTCCGGCATTGGAGTCAGTTATTGGCAGTGGTCTCCCACCTGGGGAAATCTGATCGCCGGCACCGAAACGCAGGTCGCCGCGGTCAAACCGATGGTCATCCGCATTGGCGGCTACAACAATGACGCCAATACGCCAGACAATTTCGACAACGCGCAGATGGACAAGGCCGTCACCTACGCACGCGCGATCGGCGCCGAGCCCATTCTGCAAGTTCCGTTGCTCGCTGCCGACAGCCAGGGTGCAGCGGCAACACCCGAGAATGCCGCGGCCACGGTGACGTACGCCAACGTCACGGCGAAGTATGGAATCAAATACTTTTCCATCGGCAACGAGCCCGACCTCTATCCGGATGCCACGGGCTCGACCAAAGGCATCGCCGGCTATACGGCCAGCGCCTTCTGCACGTCGGCCTCGGCGTACGCTGCCGCGATGAAGGCGGTGGACCCGACCATCAAAATCTTGGGTCCCGAGCTCTCCTGGAAATATCAGTCCGGTGCAAACGATTGGCTGACGACCATTCTTCAGACGTGCGGAGCGAGCATCGACATCGTCACCGTGCACCGCTATCCCATTGACCCGACGAAAACGACCGTGGCCGCAGCCGCTGCGGATGCGACGAACCTGAACGCCACGATTGCACACCTGCGCTCGATCATGCAGCAGGCGGGCGTCGGCGATAAGCCGCTCGCCATCACCGAAGCGAACATCACCTGGGATGGCGATCCGACCAAGAGCACGATGCCCGCGTCGCCCGGGACTGTGCCGGCCGGTCTGTGGGCCGCCGACACGTTCGGCATGGGCGTCCAAAATGGGCTTTGGACGATGCTTTATTGGAGCACCCGTGAGGGCTGGACGCTGGGTCTCTTCCCGTCATCGGACATGACTCCTCGGCCATCGTACTGGGCGTTGGATCTTTACGCGAACCACTTTGGACCGACGCTGCTTTCCGTGACCTCCACGCCAGACGGCGTTCGGGCCTACGCCAGTCGCAATCAGGCGGACGATGCCACGCAGCTGGTCGTCGTGAACTGGAACCAGTCCTCGGCGATTCTCACGTTTCAGATTGATGGTTTGGCAACCGCGCCCGCCACAACGACATTTACGCTCCCGGCGGTTGCGTTTGCCGCGGTCGAAATTCCCGATGTGGGCGCTCCATCTGCCGTCAGCTACAGCGAAACCCAGCGCCAGGCCGGACAAGCGCCACAGCCGCTCGCGGGCCCGTAGGGGTTCTCTCGGACGGCGTCCGACGGGGCCGTATCCCTATTTCCCGTACCCCGCAGCGACGATGTTGGCCTGGACGGCGTCATCGGTCGCATCCGGCGGGTTGCCGCTGGTGATGGCGCCTTCGAAGAACGTTCCCTTGGCGTTGTTGCTGCCATCGCCACCCGTTCCAAGAATGATCGCGCCCTGCTTCTTCATGGGGCTGTAGCCAGGCGGACGCTTTCCGTCCCACTTCGTTTCGAGGGCTCCAGACGCCGCGTTGCCGGCCTTGAGGCCCATCCGATTGCCGGAATAGCCCTTCAGCATTCCAGTGACGAAGGTGAATCCGGTGATGCTGGTATAGGTGCTACAGACCGTGGTCTTGCAGACGTCACACTCGAACATACCGTTCTCGAGATCCGCCGCGACCCAGGGACCGTTACCGGCAGCTCCTTTCTCAAACTGCGTGTTGTTACCCCAGTACATGGCTTCCATGGTGGCATCGCCGTCATCCTTTCCTGACGTTTCGGCGTTGCCGTAGTCGAAGCAGCACCATTCGTTGTAGCGTTTGCCGTCCACCACCATGTACATGGCCTCTGGATCGTCGTTCTTTGCCAGCCCCTTGGTAGCATTGTTCCTGTAGCCGACACCGGTCGAACCGCCGCTGTTGTCGACGTAGATACCGTAGGCGGTATGACCGCCCACCGAAATCTTTCCCTGCGTGGCGTTCGCCTCACTGCCGCCGTTGGGCAACCACAACGCAGGCCCAGACTTCGTCAAATCGTTCTTGTTCGGGGATTGGTCGTAAATGATCGAGATGGTACACGCGCCGCCGGCGCAGAACGTGTCTTGCACAGAGATGTCGACGTAGCCGTCCGCGCCCGCGGGGATGTCCTTGGTCGAGCCGCCTTTTCTGACTTGGTAGAGAGGACCACTGTAGGCTCCGTAGAGCGCGCGAATGGTGCTGTGCGCGGCAGCGCAGGGGGTGTTGGCGGCCTGATAGATGTCGCAGGGTCCTGTACGTCCGCTCGTCGAGCCGCCCGCACCCGTGGCGCCACCGGAGGCAGCGCTGGTTCCCCCCGCCGTGCCGCCCATGCTTGAAGCACCGCCAGCCGCACTGCCGCCGGCCCCGCCATTCGCCTGTCCACCCGAGCCAGCGCCTGTCGCGCCACCGCTTGCCATGCCCGCCGTACCGCCACTAGCCTTGGCGCCCGTGCCGCCCGTCGATGCGAGCGTTGCACCGCCACTCCCCGATCCCCCGGAGCCGACTACGCCGCCGGTGCCTTCGATGCCACCCTTCCCAGCTCCGCCCGCACTTTGACTGCTGCCTCCCGACGCCAGCGAGCCTCCCGCGCTGGTGCTTCCCCCTGCTGGCGAGGTTCCGTTGTCCCGGCTGGGGGCGGTGCAACCCAGAATGGCCGACACTGCGATCATCGACAATGCGTGCTTCGATTTCATGCCAACTGCTCCTGTGGGTTGTCTGATGATTTCGCTACGATAAGAGACGAGTTTGACCGAGCCGCAACTGCTCTATCTGTCTGAGGCTCGCTCACGACCTTCTGAGCGGCCGCAGCGAATGCAACATCTAAGCGCAGTCCCGTGTGTTATGTCCCGGTCGATCTATGGCCATACTATCTTTTCGCAAAAAACGCGAGCTGATGGAGAGGCTACCTCGAAGCGCACGCAGTGAGCAATACGGCGGTCTAGGTCGGCCTTCTCCCCACATCACACCTTGTTGGCTGGTGTCATGAGTTCGCATTTTTTGCCAAAAGAATTCACAGGTATGCGATCGACGGCTAGCCAGTGCGTTTTCGAGACTCGCGGAGCGGGAGCTCAGACTCTCTAGTGCTACCATTGGACAAAGCTGACATGACATCCGCCGGGCGCGCGATCCATCAGAGCTTCCTTCCACCCAGGGGACAATCGCGCGCCTTCGTCTGGAAGTATTCGCCGGTCAACTGGGGGCGGCGTCCTCGTCATTTCCATAGCGAGCCCGAGTTCAATCTCATCGCATCGGGACGCGCCACCTTCGGCATCGGCGAGAGCGTGGTCACCGTTTCCGAGGGCGATCTCCTCGGTCTTCCGCCAGGCCAAGACCATGTCTTGCTGCAGGCCTCACCGGACCTTTACCTGTTTGCCGTCGGTATGGAGCCAGCGTTCTCGTCGGACGTCCTGCGCGCTGAGCCCGACGATGTCATGCTCCCGATTCGCTTTCGCCTGGCGCTCGACGACTTTCGCTCGCTCGTCAGTCGCGCCTCGGCCATCGTGGATCGGGATGGGGTCGAGCAGCCGTGCGCAGAGCTGTGGGAGCAAGCCCACTGGCTGGCATCGCGCAACACCAATCGGCCCAGCACTCCAATGCACGTCCTCACGCGTCGCACACTATCGACCGTGAACCGCTCGCCCGCCCTGGATCTGCAATCGGTGGCGGCTCGGCTCAAGAGCACTGACTCCGAAATCAGCCGCTATTTCCACCGCGACCTGGGCATGACGTTCGCCCACTACCGGACGCGCCTGCGCATCTTCCGCTTGATCCGTCTCATGGACGTTGGTGGCGTCACGCTCAGGTCGGCCGCGAAAATGTCAGGATTTGGCTCGTACTCGCAGTGTCACCGCGTCTTCCAGGCTCGGCTCGGTTGCTCCCCTAGGCAGTTCTTTCACGCGGGCCTGCGGGAGCAGATGCAGCAGGCTTACGATCCTTGACACGGTCACGGCTTCGCCGCCTCGAAAAGGCTGCATACGCTTTTGGCGGAACCGTCGACATCTTTGGTCACTGGCTCTACTTCGGTCTCATGCCGCCGGTGTTCGTCGGCTTTCTTCAACTGTCGCCGTCGCTGCTCGGCCTCACGCAAGCGGCTGCCCGTCTGACCGACGCCTTTACCGATTCATACTTCGGCTGGCGGTCGGACAACTCCCGCACCCGCTGGGGGAGGAGACGACCCTATATTCTCGTGGGCTCGTTGCTCGCCGGCGCGGCGCTGCCTTGCTTGTTCGCCGCCTCACGCTCCTGGAGCCCGTCCACCCTGTTTGGGTTCGTCCTGGTTAGCGCGTGCATCTATGCGCCGATCCTGAGCTGCTACAACATGCCCTATCAGAGCTTGGGGGCCGAGCTGACCCCGGACACCGACGAACGTACGGCCGTCATGTCGTGGCGAGGGGTCGTGCAGACACTTGCCGGCGTCGTGAACGCCTGGGCCTGGTGGTTTGCCGCACGGCCGTGGTTCAACGCTGCCGACGGAACGCCGAATCTCGCCCGTGGTGCCATGTGGGCAGCAGCGCTCGTCGGGGTCCTGATGATGGTGGCGGGAGCCGGCAGTGCTCTTTTTGTCAAAGAACGCTATTACCCATTGGCTCGTCGGCAGGAACGGATCGCCTTTTGGACCATGGCGAGACAGACGTTTCGATGTCGACCATTCCGCATTCTCTTGTTCGCGCTCGTTCTTTTCGCCGTACCAACGTCGATGGTGGGCGCCTTGAGTTGGTACGTCCTCTATTACCACGTGCTGGCCGGAAACCCGGGCGTCGCGGCCCTCTACGGCGGCCTTGCCGGAACCGCCTACAGTATTCTCGGCGCCGCTTGTATTCCTTTCGCGGTCTGGCTGGCGCGCAAAATTGGAAAACGTCGGGCTCTCCAATGGGCTCTCTGTGCAGGCAGCATCGCTTTGGCTTCGAGCTTCCTGCTCTACACTCCGAAATCGCCCATGCTGTCAGTGCTCTGTCATAGCCTGTTCGGCATGGCGACGTCGGGTTTCTTTTGGGTTCTTCTGCCGTCGATGTTGGCCGACGTCATCGACTTCGACGAGCTGGAAAGCGGAAAGCGCCGCGAGGGTACCTACGCCTCCATCCTCTCGTACGTGCTCAAGCTTGGGACGACCTTCACCCTGCTCGTTACCGGGCCCCTGATCGAGCTGACAGGATTCAATGCACGCAAGGCGATGCAAGCCCCGGCAACCATCCTCCTTCTGCGCATCCTCTTCGCCGTGGTGCCTGCAGCAGCTTCGCTTCTCGCTGCGCTCGCTTTACGGCGGTATCCACTCAGTCGCGAAGTCATGATTGCGATACGCGCCCGACTGGAAGCAAGGCGCGGCGCCGTCTAGCCCGGCATTTCAGTAGACCAAGTACACCGAGGACAAGCCAGCATGTTGCAGTGTCACCGCCCTGCCGGGTTTCCGTCAGGCTGCAACCACTCGAGCTGCCCGTCTTGGCACTGGTGCTCCCCATCTCTGACGTGCCTCCAGTCGAGACCGCGGTTGTCGTCGTACTGTTGCTGCCACCCGTGGGCGAGCTGCTACTGCCTGACCCATTGGTTCCGCCGGCGGCATTCCTGCCGCCCTGGCCGCTACCGGATAAGCCACCCGTGCTCGCAGTCGTCGCGCCGGCGGTGCCACCGGTGCCCGCCGCGCCGCCAGTTCCCATAGCTCCTCCCGCGGCAGTCGCGCCACCCGAGCTGGACAGAGCACCGCCCGAGGCAGCTGCGCCGCCCGAGCCCGCAGCTCCGCCTGTGCTTGCGGCTCCACCCGCGCCGGTGGCCCCGCCACTGCCGCCGCTTGTTCCACCCAAGCCGCTACCACTGGAGCCGCCTGCGGACGGACTGCCGCCCGATCCAGAAGTCCCGCCTGAGGCGCTGTCGACAGGAGGAGTACCTGGATTTCCGGTTGCATTGTCGTTCGTCAAAGACATCACGGCGATTCCGCTCACGAAGCTGACGTTCTGCGGATTGTGGGTCGAAAGATTGAACGGGGACGACCAGTTACCGACCGCCCAGCCGGCGGGAAGGCTCGAACCGTCGAACTCCTCGCGCGACGGTGCACCGAATGTGCCATTGTCGTACGAAGAGTACTGTACCCAACTGATGTACTCGTGGACCGGGAGGGTGGTCTTGCTGATGTCGCCGCCGAAGCTGGAGTTCCCCGGCCACAGATTGAAATGCATCGTCATGCCGCCCGTCGCGTTTTGGGCGAACGCCGTAGCGGTCGCACCGGTCTCCCGGCGGAACTCCTTCCCGTCGACGGACCAAGAAATGTAGGTCGGCGCCCATTCGAACGCGTAGGTATGATAGTCGGCGCAAATGTTGGCCGGCATGGTATTCGTCTGCGTGTGTTGCACTGCCGGATTGCCGTAGTAGGCGTTGGTGTGCATTTCGCAGTTGGCGCCGACCTTCTCCATGTCGAGCTCGTTCCAATAGGCGTTAGCATCGCTCGACCCCTCCTTCCAAAGGAAGAACGAGCTGACCACACCGTCTCCGGGCGCATGGCGGATCCGAGCTTCGAATCGGCCATAAAAATGGGCCTCGGTCGCGTAAAGCTCGGCGCTCGCCATGCCCAGCGCCGTACTTGCAGGCACCGCACAGGCAAGGAGAACAGTCGCAGAAAGGTAGCGGGCGTAACGGGACCTGCTCTTCATCCGATGGAGACTTCTCATAGGCGAGTCATGCATCATTGACGCTGACTGCTTCAAGATGCGGGGAAAGTAATCCCAAGAAATGCGACGTGTCTGTGCCCAGAGATCGACATCAATTCGGACAGTCCGACTGTCTTTCAATTGATACGTATGGCGTGGAGCAATCCCATGACAGGAGCTGGTGGGCAGTGACGTGCCCTCCGCCGCTTGCGCACCGGCCCGGCTGGTGCCGGCACAGCACGGCCAGAGTGCTAGAACTGAGCGAGGAAGTTCCAGGCTTCGACCGGAATCCAGCTGGACGCCTGGCCTGGATCCTTCGCCGATGGGTAGTGGCCTCCCGGGCCCCCGGGCTTGGGGTTGTTTTCGCCAGATCCGAAGTTGCAGAAGCGGGTCGGATGCCCCGCCGAGCAGCCCTCGAAGGAGACACAAAGGTGGGCGTTCGTCTGTGCCTGTGGCGGCGTCATCGCGGTGCAGCCGTTAAGCTTCGCGAAGAGATTGAGGACCGGGATGCCTGTGTTCTGGTAGTTGAAGATACCGTCGGCCAGGCCGTGCGACTGGAACCAGGGAATAGGCTTGGTGCATTCGGCATTGTTGTTCCCACTGACCGGCCCCACGTCGTAGACGAGCGCGGCTCGGAACTTGTCCGTGCGAACACATGCGAGCTTCCACGACATCGCAGCGCCCCAGCTGAAGCCGGTGGTGAAGACACGACTCGTGTCGATGCAAAGGTCGCCCTCGATTTGCGCGAGCATATCGTCGGTGAAGATCACGTCCTCGTTGTTGTTGTTTGCCCATCCAACATTGAACCCGTCAGGCGCGACGAAGATGGCGCTTTTGTTCGCTTGGGCCTTGAGGCCGTAAAACGGCTGGTCGGTGTTGTGGTCCGGATCCGTGGTCGGATCGACGAGCCCTTGGCCCTCCATGCCGTTGCAATGGAAGGTAAAGATCAGCCGGTAAGGATGGGTGTTGTCGTAATCGGTGGGTGTATCCAGCCAATACTGGCGGGCCTTGCCACTGGAAGTAATGTTGAGATGGCCGTCCTTGAGCGTGCGAGTCTTGCCACAACCGGCGCTCGGGACGGCGGGGGTTGATAGGCCGCCATCGATCGATCCTCCAGCGCTGCCTCCAGCGCCGCCTTCAGCTCCACCACTGCCGCCCGAACCAGCTACACCCGTGGTCATGCCAGCGCTGCCGCCACCACCCGCGCCGACAGTAGTGCCGCCCGATCCAATCACCCCACCGGCCGCTCCGCCCGACCCCGCCGCCCCGGCGTCTTGCCCGGCAGATCCCCCAGCACCGGCACGGGAGGTGCCCCCCGTTCCGGTCGTGCCGCCAACTCCGGCGCTACCGCCGCTCGCCTGCGAGGCGCCACCGGTGCCACTAGCACCACCGCTGCCGGAATGACCGCCGCTACCGACGTTCCCACCTGACGCGATCGAGCCGCCCGTGCTACTCAGCTTGCCGCCGGAACCGGCCGAAGAGCTGTTGCTACTATTGCAAGCAAACAGACCACCGACTACTGTGAGCAGCAGGCCGACACGTGACGTTCGCATTCGCATTCGCATTCGCATTCGAGCCATGTTTCCTCCCAGGAGCATTTGCAGCAAAATGAGCGACGGTCACTACCGCCTCGCGCGAGCCAACCATACCCGATCAGGTTTCGCGAATCTTTCCTTTTTGGGGCGCTTAGTATTGGCCAAAGAGATCGAACCATGAAGAACCTAAAGGCGATCGGCTACGTTGCTCTGCTATTGGGCGTAACAGCATTGTCGCTGCTCGGATGCGATTCTTCGAGCGGAGGCCGGATCCCGCCTGGATCCAGCGGCATCGGTGGCCATTCCGGAACGGGTGGCACAGTCGGCAACGGCGGCAACTCGAACGCTGGCAGCGGGGGAATCTCTTCCCTAGGAGGAATGACAGGAGATGGTGGCGCGGCTGGCAGCGGTGGTTCGGCTGCAACCGGGGGAAATGGGGCCGCAGGTGGCGCGGCGGCCGCGGGTGGCGCGACGGGCGTAGCCGACGCGGGTGGCGCAACGGGCGGCGACGCAGTGTCGGACGGTGCCACCGGAACAGGGGGACTGTCTGTCTCCGGTGGACGATTCGGCAGCGGTGGTCGCAGTGGCAACGGAGGCAACGGTGGTGCAACCAATAGCTCTGGCGCAGGCGGCACGGGCGTCGTCGACGCTGGTCCGGAAGCTCCGGGCGGCACAATCGGCGACTATGGAACCGTTTACTTCATTTCCAATACCCGTACACAGATCGTCCGGCTTCAAACCACGATGATTGTTCCACCAAAGCCGCCAGCTTCGGGCACGCTGTTTCTTTGGCCTGGGCTGGAGCCGCTCTCCGGAAGCGCCCATTTCAGTCCCATCGGAACCGGTGTCCTGCAGCCGGTTCTTACATGGGGCAATTCGTGTGCGCCGGGCGTCGAGCCCCCCGCCTATTCCACCTGGTGGATCTCTGCGCAGTACGTGAACACCCTTGGCAGTGCCACGGGCTACATGGGGTGCTTCGGCGGATCGGTCATGTCCGTGAACGTTGGAGACGAGCTGAAGATCGACATGCAGCTTGTCGGAACCAGCTGGAATCAGACGGTCACCGACCTGCAAACTGGCAAGTCGGTCAGCTTCAGCGAGGATCTGGCAGGGCAGGCCCAGAATTGGGCCATGTTCGTGATTGAGGAATACTCCTCGGCTCCAGTTTCAGAAGTCACCTTCACGGACACAGTCATCACCTACGGCGCCGCGGACGCGGCCGATTGCAAGCTCGATACGCGTGGTCCCACGGACTTCGTTTCGGTCCCCATTGCATCGACCGATGGAGTGAAGTGTTCCGTGGCGCAGATCATTCTGCGTGCCAAGGGAATCCAGTAAGCCCGATGCGCCTTCTCACCGCGCATTCTGCCCAACGAGAACGTGAGCTAGATTTTTCCCCGGCAGTTGGGCGCCTTGCAACAACACTCTGAATTGTCGCTGGCATCGTATCCATAGTCGTAGGTCAATTCTTCGCCGGGACGAATAGTCCGAAGCGTGCAGATGAAGGCCCTGGTCCCATCGCGGGAAATACCGCAGTTCGGCTCGCATGAATGATTGACGTACTTGGCGGGATGTTCAACGAGCAGTGCGTCGATGAAGACAGCATCATCGACTTGCAAGATGTAGCAGCTGTAATCCGGTGCATCGGGATTGTCCCGCTCAACCGCCGTCTTCCGATCAATCAGCTCGCCGGTGTACTCGAGAATCAGAGTCTCTGATTCAAGAAGGGCAGATGCGAAGGTTCCTCTGCCATGAATGGAGGACGCTCGTACTTCAACGGGTGCTTCGGATGATCTATTGCCCACGGCTAGTTCCACAATACTTGAAAAGTTGTCACACGAATTCTCGCACGGGTAGATGAGTGTCGAAAGAGACAGCGTTATGAACCTAACAGGTTGGCTGCCGTAAGACAATTTGTGGAGTCGATTCGGTCAAGGGACGTCGTGGCGCTGCCAATCCGTAACGCGCCTCCGACCCGCCTGGGGTAAGCCGCGCGATGCGTGCAATTCGGCGGAAGCGTGCTAAGCGAAGCATACCAAGGAGGTCGCATCCATGAGCACACTTGAATTGGCCAAGAAGTTCGTCTCGCTCTGCCAGCAACACAAGGATTCCGAAGCGTTGCTGACCATGTTCGACAAGGACGCAGTGAGTGTCGAAGCGGCGGCGATGCCGGGCATCCCCCAGGAAATGCGCGGCATTCCTGCGATCCAGGAGAAAGGCAAGTGGTGGACCGAAAACCACGACGTGCACTCCGTCACCGTGGAGGGTCCGTACCCGCACCGGGACCGATTTGCGGTACGATTCAGTTACGATATCACCCGCAAGGCAACCCACGAGCGCATCAAGATGGACGAGGTCGCGCTCTACACGGTCCGCGACGGCAAGATCGTTCGTGAAGAGTTCTTCTACGTCACCTAACTATGGCGGTGCCCGGGCATCAAGTTCATCAAGGTTCATCAAGGCACGGAGCTATAGACTCTTCTCGTCTCGTGGCGCAGCCACGGCTATGATTTGCGCTCGGCATCTTGCGGGAGGCTCCATGCGCTTCGAGAAGGCAACGCGTGTTTACGAACGGTGGCTGCGCCGACATATCGCGCTTGTCGACGAAGACCTGGACCTGAAACACACGCGCATGGCAGAGGGCGTCTTTCCTTTCTTTCGCGCCACCTTCTATCGCTGGGCGGAGACCTGGGCCGACCTGTGCCCCGAGCTTGCGACGGCGCCCACGGTGCTTGCCGTGGGCGATCTGCACGTCGAGAACTTTGGTACCTGGCGCGATGCCGACGGGCGCCTCATCTGGGGCGTGAACGATTTCGACGAAGCCTATCCCCTGCCCTACACCAACGATCTCCTTCGCCTCGCCACCAGCGCACACCTTGCATCCGCCCACCTGGCGATTTCCATGAAGGATGCGTGCGAGGCCATTCTTGCCGGCTACAGGGCGGCTCTCGACAGTGGGGGTGAGCCCTTCGTGCTCGAGGAGAAACACGCTTGGCTACACCAGGCGGCCACGGGCGACCTGCGCGATCCCGTCGCGTTCTGGGACAGGATTGGCCGACTCCGGCTAATCCCCAACGGCGTTCCCAAGACCGCGCGCAAGGCGCTTTGCCGAATGTTGCCCGAGCGCGACCTCGACTTCGGGATCTTTCACCGCAGCGCCGGAATGGGAAGCCTCGGCCGCCAGCGTTTCGTCGCCGTGGCCAACTGGCGCGGCGGCAAGGTCGCGCGTGAAGCCAAAGCGCTGGCCCCATCGGCGTGCGTCTTCGCAGCCCGCGGCCGTGACGCCACCATTCACTACGCCGACATCATCGCGCAGGCGATCCGGGTTCCCGATCCCTTCGTGCGCGTGTACGATCGATGGATCGTGCGGCGCTTAGCGCCTCACTGCGCCCGCATCGAACTCACTGCCTTGCCCAAAGTACGCGACGAGAAGCGCCTGCTGCATGCCATGGGCTTCGAGACGGCAAACATCCATCTCGGAAACGCGAAGACGCGCAAGCGTATCGCGAGCGACCTCGCAAGAAGAAAGGCCGGCTGGCTTCCGAACGCGGTCCACAACATGGCCAAAGCCGTAGAGTCCGATTGGCAGGCCTGGCGAAAACGCTAGCGCATCATTCATTCGCCACCACTGTCGCTGGGAGATCGCCTGAATTGGCCCATGCGCTAGAAAGTCAGGACCAGAACAACGCCTGAAGCCCTTCTTGCAACCAGCGGCACCAAGGTCATTCGCGCACGAGAAGTCGGCGGAGTCAGATCGCCGGTGCGATATTCTTGCAAAGAAGTAAGGGCACCTAGCGGCTGAGTCAGGATCATGATTTCGCCAGTCGCAATACCAGTCAGTAAGCTGATAGTCGCGCTAGTCCAGTGCCCAAATCCAGCACCCATGAGAAAGAAGATTCCTGCGTTGACGACGACATTGCCGCCATGAAAGAGCAGACTCCGCCCTTCTGCTTCATTCGCAGCGTCTCGAATTAGGAACGCTTCTGCCCGGGCTAGCGATACACATGGATCAGCCTCGGGCACGTCGCCATTGGGCTCCTCGAGCCTCTTGTCATCGCTCATGACCTTCAGCGGGGTGACTACTAGGGGAAGCAATCCGATCAACGAAGCCCCCCCACCCACATAGAAATCTGGTCTCGACTCGCGTGACACCAAAGGCACGGCGATGAATTGGCCGATGGTGAGGGACGAATAGATTGCGCCCCAAGAGTAGCTCCACACCCGGGCGCGATGGGCGTCGCTGCGCAAGCGTTCGCGAATGAAACGAAGGCGAATCTGCGGCTTCAAGTGCTGTAGCGCAGGTTGACCACCGACAATAATAGTCGGGCATTCGCCCCCGAACGCCGACCCAGCGGACAAGACGAAAAGGAGACCAAACACAGTCCATCTAGGACTCACTGGGACGAAGCATAGCAAGGACGGGCCATCGCGCTTCCACAGAGGGCTCGGGCCAATTCGCCGCAGATGGGTGAGCGTTTGCCTCGCCAAGGCGCTAGAACGTAGCGCGACGGTAGCGGCTGGCGGGCGCAGACAACGAAGAAGGAGCATCGAGATGGCCCAGGAACCCCAAGGCAACGAAACACGACCACCGGGAGGGCCGCCCCCCGAGCCGTCGACCTCGCGGCGAATGTTGCTCCTGCTGCCGCTCATGTTGTTGGCGATGTGGTTTTGGAAATCCAGCACCGAAGGGACTGGGCAGCCTTCCGTCGCCTACTCGCAGCTCTTCCAGTTTGTCGAGCAGGGCAAAGTCGAGTCGGTCGTGTTCGATGGCGAGGTTCTTGACGCCACCTTGGTGAAGCCCGAGAAGTTCGATGGCCACGAAAGCAAAGAGCTCCACACCAACATGGTGGCCAACGATGCCCAGCTCTTGCCCCTGCTTCGTCAAAAGGGGGTACGCATCACCGTCAAGAGTCAGACCCAACCCTTCGCCGTACAAATGCTGATGACCCTGCTACCCTGGGTTCTCATCATCGGGGTGTGGTTCTGGATGTCGAAACGGACCAAGGGGATGCTCGGCTCGGGTGGACTCCTCGGAGGCATCGGCAAGAACCAAAGCCGCAAGTTCGACAAGGCAACATCGGTGAACGTGACCTTCGACGACATCGCGGGGCTGAAGGCGGCCAAGTCGGACTTGCAGGAGATCGTGCAATTTCTCAAGGAGCCCGAGCGGTTCCAGCGTCTCGGCGGAAAGGTCCCGCGCGGGGTGCTCCTGGCCGGGCCGCCAGGTACGGGCAAGACACTGTTGGCCCGCGCCGTGGCCGGGGAATCAGGCGTCCCCTTCTTCTCCATCAGCGGCTCGGAATTCATCGAAATGTTCGTGGGACTGGGGGCGGCGCGCGTCCGCGATCTATTCAAGGAAGCCAAGAAGAGCGCGCCCACCATCGTGTTCATCGACGAAATCGATGCGGTGGGGCGTTCGCGGGGAACCGGCCTTGGCGGCGGCAACGACGAGCGCGAACAAACGTTGAATCAATTGCTGTCGGAAATGGACGGGTTCGACCGCACGGATCTGGTCGTGGTGATCGCTGCCACCAACCGTCCCGACGTTCTGGATCCGGCACTGTTGCGACCGGGCCGCTTCGACCGCCGCATCCTGGTCGACCGACCCGAGTTGGCCGCGCGCAAGGCGATTCTGGCCGTGCACACCAAGGGCAAACCGCTTGCAGCCGACGTCAAGCTCCAAACCATCGCCGAGAACACGCCCGGCTTTTCCGGCGCGGATCTGGCCAATCTGGTCAACGAGGCCGCGCTCTCGGCCACGCGCAAGGGCGGCGACAACCTAACCTCCGACGATTTCGCCGAGGCCTTCGACAAGATCGTTCTCGGTGACCCGCGCGAGGCGAAGCTGGATGCCAAAGAAAAGCGACGTGTCGCCGTTCACGAAGCCGGCCATGCCATCGTCGCGAGCTTCTCACCCGAGGCCGAACCGCTTCACCGCGTGACCATCATCCCGCGCGGAATGGCGCTGGGCGCGACGCAACAGAGTCCGGGTGCCGATCGCCACTTGATGGCGCAGGCAGAGCTCGAATCCCGACTGTGCGTGCTGATGGGTGGCTACGCCTCCGAACGTCTGATCTTGGGCAGCATCTCGACGGGCGCCGAGAACGACCTCAAGGAAGCCACGCGGCTCGCTTCCCACATGGTGGCCCACTACGGGATGAGCGAGCGGTTGGGTCCGGCGTACTACGAGCATGAGGCCGAGCATCCATTCCTTGGCCAACGCATGGGGAGCGATAGCGGGACGAGCCCCTCGACCATCGGCGTGATCGAAGAGGAGGCTCGCCGGATCCTCGGACACGCGCTGGAAGTGGCCAGCGCGCTGCTGACCAGGCAAAGAGCGGAGTTGGATCGTTTGGTCGCGGCATTGCTCGAGCACGAGACACTGGAACGCGAAGAGCTAGCCACAATTCTTGGGTCGGCCGTCGGCGCGAGCTCCGCGCACGCCTAAGGCGCGTCGCGAAGATCCATGAGGGTCCGCCATAGCGTAACCGTTGCCGGACACTCATAGGCGCGATTCGTGCAAGATAGGATAATCTGCACCACTCGTGCTCAGGCAAAGGGGAGACAGTAGCGATGCTGAACCAAGTTTTGCGTATCGGTAAAGGCCTGCGGAACATGGGTTTTCTACCGTCGGTGGTGTACAAGATACATCGGGCTCGCACGTGGCTTCTACACGGCGCTCGCCCCTACACCCTGAGGTCCCGTTACGCCAAGTACCCGCTTTATTGTCGACCGCGTACGACCGACGTGAAGGTGTTCTCGCAAATCTTCGTCGGCCGGGAGTATCGGTGCCTGGACGATATCCGCAACGCCAAGCTCATTGTCGACTGCGGTGCAAACGTCGGCTACTCATCCGCCTATTTCATGAGCGCGTACGAGGGCGCGCACGTCATCGCCATCGAGCCCGACCCGGGCAATTTCGACGCTCTCGTGAAGAATTTGCAGCCGTTTGGCGATCGCGTGCAGACCATCCGATCTGCCATTTGGCCCGAACCCGTCGATTTGGTGTTCGCAGAAGATACGCGCGGCGAAGGTCGCGAGTGGGCCAGAAGCATGCGCATCGCCAGGGAGCACGAAACGGACACCATCAAGGGAATCGATCTTTCGACGGTGCTCGAGAATTCCGGCCACGATCGGATATCCATCCTCAAGATCGACATCGAGGGCGGAGAATCGGCTGTGTTCTCCCGCGGCTACGAAAAATGGCTTCCACAGGTTGATTGCCTGGTCATCGAGCTTCATGGCCCCGAGTGCGAGACCGTCTTCCATCGAGCTATTGCGGGGTACGGCTTCGCGGTCACGTCGTGCGACGAGCTGACAGTGTGCAAACGCACGAACAGACAAAGCTGACAGTCTCCGACGAATGAGACTACGGCGAAGCTTCCATGGCCTGTTTCAGCCGCGCAAATTGGTTTACCAGTTCTCCGAGCAAATCCGCGACCGTTGCGAGATCGCCGGCCTTACTTGCCTCCTCTAGCTTCAAGGCCACATTTCTCAAGACATCGCCACCTACCGCAGCGGCGGCGCCCTTGATGGTGTGGGCCTGTCGTTCCGCGCCTTGCGCATCGCGGGCCTGCAAATAGGATTTCAGACTTTCAATCTGTTTGGGGATGTCGCCCAGAAATCCAGCTACGACTTCGCGAGCGAGGGGCCGATCGCCCATCACCCGCCGAAGAAGTGCGGCCTGGTCGAAGACCATGACATCAAGATACGTGTTGGCTGCGGCCGCAGCCGGAAGCGAGCGTCCGCTCTGCGGGGCATCAGATTCGGCAGGCCCCGGTGTGGCGAGCCACTTCTTGATGATGCGTGCCAGGCTTTCTGGCGTCACCGGCTTCGCAATGTAGTCATCCATGCCGGCTTCGAGGCAGCGCCTTCGGTCCTGCTCCATCGCAGAAGCAGTCATCGCAATAATCGGAACGCCACGATTGCGAGCTCCGCCGTCCGCAGAACGAACCATGCGCGTGGCTTCGAGTCCATCCATCTCAGGCATCTGGACGTCCATCAAGACCATTTGGTAGGGAATATTCCTCAACGCCGCCGTCGCCTCTCGGCCATTGGTCACTACGTCGGCCTTGAGCCCCAGCTTGCGTAAGATCGCGAGAGCGACTTGTTGATTGGTGAGATTGTCTTCGGCCAGTAGGACACGCGTATTCCTCCAGACGAGCTCGTTCAAGACATGAGGGGCGGACGACTGTTGCCGTGGTGTCGAGCCAACTCCCCGAGGCGTGACCAGGCAATCGAAGAGCGCAGCCTGCTGTATCGGCTTGACGAGCTGTGCGGCGAACCCCGTCTCCTTGAGGCGACTGTCGTCCCATCGTTGCGCCGAGGTGGTCATCAAGACCAGCGCCACGCCCGCGAATCGTTTTTCGCACCTCACAATTCGTCCCAGGGCCTCGCCGTCCATGCCGGGCATCTGCAAGTCGATCAGGAGCGCGCGGAAAGGCTCTTTTGATAGGAGCGATTCGTAGAGAAGCCGTACCGCCGCCAGACCATCGGCGGCTTCCACAACTGGCATTCGCCAGCGCGCAATCTGCGCCACGAGGGCCTCTCGAACATTGGGATTATCGTCGACCACCAGCACGCGAGCGGTGCCCAGTCCTTCGGGCAAGTGTTGTTGCGGATTGGGACCCAGCGCCTGCTTTGCGAAATGGGCGGTGAACCAGAACTCCGAACCTTGTCCCACCTCGCTGCGAACGCCGATTTGCCCGCCCATGAGCTCCGTGAGTTGCTTCGAGATGGCCAGCCCTAAGCCGGTTCCACCGTACTGACGTGTCGTGGAGGCATCGACTTGCGTGAATTTCTCGAACAGCGATCCAAGTCGGTCCGCCGGTATTCCAATTCCAGTGTCGCTGACCGAGAATCGAAGACTCACCTCGCGCGAGCTCTCTTGCTCCAGGTTCACTCGCATCATCACATCGCCCGTGCTGGTGAACTTGAGCGCGTTACCTGTGAGGTTGAGCAGAATCTGGCGCAAGCGCCCCGGATCGCCACACAAGTGCGACGGAACGTCCGGAGCGATGAAATGGACGAACTCGATCGCTTTTTCTTCGGCACGCAGCCCCATCAAGGCCGCCACGTCGTCGAGCAAAACGCGCAGGTCGAACTCGAGATTTTCCAGCGTGACCTTGCCTGCCTCGATCTTCGAGAAATCGAGAATATCGTTGATCAACGCCAGCAAGGACTCGCCGCTGGCGCGGATGGTCTCGGCGTAGGTCCGCTGTTCTGCGGTCAGTTCCGTTTCCAATAGGAGGCCGGTCATGCCAATCACGCCGTTCATGGGCGTACGGATCTCGTGGCTCATATTGGCAAGAAACTCACTCTTGGCGGCGTTGGCACGTTCCGCTTCCAAGGCAATCTCCCGCGCCGCTGCGCTCTGTATCGCCAAAGCCGCGTTGATTTCGCGCAAAGCCTCGTCGGCGTGCTTTCGCGCGGTGATGTCCTGATGGGTACCGTACATGAGCAGCGGCTTGCCATCGGCGGTCCGACTCATCAGGGCCCCACGGTCGTGCACCCAAATCCATCGCCCATCTTTGTGCCTTACCCGGCACTCGCATTCGTAATAATCGAGCTCGCCTCTGAAGTGCCTTTCGAGCGCCGCCCACCCGGCCTTCCCGTCCTCGGGATGAACCAGCCTTAGCCACGTGTCGATGGAGACCGGCGCCAGCTCGTCTAGTGTGTAACCGAACATCTCGGCCCAACTGTCGCTGAACACGGCTTGCCCCGTCTCGACATTCCATTCCCAAGTCCCGACGTTGGTTGCGCGGATGATACCAGCAAGCCGCTGCCGTTCTTGTTGTAGGGCTGCCTCCACTCGTTTTTGCGCAGTGATGTCCACCGTTCGGGTCAGAAAGTAGGATCGCCCGAGGCGGCTGATGATGTCGCCCGACAGAAGGCCATCGAGGAGCGATCCGTCCTTGCAGCGAAATTGAATCTCGACATCTGCAATGCGCGCCCCACACAGAATCCTTTCCACCAACGCAGTCTGCTGCTCAGGCCGTGGGAAGAGGCCGAGCTCAGAAGATGTCTTGCCAATGAACTCGTCTCTCGAATAGCCGAGTTTCGCAAGAGAAGTGGCGTTGACATCCACGAAGCGTCGGTCGGGGAGCGAGAGAATCGCCAAGAGTGAAGAACTGTTGCGAAACAGACCTTCGAAGAGAGCTTCGACCGCCCGCTCGGAGATCGTCTCATTCAGGGGTTGCGGCGAACAGAAGAAGCCCTCCGGCATGATGTGCGACCCGTCCTACTCTTTTCGGCAGTTCGCAAGGGATCTCAAGGTGGCAGCAGGCCAAGTTGATGCAACTGCATCATCAGCTTGGACCTTTCCACTGGCTTGACGACGTAGGCGTCACACTGGCCGCGAAATGCATCCATGATGTTGCGGTAGTCGCTCAGGCAAGTAGTCATGACAACCTTGGCCCCGTTCCCGAGCAAGATTCCGTGCTCCTCCTCGAGCTGTCGGAGATTGTGCAAGACGGCTTGTCCGTCGAGTTTCGGCATCATGATGTCGAGACAAATGAGCTGGTAGGGCGAATTCTCATCGAGCGACATCTTCACGGCGGCCAAGGCCTCTTCGCCATCCACGGCGACATGCGCCTCCCCGAAAGGCGCCAGGAATTTTTGCAACAGGAGACGCGAGGTAAAATCGTCCTCGACCACCAAACACCGAAGGCCTTCTGTCGCGTTCTTGGCGGATGGCGGGACCACCGACTTGGCAGCGTGGGCCTGCCGATCCGCTTCCGAGAGAGATACCGGCAAGGTAGGATCGAAAATCTCGTTTCCTAGGGCCTGCGCATCGAGCGGCGAGGCCGCAAGCAGGAGAAGAACCGTCTCTCGCTGCTTCGGATCGATGTCCGCAAAAGCCGGTCTTTGTGCGATCAGCACACCGATCCCGGAGATGTCTTCGTAGATCGGAAGAGTTTCGTACATCTCCTTCGTGATCGCACTGAGAATGGACTTCTCGACGAGGTAGAGGTGCTGGCCTTGGGCGATAGCCGTGCGAAGTCTCGCCGCCTCGTCTGGCAGAAGGTCAAAGGGCAGTCCCGCGTGCCCCTGTACCGCCTGATCCTTGGCACCATCCTGGACGGAATTCCACTTGGCGGCCAGATCGCGAAGCGCGCCGTCGGATTGCGCGCTCGGCTCACCCGCGCGCGAGATCTGGTCCAACGAGGCAAAGGCGAGGTCGAAGAGCTCAGAGGATATGGTCAGTCGCCCCTCACGAAGGGCGACGAAGGCCGTTTCCATGGCGTGCACCGCCTGCGCAGCTTCGGTCCGATCGGCCATAGATAGGGAGCCCTTGAGCGAGTGGGCTTGGCGCAAGATCAGGTGCAACGCCTCGATGGTTGCCTTGCCCTCGCTGTGGGCCTGCTCGAGCGCCATAAACTGTTGTTCGAGCTCCGAGGTTCTGTCCTTGAGCTCGGAGCGCAGAAGCTCCAGATCCGACTCGGCGTTGGAAACGGCGGGCATTGGTTACTCTAACTGCGCGGCCACGAGTGCCTTGTGAATCTCTTCCTTGCTAAAGGGTTTCAGCATGTAATACGTGCATCCCAGTCGCTTCCCGGTATCAATGTCCTGCTGTCTGCGTTCAGAGGTCAGCATGACCACGGGGAGGTTCTTGAAATTGGGGTGACGGCGCACGCGCTTGAGCAGCTCGAAGCCATTCATGTTCGGCATGCTCACGTCCGAGAAGACGACATCGTAGTGCTGCCCACTTTCGAGACGCTTGAGGGCGTCGGCACCATCCACTGGGGTTGACCCGGTTTGGTGGACACCCGCCCTCAGACGAAAGGGCGTAGAAAGGGTGCCACATGTCCAAGGAAGCGAAGAAGCGAGCTCGGCGCATGCACCCGCGTGAGTTCAAGGCCGAGACGG
>Ga0265339_10000562_pt1 | contig 29006 bp, 31 predicted proteins | sample 4CB219metaG_FD_202085 | JGI IMG/M metagenome (GOLD analysis project Ga0265339, IMG submission 202085) | Rhizosphere microbial communities from Carex aquatilis grown in University of Washington, Seatle, WA, United States - 4-CB2-19 metaG | ecosystem: Host-associated > Plants > Roots >... | reverse complement strand
TCAGCTTTGCCAACAACATCAACACGGTGGACGGCGGGTCGCATCTGTCGGGATTCCGGACGGCGCTGACGCGGACCATCAACGCGGTGGGCCAGCAGCTTGGGCTGTTCAAGGACATGAAGGAGAGTCTGAGCGGCGACGATGTGCGCGAGGGGCTGGTGGCGGTGGTGAGCGTGAAGCTGTCGCAGCCGCAGTTTGAAGGCCAGACCAAAGGCAAGCTGAACTCCGATATCGCGGGCACGGTGCAGGCGTTTGTGAACGAGCGGCTGGGCATGTTCCTGGAGCAGAACCCGCCGGTGGCCAAGCGCATCATCAACAAGGCCATTGAGGCGGCGCGGGCGCGGGAAGCGGCGCGCAAGGCGCGCGACCTGACGCGGCGCAAGGGCGCGCTGGACGGCGGAGGGCTGCCGGGCAAGCTGGCGGACTGCTCAGAACGCAACCCGGATCGCTGCGAACTTTATCTGGTGGAGGGCGAATCGGCCGGCGGCACCGCCAAGCAGGGCCGCGATCGCCGGTTCCAGGCCATTCTGCCGCTGAAAGGCAAAATCCTGAACGTGGAGAAGGCCCGCTACGACAAGATGCTGGGCCACGAAGAGATCCGCGCCATGATTACGGCGCTTGGCACCGGCATCGGCAAGGACGATTTCGATCCGGCCAAGCTGCGCTACGGCAAGATCATCCTGATGACCGACGCCGATGTGGACGGCTCGCACATCCGCACCCTGCTGCTCACCTTTTTCTTCCGCCACATGACGGAGCTCATCAAGCGCGACAACATCTACATTGCGCAGCCGCCGCTTTACAAGATTAAGAAGGGCCGCTTCGAGCAGTACATCAAGGACGACCGCGAGTTTGTGAAAGTGATGGTCAAGCGCGCGTCCGAGGGCATTGTGGTGCGCCACGGCGAAGCCGCCGGCCGCATTGAAGGCGCCGACCTGACCCGCTTCATGGGCTACCTCAATGAGTACCTGGGGTTTGTGGAGAAGGTGGACAAGCGGATCCGCAACGAGAAGCTGACTGAGCTGGTGGCGCGCGCAGAGCTGACCCATCGCTCCGACTTTACATCGAAGACTGAAAGCGACCTGCCGCCGAAGATTGGCGCCCTTCACACCCAGCTCACGCAGGTAGCCGACGAATTCCAGATCAAAGTGGCCGCGCCCGTGCAGGACGAAGAACATCACACCTGGTCCGTCTGCTTTACCGACTCGCAGGGCGCCAGGCGCTGCATCGACTGGACGCTGGCCTCGAGCCCCGAGTTCCGCCAGATGATGTCGAAGTACTCGCTGATCAAGGAGTATCTGGAGCCGCCGTTCCTCATCGAGTTCGCATCCAAAACTGCGGCTGTGGCGGAGCCCGGCGGGGAAGAAGAAGAGCCCGATGCGGAGGGCGCGCCTTCTCCCGGCAGCGTGGAGACGCGCGAAGCCAAGGGGCGCGCATCGAAGATCCCGCGGGAGCCGGTGGAGAAGCAGACCGCGCGCGAGCTGTTCGCCTACATTGTGGAGCAGGGCAAAAAGGACTACCAGGTGCAACGCTACAAGGGGTTGGGCGAGATGTCCGACTCGCAGCTCTGGGAGACCACTATGGATCCCGAGCGCCGGACGCTGCTCAGCGTCAAGCTCGAGGACTGGGCCGAAACCGATCTGATTTTCACCACGCTGATGGGCGAGGACGTGGAAGCGCGGCGCAAGTTTATTGAGGATAACGCGCTGGACGTTAAGAACCTGGACATCTGAGGTGGGCCGCCGGGATGCGTGGACCGCGACGACAGATCCAATTTGGGAATCGAAAAGGCGCAAAACGCGCGGAATAATGGCGATTCAGCCGGCACGAACGGCGCTATACTTTATTTGACCCCGGAAGGGTGGTTTCCTCCCGGGGGGTTTGGCTACCTCAACAGTAGCGCCAGGACGAGGATTGCGAGTGCCGTGACGACCCGCCAGTGGATGGCGACAGTAACGACAATGCGCATCCAGGACGATTTCTCATCCAATCGCCCTCACCTCCTTTGCGTTAAACGGCCCGCAGGTCGTTGTGGCGGCCTGCGAGCCGTCGGTCCATTCTTCCGGACCGATCTTTCGCTGCCACGTCCCAACTCACAAAGGAAGTGCGCCAATCTTAGAGGGCGTTGTGTGTTCCGCTGCGTGCGCGCGGTCACACGGAGCGAGCTGTATTCAGGACATGGCCGAGTTGCCGCCCCCTGTTCGGCTATTCCAGGCGAAATAGTTGTTGCAACGAATATCGCCCGGCCGCATCCAAGAAGCGAAAGGAGGCCAACCAATGGCCACTACCACCACTTCCCCGCAGGCTTCAGCCCCGTCCACCGTCACCTGGAAGCTCGATCCCGCGCACTCCAGCGCCGAGTTCAAGGTGAAGCACATGATGATCTCCAACGTGAAGGGAACCTTCAGCGGCCTGAGCGGGACCCTGATTGAGGACACCGCGGACCCCACGCGCAGCCGCGTTGAGGCTTCGGTGGACATCGGCACCATCAACACCGGCGATGCGCAGCGCGATGCGCACCTGAAGAGTGCCGATTTTTTCCATCACGAACAGCATCCAGTCATGACGTTCCAATCGACGAAGGTGGAGAAAAAGAGCGAGGGCGAATACGCCGTGACCGGCGATTTGACCATTCACGGCGTCTCCAAGCCGGTAACGTTTGCTGTTGACGGCCCCAGCTCGCCGGGAAAGGATCCATGGGGCAATACGCGCATCGGGCTCTCGGCAACAGCAAAGATCAATCGCAAGGACTTTGGCCTGAGCTGGAACGCGGCGCTGGAGACGGGCGGTATCCTGGTCGGCGAAGAAGTTCACATCACGCTCGAAGCGCAGTTCATCAAAGCGTAGGCCGTGTCCTGTGGTGGAGGGCCGGCACGCGTTGACTTCCGCTGCGCCCGGCCCATAGGCTGTTGCGCAGGCGCGCGTTCTCCCGCGCCTTTCATGTCGAAGATACTGCCCCTTGAAAGCGCGGCAACCTCGCACACCGGCGGAGAGCTGCTGGAGCGTTCCCTGAAGCGCGCGATATGGCGCCTGGGGCCGTTGCTCATGCTCATGTACGTGGTCTCGTTCCTTGACCGCGCCAACGTGAGCTTTGCCAAGCAGGCGCTGGCCGCCACCGAGGGAATTAGCGAGCGCGCCTACGCCCTGGGCGCGGGACTTTTCTTCATCGGCTACTCGACGTTCGGCTTTCCCAGCAACCTGATTCTGCACCGCGTGGGTGCAAGAATCTGGATCGCATTCCTGATGGTGACTTGGGGACTGGTCTCAATGGCCACCATGTTCGTCAGCGGCAGTACGTCGTTTTATATTTTGCGGCTGCTGCTCGGCGCCACTGAGGCGGGTTTCTTTCCCGGGATCATCTTCTATCTCACGCTGTGGTTTCCCAAGAGGGTGCGCGGGCAAATGCTGGGCCTGTTTTATCTTGGCGTGCCGCTGGCGCTCATCGTGGGAGGGCCGCTGTCTGGATACCTGCTCGACCTGGCGCCGCCTGGCGGAGTTCAGGGCTGGCAGGTCATGTTCCTGGTGGAAGGCGCATTGGCCGCGGTGCTGGGTGTCTTCGCCTTCTGGCTCCTTGACGACCGCCCGGCAGATGCAAAGTGGCTGCCCGAGGATGAAAAGCGTGCGCTCCTGGCCGCGTTGACGCAGGAAGAGGATCAGCGCCGCGTCGCCGGTCCTACGAAACTCCTGCCCATGCTGCGGGACGGCCGCGTCTTCGGCTTCCTGGCCGTTTACGCACTCATCCAGATGAGCACCTACGGCGCGGTCTTCTACCTGCCTGCCGAGATTTCCGCCCTGCTGCGTAAGCCTGAAGGGTTCGAGGTGGGCGCGGTCTCAGCCATTCCCTGGTTGTGCGCGCTGGCTGCCACGTACTTGCTGCCGCGCCTGGGCGACGTGCGCCAGTGCCACCGGTTGCTGGCGATCCTCACACTGCTCATCGCCGGCTTCGCCAGCTTTGCGTTTCCTGTGTGCGGACCCGCCTGGGGATTAGCGATGCTTTCCATTGCTGTCTCGGGATTTATTGCTGTCCAGCCGTTGTTCTGGACGTTTCCCACCGCGTATTTTGCCGATCGCGCGGCCGCAGGCGGGATTGCGCTGATCGGGGTAGGGAATCTCGGCGGATTTCTGGCGCCGAACGTGAAGGTCTGGGCCGATCAACACTTCCACTCGCCGAGCGCCGGGCTTTACGTGCTGGCCGGACTGACGGTGCTGAACGCCGGATTCCTGGCGCGGCAAACGCGGCGCAGAGGGTGAGTTTTTTGGGACTGAACTCACGATGGGGCGCGGCTTCAAGAAGACGCCATCGCGTTGCCTGCTCCTGCTACTTTGCCGACCATGGCGGGACCACGCCGTTCATGCGCGCGTAGCCAATTAGCTGGCCGAGATGCTCATTGGCGTGGACGAGGATGCGCAGGTAAATGCCGTCCATGGTGCCGTTGTTGCCCATGACGGTGGCGTGCTTGGCCAGGTGCTCCGGCGTCTCCTTCTGATGCGCCGCGCGGACAGCCTCCAGCGAGCGCTTGAGCCAGGCGATGACGTCGGCCTTGCTGTTGACGGTTTTCTCGGCGTCGGACTTCAGGTCCGCCGGCATGGGCGGGCCGGTGAGCGAAAGCAGCCAGAAGTTGCCGATGACGATGTGCATGATGGTTTCGCTGGTGGAGCGGACGCCGGGAGCGGGACGCCATGCGTAGTCCTTCTCCGGAATAGCTTCGGCCAGGGAGAGCAGCTCGTAGGAGACGTGATGCCACTCGCCGTCGTAGCCCTCCCAAAGGCCTTCCATGTCGAGCTGCTGGACGGTTTTCTGCGGGGCCGCATTGGCCTGGGCGCGGGCGGCGTGGGCTGGGGCGAGGGTGAAGGCAAGGGCGAAGGCGACAAGAGCGAGGGAAGTCCGGCGCATGTGGCGCTCCTTTCGGTCTAGCGATTCCGCGGCCCGGCGAGCCGTCCGCCGCGGTTGGTTCGTCTGGAATGTGATAACACATCCCCCCTCCGTACGTTTTCTCATCAGGAGCGGCCGCGCTCTGGGTACAAGGCGACTGGACAGTTCTGCGGAACCCGGGCTGTTCGCGTTCCGTAGTGAATCCAGGGGGTCGACTTGAACAATCAATCGAAAGCTGGAATTTCGCCGCGGCCGGGGACGGAGCCGCGCGTGCCGGTTTGGGTGAACGTGGTGTTGCTGCTGGTGTGGCTGGCGGCTGGAGTTGTGGCGTTTTTGCCCGCTGCGTACAGCACCTCGCCGTGGAATGCGGTGACGCTGAACGTTCCCGGAAACCAGGGAAACTGGTGGCATTTCCTGGTTGGCGCGCCGTTCTTTCTGGCGTATCCGATGATATGGCTGCGGTTGCGGGCGCTGTTTGGGGCGCGACCTTCAACGGCGGGCGGGCGGAAGGCGCTGTGGGTAGTGGCGGGGCTGTCGGCTGTGGGCACGCTGCTGGTGGAGACGCCGTTCATGCTGCACCTGGCGGGGACGCGCGGATGGCCGCGGCTCTCCATGCTGACCGCGGGGCTGGGGATTGTTGCTGTGAGTGCGGCGATCCTGGCCACGCGGCGGCGGCGACTGGCTCCGACGCGGGCGTGCCTGGCGGCGCTCAATACCGCCTACCTTGCCAATGCGGCGCTCTGCCTGATTGTCTATGCCGGATCGCCGGGGGACTTTTCAACGCGGTATGGTTGGACGGTGGCGATGGTGCTGGTGTGGCCGATGGCGGCAGAGCTGGTGTGGATTTGGGGCGAGGCGCTGAGAGGGACGCGGGAGATGGTGGCGGTTTAGCGGGAGCGCGTTGGTGTCGCGGCCGGTTCTTCGGATGGCGTGTCCTGAACAATAATGAGATTTACTGATATAAACGGTCGAATATTTCCTTTTACATCTTGAAACATCTATAACAGGTATATAGTTGCCTATTAGGTTGTTTATTATTATGGCTCCATTGCGTTTGTTTGACATACACAAACACACTTAATATGCCGTTTATACTGATTTATACCTGTTAACGGTAATATTATTCCTATATGGATGATTTTTCTTTCAAGTCCATCTCGGAACTCCAGTCGGTCCTCGGCGACCGGTTGCGCAGCCTGCGCCTGTCCCGAAACCTGGATCAGCGTACAACCGCTGAAAAGGCAGGGATCTCTGAAAAAGCCTTGCGCAATCTGGAAGCTGGACGGGGCTCCACGGCGGAATCCCTGCTGCGGGTTCTCAAAGCCCTTGATTTCCTGGAAGGGATCGAATTGCTGGCTCCCCGGCCGTCGGTCAATCCACTTACTCTTTTGCGCAATGCCAAGGTGCGCCAGCGTGTTCGTCACCCACGCAGGGAGCTGGGGAAGGCCTTATGAAGGCGGTGCCGGTAATCGAAGTACGGATGTGGGGAAGCAGGGTTGGCGCCGTGGCTCTGGATCCCGCGCTCGGATTTTACGCCTTTGCATACGATCCCGCATGGAAACGTGAGGGCGTGGAAGTGGCGCCATTGACCATGCCTCTGGCGGACCGCAGGGATACATTCCTCTTTCCCGCGCTCCCCAAAGAAACCTACTTTGGACTTCCAGCAATGTTGGCCGATGCACTGCCTGACGATTTTGGAAACGCGCTGATTGACGCGTGGATGGCGACCAGGGGCGTGGAAAAGAGCGCAATCACGGTTTTGGATCGGCTGGCTTATATGGGCCAGCGGGGCATGGGCGCATTGGAGTTCCGGCCGACGCGGGGGTCGCACAAGGAAAGCGAGACACCCATCGCCATGAAGGGGCTGGTGGAGGAAGCGCGCCGGCTGGTACAGGGTACTTTCGCAGTCGATCGGGAGGCCAAAGCCGCGCTGGCCAACATCATCAAGGTTGGCACTTCCGCAGGGGGCGCGCGGGCCAAGGCTGTGATTGCCTGGAATCCCCAAACCGATGAGGTGCGCAGCGGACAGTTCGATGCCGCGCCGGGATTCGAGCATTGGCTGCTGAAGTTCGACGGCGTGGGCAAAGACCAGGAACTGGGAACCGGCGCAGGGTACGGGCGGATCGAATTTGCTTATTCCCTGATGGCAAAGGCGGCGGGGATTTCCATGTCCCCCTGCCGGCTGCTCAAAGAGAACGGCAGGGCGCACTTTATGACGAGGCGCTTCGATCGTGAGATCAATCGCGAGGGCCAGACGGTGAAACACCATTTACAGACGCTATGCGCGATGAACCATCTCGATTTCAGGCAGCGTGGCACGCACGCCTATGCGCAACTGTTCCTGACTATGGCCAAACTCAATCTCGACGACTCGGCGATGAGCCAGGCATTCCGGCGTATGGCGCTCAACGTGATGGCTCGCAATTGCGACGATCACACCAAGAACTTCGCCTTCCTTTTGAAACAGGGTGGGCGATGGGAGCTTACCCCTGCCTACGATGTCACCCATGCCCACAATCCTCAGGGCCAATGGACCTGGCAGCACCTGATGAGCGTGAACGGAAAATTCCAGCAGATCACTCGTGACGATTTGTTTGAGGACGCCGACCGATTCAGCGTGCGCAAGCCGCGGGAGATTCTGGCTGAAGTGAGAGCCGCGGTGGAGAGTTGGCCGGAGTTCGCCGTTGAGGCGGAGCTGGAGCCGCGTCTGTGTGATCGCGTGGCTGCGGATTTTCATCTGATATAGCTGATGAAAGGCATGCTGTTCCAGGTGCAGGCATGGGATCCGCTGGCGCTTGGGGGGCCGCGCTGTTGCTCATGCTGGCGGCGCTCGCGGCCATCCTGATTCCTGCGCGACGGGCCACCGGCGTAAATCCGATGACGGCGCTCAGATACGAGTGAAGCGGATCACCGCGCTCGCACGTCTACGCGGTTGACCCGTCACAGTTTGCGCAGCCGCGCGCAGGCGTCGTCCAGGTCTGCGTCTTTTTTGGCGAAGCAGAAGCGGAGGAGATTTTCGCCGTGCCCGGGGCGGAAGAAGGCGCTGCCGGCTACGCTGGCCACTCCCGTTGCAGCCAAAAGCACGCGGGCTTTTTCTGCGGCGGTCTGGCCGGGCAGACGTGAGTTATCGGCCAGCACGTAGTAAGCGCCAGCGGGGACAGTTGGGGTTAGGCCGGCATCGGTGAGCGCGGACACGATGCGCTCGCGCTTGCTCTGGTGGCTGTCGGCAATCTCCTTGTAAAAGCTGGGCGGGAGATGTTCCAGGCCTGCAGCGGCGCCGTGCTGGAAGGCTGAAGGCGCGCAGACGTAGGTGAGGTCGTGGAAGTAGGCCATGGCGGGCATCCAGCGGGCGTCAGCGGTGACGTAGCCGAGACGCCAGCCGGTGATGGAGAAGGTCTTGGAGAAGCCTGAAATGACAACGGTGCGCTCTCTCATGCCGGGCAGCGTGGCGGGAGCAATGTGGCGCGCGCCGTCGTAGACAAAGTACTCGTAGATCTCGTCGGTGATGAGGAACAGGTCGTGCTCAAGGCAGGCCTGACAGACGGTTTCAGTTTCAGCCTGGGTGAAGACTTTGCCGCTGGGGTTGGCGGGCGTGTTTAGGATGATGGCGCGGGTGCGCGGGGTGATGGTGGCTTGAAGGGCGTCGGGGTAAAGGGCGAAGTCCGGATCAGAGAGTGGAACCAGCACCGGCTTGACGCGCATGGATTTGAGCGTGGCGGTGTGGTAGCCGTAGAAGGGCTCAAAGAGGATGACTTCGTCGCCTGGGTTGAGCAGGGCCATGGCGGCGGCGTGCAGGCCGGCGGTGGCGCCGCTGGCGACGAGGACTTCGGATTCGGCGTCGTAGCGGAGGCCGTAGTCGCGCTGCTGCTTGGCGGAGATGGCGGCGCGGAGGCGGGTGATGCCGTCCATGCGGGTGTAAATGTTGTGGCCGGCGCGGATAGCGGCGATGGCTTCCTGCTCAACGGGGGCGGGGACGGGAGTGTCGCAGACGCCCTGGGCCAGGTTGATGCCGCCCATGAGTTCGCAGGCGGTGGACATGGCGCGAATCTCGGACTGGATGGCGCCGGGGGCTAGGTCGGAGACGCGGAGACGGCTGGCGACGGCGGTTGAGGAAGAAGTTGTGTCGGGCACGGGGAAGATCCTTTGGGATCAATGGTAGCAAGCAGGCATCGAGGGGCCAAGGCGCTAAGGGGCGCGCCGATCACTTAGCGGCAAGAACTACGCCGGTTCTCTTTTCCCCGTCTCCTAGCACGATGATTTGGGGAACTCCTTCGACAAACCCCTCTCGCGCTGTGAATTTGATTTGATACCGGCCAGGCGGGAGGTGGGCGAGGCGGAAGGAGCCATCAGCGGCGGGCGTGGCTGATAGCACGGTGCTCCATGGTGTCCGGTCAGGCTTCACGGTGTCCGCGTTGACCCAGCCGGCCACCGGACCAGGACGCGGTGCCTTAATCATCCCGCTGATACTTGCGGAGGAATCCACGTAGACTTCGACGTGACACGCGGCGCTTGACCTATCGGAGGCGGGAATCGTCAATGGTGGAATTTCATCCTTCTCGTTTGTCCTTCCAAAATTCGCATAGACAGGTGACAAATCCTGCGGTAGCAAGAGCGACAACTGATATCTGCCGGAAGGCACCTGGGTGAAGCTGAACACGCCTTCGGAGTTTGTGATCGCGGTGGCAGAGAGCTTCTTTCCACTCAAAGACGCGAGCTGCGCTTGAATGCCTGCGAGCGGTCTCTTGTCCCAGTCTTCCGATGTAGAACTCACCTTGTATAGCAGCCCGGTAAGATCAGGTACGCGTTGTCCTGCGGCAAGTCTTCTTAGACTCTCGATCTCCACGGTAGCTTCATCTACTGGCGCAGTAAGTGAGCATATGCCGGTGTATAAAGTGCCGTTTTCTTCCGTGGCGTCAATCAGGAACTTCTTCCCCAATTTGAATGGATAGCCGCAGTCTCCCCCGCCTTGGCCAGTGCGGATACTAACGATGTCCCCGGGCTTCTGCGGACCGCGAAAGCTCTCGATGATTCGGATTTCGACCAGAACTTGCTGCGAACGCGTGAGGTAGCTGTCCGCGTTGCCGCCAACTATGCCGTTGGATGGAACAAGGCGCCCGGAAAGAATCTCTCCGATGAAATCAACGGTTCCGTAACGCGCTGATCCGCACGTGGCCCTCGCAACGCAGCTGCACGCCCAACCGTTCAGCCCTCCTGCGAGCAGAGCGATTCCGGCCGCGGCGAAAATGACACCCCTTCTCCTCACGATTCCTGCCGTACTTGACTGGAAAGACGCGAGAAGGATAGCACTCGTTAGTGCAACGACCTGATGTGAGCCAAATCACCTTGGGCCTTCCGCACTCGGGCGTAGCATTGGTGGCGATGCATGAGCTGTCCATAGCGGCGAGCGTGGTGGATGCGGTTGCGGAGTCGTTGCGCGGGTATCCGGGCGCGAAGGTGCTGGAGGTGCGGCTGCGCGTTGGCGCGCTGTCTTCGGTGGTGGAGGATTCGCTCCAGTTCTGCTGGGGGATTGCGACCGAGGGGACTTCGCTGGCTGGGGCGCGGCTGGCGGTGGCGGTGGTTCCGGTGACGGTGCATTGCGAGGCATGCGGCGCGGATGGGGAGCTCGAGAGCCTGCAAAGTTTCTGTTGCCCGAAGTGCGGTGAGCCGGCGAGCGATGTGCGCGGCGGGCGGGAGATGGAGATTGAGTCGGTGGAGATTGAGGATGCGCCGGAGGAAGTGAAACTATGACGACGCGGATTGTAGAGCTGCGGCAGGGAATCCTGAAGAAGAACGACGAGCTGGCGCGGGAGCTGCGGGGGCGGTTTGAGGCGGCCGGAGTGCTGGTGCTGAACCTTGTGTCGAGCCCGGGGACGGGGAAGACGGAGTTTTTGCAGCGGACGCTGACCGAGCTGCGGGCGCGGGGTGCGCGGGCGGCGGCGCTGGTGGGGGATCTGGAAACCGACAACGACGCGCGGCGGCTGGCGGCGAGCGGCGCGCCGGTGCGGCAGATCAACACGCACGGTATCTGCCACCTTGAAGCGGAAATGGTGGGCAAGCATCTGGAGGGTTGGGAGCTCGCCGAGCTGGACTACCTCTTTATCGAGAATGTGGGGAACCTGGTGTGCCCGTCGAGCTACGACCTGGGCGAGCGGGTGCGCGTGGCGCTGCTGAGCGTGACCGAGGGCGAGGACAAGCCGCTGAAGTATCCCACGCTGTTCAACTCGGCCGATGCGGCGGTGATTACGAAAATGGATATTGCGGAGGCGGTGGGGTTTGACCGCGCGGCTGCGCTGAAGAGCCTGCAGGCCATCCGGCCGGGAATCCGGGTTTTCGAGACGTCGGCGAAGACGGGCGCGGGGATGGAGGAGTGGCTGGAATGGCTCGAGAAGCAGCTCCGATCCTAGCTTCTAGCTCCCAGACGACGATGAAGAAGGCGAAGAGCATCAGCGGAGAAGGCGTTCGGAGTCGATCTGACGGGGTGATAAAGTAGCTATAGGTAACACCAAGGAGCACCCAATGCCGGCGCCAACTACCACAAGCGTGAAGCTCGACGTTGAACTGAAGCAACGAGTGCAACGGCTGGCGGCGACACGGCGGCGCACGACGCACTGGGTCCTGCGCGAAGCCGTGGAGCAGTATGTGGCTCGGGAAGAGAAACGCGAGCAATTCCGGCAGGAGGCGCTAACGGCCTGGAATGAATATCAGGCGAATGGCCTGTACGTTAGCGCGGAGGAGGCCGATGCATGGCTAGCCCGGCTGGAGGCTGGTGAGGACGCCGAGGCTCCCGAATGCCACGTGTAAGATGGACGCCGCAGAGCCTGCGGGATGTGGCAAGATTGCACGGTTTTCTGGTGGTGAAGAGCCGGGACGCGGCGAAACGCGCGGTCAAGGCAATCCGGCAGGGGGTAAAGTTGCTTGGCAGCCATCCGGCGATGGGCCGTCCAGTGGAGGACCTGCCGGAGGACTTTCGCGAGTGGGTGATTGAATTTGGGAGCGGTGCTTATGTCGCTCTTTATCGCTTCGAAGGCAATGAAGTGGTGATCCTGGCTGTGCGCCATGGACGCGAAGCTGGTTATGGACAGTAAATCTGTGGCGGCCTCCTGGCCGGGGCGCGGTGCGACGAGGACTGAGTGAACGCGATGACGAAGGCGAAGACGAAGGCGAAGACGAAGGCGAAGAGCGGCGTGGCTGGCGTGACGGCGGTGGAGGCGTACCTGGCGGGCGTGCCGGAGCCGCACCGGACGACACTTGAAAAGGTGCGGGCGATGATACGTGCGGCTGCGCCGGCCGGGGCCGAGGAGTGCATCAGCTATGGCATGCCGGCATTCTGCTACAAGGGCGCGCTGGTGGGCTACGCCGCATTCAAGGCGCATTGCAGTTTTTTTCCTATGAGCGCGGCGCTGCTGGATGAGTTTGCGGATGAGGTTGCGGCGTACCGGACGGCCAAGGGCACGCTGCAATTTGCGCCGGACCAGCCGCTGCCGGCCGCGCTGGTGAAAATGATGGTGACGGCGCGGGTGCGGCAGAACAAGGCGAAAGCCAAGCGGAGTTAGCGCACCTGGCCGAAGCAAGTCATAAGGCGCGTGGCCAAGTTTTTGGTGGCCTGCGCCGATGGGGCTCGCTTATACTGCGCGCGGGAATACCCTGCACAACGCCGCGCTTCCCTGGGCACTTCTCCTGCTCGACCATTCCGACCCCGCTGCCGAGTGCGGGTAAGGTCGCGGTTGCGCTTTCGCTGCGTCTGCAAGGGCTTCCGGAAAGAGGAATGAATGAAAGCTTTTGGCATGTTGTTCTGCGCCGCAGTGCTGGCCTGCGCGATAGCGGGCTGCAACACGGCTCCCCCGCCGCCGCCCGATACCCACGACGCCGATGTGAAGGCGATCTCCGACAACGAGGTCCAGTGGAACCAGGACTACGCCGCGAAGGACCTTGACAAGGTTGCGTCGCACTACGCCGATGACGCGGTGTTGATGACGCCGGGCGAACCCGCAATGAAGGGTAAACAAGCCATCCACGACGGGCTGCAGGGGATGTTGAAGGACCCGGCGCTGGTATTGCAGTTCAAAACCTCGATGATCGAGGTAGCGAAGTCGGGGGACGTGGGCTACACGCAAGGTTCGTACGAGATGACGGTCACGGACTCGACGACGCACAAGCCACTCCACGATCACGGCAGCTATGTGACCACCTATCGCAAGCAGGCAGATGGATCGTGGAAGGCGGAGGCGGACATCGCCACTTCGGCGGTGCCGTCGATGCCGGTACCGGAAAAGAAGAAGTAGCGGAGGGGATTGCAGGGACCGGGCGCCGCGTCGGGAGGTCCAGGCGCGGCGCCTTTGCTGTGTTTGGAGGCCATGACGGTGATCCAAATCACATTCAGACGCACCCCGGGGCGCTATAAGCGAGAGTAGTGGGGTGTGCCATGTGCCTTGCGATACCGGGGCGAGTGGAAGAGATTACTGACGATGGTGTGATCCGCATGGGGCGGGTGAACTTTGGCGGCGTGGTCAAGCGCGTCTGCCTGGATTACGTGCCGGAAATTGCGGTGGGCGACTACACGCTGGTACACGTGGGGTTCGCCCTAGCCAAGATTGACGAGAAGACGGCCCTGGAGACGCTGGAGACGTTCCGCCAGATGGGTGTGCTGGAGGAAGAGTTGGCGGAGGGCGATGAGGCGATGATGTTTGTTGCGGAACGGCCTCAATCGGCGTGTCCGGATGGGAGCTGTGAGACGGCGAGAGAGCAAGTCAGCGAGACAGCGAGCCGGCAATGAAGTATCTGAATGAGTTTCGCAACGGTGAGATTGCGCAGAGAATGGCGCGGGAGATTCACGCCATCACCACGCGGCCCTGGAAGATCATGGAGGTCTGCGGCGGGCAGACGCACTCGATCATCAAGAACGGGATCGACCAGATGCTTCCGGCGGGCATTGAAATGGTGCACGGGCCGGGCTGCCCGGTGTGCGTGACCCCGTTGGAACTGATTGACAAGGCGCTGGCCATTGCGGGGCAGCCGGGAGTGATCTTCTGCAGCTTTGGCGACATGCTGCGCGTGCCGGGCACGGACGGCGACCTGTTCCAGGTGAAGGGCAAGGGCGGGGACGTGCGCATTGTGTACTCGCCGCTGGACGCGGTGGACCTGGCGGCAAAGAATCCCGGGAAGCAGGTGGTGTTCTTCGGGGTGGGATTTGAAACCACCGCGCCGGCCAACGCGATGAGCGTGCACCTGGCCAAGCGGCGGGGATTGAAGAATTTCTCGCTGCTGGTGAGCCATGTGCTGGTGCCGCCGGCGATTGAGGCCATCATGTCGTCGCCCGAAAATCAGGTTCAGGCATTTCTAGCGGCGGGGCACGTGTGCAGCGTGATGGGGTACTGGGAGTACCCGCCGCTGGCGGAGAAGTTCGGAATTCCCATCGTGGTGACGGGGTTCGAGCCGCTGGATTTGCTGGACGGAATTCGCCGCGCCGTGATTCAGCTTGAGCGTGGCGAGCATCATGTGGAGAACGCCTACGAGCGCATTGTGACGTACGCGGGAAACCTGGAGGCGCAGCGGTTGCTCGCCGAGGTTTTTGAGGTTACAGACCGGGCATGGCGCGGGATCGGCGTGATTCCGCGGAGCGGTTGGCGGCTGAACAAGGCGTATCGCGGGTTCGATGCGGAGGAGCGCTTCCATATTTCGGGAATCCGCACGGTGGAGTCACCGCTGTGCAAGGCGGGCGACGTGCTGCGCGGGGCCATCAAGCCGGGAGAGTGCCCGGCGTTTGGCAAAGAGTGTTCGCCGCGGCATCCGCTTGGCGCGACCATGGTTTCAAGCGAGGGCGCCTGCGCGGCGTACTTTAATTACGGGCGGTTTTTGAGCGCGGAGCAGCTGGCGGGGGCGGGAAGATAGCTTGTGGCTTGTAACTGGTAGCCAGTAGCAAGCACCAGCGCCCCAAGGACAGAGCTACAGGCTACAAGCTACTGGCTACGGGCCCAATCGAGGATTCCATGTCGCAACAAACAAAAACCGCCGCCGCTCCCGACTTCAGCAACTGGAGCTGCCCGCTACCGCTTGCAGACTATCCCACCATCGTGATGGGGCATGGCGGCGGAGGCAAACTGGGCAACGAGCTGGTGGAGCACCTGTTTCTGCCCGCGTTCCGCAACACGGCGCTGGAAAACCTTGGCGACGCGGCTGTGTTGGATCTCGCCGGCGGCAGGATCGCCATGAGCACGGATTCATTTGTGGTGCAGCCGCTGTTCTTTCCCGGTGGGTCAATCGGCGCGCTCGCGGTGAATGGGACGGTGAACGATCTGGCGGTAAGCGGCGCGGTGCCGAAGTTTCTGAGCGCGAGCTTCATTCTGGAAGAGGGATTCCCGCTGGCCCAGCTCGCCGCCATCGTAGATGAGATGGCCGCGGCGGCAAAGACTGCGGGCGTGCAAATTGTCACCGGAGACACCAAGGTGGTGGAGCGCGGCCACGGCGACGGCTGCTACATCAACACCGCAGGCATCGGCCTGCTGCGCCCGGGCATCGCTGTTGGGCCGCAGCGGGCGCAGGCGGGCGATGCCATCCTGGTTTCGGGCTTCATCGGCGATCACGGCATGGCCATCATGAGCGTGCGCGAAGGCCTGGAATTTGAGAGCCAAATCCGCAGCGATTGCGCGGCACTCAACGGGATGATTGCCGGCGTGCTGGATGCGGCCGGCGGCGCGGTGCATGCCATGCGCGACCCCACGCGCGGCGGCCTGGCGTCCACTCTGAATGAGATTGCGGCGGCTTCAAATGTGGGCATCGCGCTTGACGAGGCCATGCTCCCGGTGCGCGTGGAAGTGCAGTCGGCGTGCGAGCTGCTGGGGCTGGACCCGGTGTATGTGGCCAATGAGGGCAAAGCGGTGTTCATTGTGGAGCCGGAGTTCGCTGAAGTGGTGCTGAGTGTGCTGCGGGCGCATCCCCTGGGGCGCGATGCGGCCATCATCGGGCGCGTAACCAATGAGCACAAGCGCATGCTGGTGGCGCGGACAGCGATGGGCGCCAACCGCGTAATCGCGATGCAGATCGGCGAGCAGTTGCCGAGGATCTGCTGAACAAATCAATGATTATCAAGTGGGTCGCCAGGTGATTTCTTGGCAATTCAGCCCAGCCGGTCGAACGAGGCCAGGACACGCTCCGGCACCACTGCCGGCGCATCGCCCAGCGTGTAGCCAATCTCCAGCACCGCCGCCGGCGGCTTGGCCAGCGCCTTGATCCGCTCTGCCGTATCCTTCCAGTCAATGGAGCCGTCGCCCGGCCAGAGGTGCTCGTCTTTCGCGCCGTGGTTGTCGTGCACGTGCAGTGTGACAATGCGGTGATTGAGCGTAGTAATCGCTTCCGGAATGCCGACCGTGATATGCGCGTGGCCCAGGTCGAGGCAGACGCCGATCGAGTCCAGATGTCCCAGATCGAGGATGGTGACAAGGTGCTCGGGCGTGGTTGGCTCGCTGGTCAGATTCTCCACCAGCACACGCACGCCCAGAGCCCTGGCGAACGCGCCGAGGTGCTCCAGCGCAGTGTGGGCGTTGTCGATGGTGCGCTGCGACCAACCATCGTCGCGCTCGCCCAGATGCACGATGAGGTGCTTGAACGGAATCACCTCGGCGGCTTCGAGCGCGCGCTTGATCTCGTCCATGGAATCGATGCGGCGCGACTTGTCCGGATGGATGAGGTTGACCCCAGGCGCGCCGGCGCGGCCCATTTCGCGGTCGGGGTACAAGGGCGCATGCATTGAAAATGGCTGCAGGGGATTGGAGCGGAACCACTCGGCCAGCTCGCGCACATCCTCGCGGCGGGTGTAGTCAAAGTGCTGGCGCGCGGCAAAAATCTCCACACCCTCGGCGCCGGCGCGCCCAGCCAACTCCAGCAGGCCGGGATGCAGGCGCTGGTTCAAAAACAGGTGAGTGGAGAGAACGTGCACATCGGGCCTCCCGGGGGGGCGGCGCAGCCCAAGCAGACTCAAAGCGGCGCCTGCTCTCATTTTCGCATGGTTTAGAAGGACTTACGAAACGTGAACTGAGCATGACCGGAGCCATACTTCAAACTTCGCCGGCCCCGCTAGCACCGCTCCCTACGCGTTAATCGCCATGCCCTCCACCGCCGCATAGGCGTCGAGCATCGCCTCGCTCAGCGTGGGGTGCGCGTGGATGGTGAACATCAGCTCGTCCACCGTGCCCTCAAGCTCCATAACCGCGACGGCTTCGGCGATGAGCTCGGTGGCCTGCGGCCCGATGATGTGCACGCCGAGGATCTCGCCGTACTTCGCGTCGGCGACGATCTTTACAAATCCGTCGTGGCTGTCGACGATGGTGGCCTTGGAGTTGCCTGCGAAGGGAAACTTGCCCACCTTGACCTCGTGGCCCTTTTCGCGCGCCTGCGCTTCCGTCAGCCCTGCCGAGCCGATCTGCGGGTCGGTGTACGTGCATCCGGGAATGCGGTCGCGGCGCACGGGACGATACTTGCAGCCGGCAATCTTCGATACGGCCACAATGCCGCTCATGGCGCCCACGTGCGCAAGCTGCGGCAGGCCGGCCACAATGTCGCCGACGGCGTAGATGCCCGCCTCCGCGGTCTGCTGCGCCTCGTCCACCTTCACAAAATCGCGCTCGAGCTCGATCTTCGTCTTCTCAATGCCGATGCCCGCAGTGCGCGGCCCTCGGCCCACGCCAACCAGAACCTTCTCCGCTTCCTTCTCCACGGTCTTGCCCGCGGCCGTGGTCCACGCCACCTTCACGCCGGCGTCGGTCCTCTCAATCTTCGTCACTGTGCATGATGTGTTCATATCGATGCCGCGTTTTTTGAACAGCCGCGTCAGCTCTTTCGAGATGTCTTCGTCTTCCACCGGGACGGCTCGCGGCAGGAATTCAACGATCGTTACCTCCGATCCGAAGCTGCGGAAGATGGAGCTGAACTCCGCGCCCACTGCGCCCGCGCCAATCACGATGAGCGATTTGGGCGGCTCGGCCAGCGCGAGGATCTCGATGTTGGTGAGGATGCGGTCGTCCGGCTTCTGATTGAAGAGCGTCCGCGCAAAGGAGCCCGTGGCCAGAATGATGTTCTTCGCCTTCAGTTCGGTGTGCCCGCCGGCGGATTCAAGATCGACGGTGTGGATGCCGTCTTTCGCCGCTCCCGTCAGCCGTCCGAATCCCGGAACCACCGTGACCTTGTTCTTCTTCATCAGGAATTCGAGGCCCTTGGTGTGCTTGTTCACGATGGCGGTCTTGCGCTTCTGCACCGCGGCCCAGTCAAGCTGCGGCGTGCCAATGCCGGCAATGCCGTATTCCGCCGCTTGCTTCAGGTGGTCCCAGATTTCAGCGTTGAACAGCAGCGCCTTGGTGGGAATGCAGCCCACGTGCAGGCAAGTGCCGCCCAGCACGGCCTCGGATTCAATGAGCGCGACTTTGAGGCCGAGCTGCCCGCCGCGAATGGCCGCGGTGTAGCCCGCGGGTCCGCTGCCGAGAATGGCTACGTCGTAAATTGTGTCTGCCTGATTCGCCAAGGGGATGCTCCGTTCCGGCGCAACCGGGAATGCAGGCGCGCCGCTTGCCACGGTTCAGTTTAATGGATCGAGCATCAGGCGATGGTGCGCTGCACAAGTTCCGCTGCGACGCGCACTGTCTCCGGCGCATCGCCGAACGCCTCCATCCACCGCACCTCCGGCTCGCGGCGAAACCACGTGAGCTGCCGCTTGGCGAAGTTGCGGTGGCCCTGCTGCGCTTCAGCGATGGCCACCCTCTCGCTCAGGCCCTTGAGCAGAACGGCCATCGCCTGCCGGTAGCCGAGCGAATCAAGCGCCTTGACCGGACCGTAGCAGGCGAGCAATGCGCGCGTTTCCTGCACCAGCCCCGCGGCGAACATCTCAGCGCAGCGGCGGTTGAGCCGGTCATAGAGCGCGGCGCGCGGCGGGTTCAGTCCAATGCGTAACAGACGAAATCCGCGCAGCGGATCGCGCGCTTCGTCCGCATTGGCCAGCACCTCCGACATCGGCCGCCGCGCCTCCAGGCACACCTCAATAGCGCGGATCAGCTTGGGCGTGTCGTTTGCATGAATGCGCGCGGCCGACGCCGGATCGACCCGCGTAAGCACGCGATGCAGCCAGGCGCTTCCATGCCGCGCCGCGCTCTGCCGCAGCCGCGCGCGCAAATCCTCCCGCCGCCCCGGCCCGGCAAACAAGCCTTCAGTCAACGCGCGCAGGTAGAGTCCCGTTCCACCGGTAACGATGGGCATCCGGCCGCGCGCGACAATATCACGCAGCGCGGCGCGGGCCATGCGGCTGTAAGCACCCGCAGTGAACGGCTCATCCGGCTCGGCCACGTCAATCAGGTGATGCGCAATGCGGGCGCGTTCCTCGTGTGTAGGCTTCGCCGTGCCCAGGTCCATACCGCGATAGACAGCCACCGAGTCGCAACTGACAATCTCGCCGCCAAAGCGCTCCGCAAGCGCCAGCGACAGGGCGGTCTTGCCGCTGCCCGTCGGCCCCAGCAGAATCACCACGAGCGGGTTGTTGTTCCCTGAGAGCGAGCTCGGCGGCATCGTCAATCCTGACCCCTGACACCTGATCCCTGAATCCTTACCAGTGCCACCACCCCGCCGGCAGCACCCACCCCGGCCGCGTATGAATCACCCACCACGCAAAAATGGCCGCAGCCACAATCAGCAGCCCAAACGCCTGGTTGCGCCGGAACACGCGCTGCTGCCCGGCGCGGCGCGCGGCCTCGGCTTCCTGTTGTGCATGCGGCTTGATGCGGCGGTCAACCATTGCAGCCTACGCCCCAGTATAGGAGGGCCCGCATGGCCCGGCTCGCCCCGTCACCGTCACGTCTTGAACACCCGGCTATACTCGACCCATGTCCAACCAGACTCCTGGCGCGCAGCTTTGGGACACCCTCGCTCCCATCTACGCCGCGTCCCCCCATGTTGCCGCCGATTGGCTGATCGAGTGGCCCGCGCAACTGCGCATGTGCGGCGATTTCAAAGGCTGCCGCGTGCTCGACGTGGGCTGCGGATCAGGCGAGAAGGCGCGCCACTTTGCCGAGCATGGCGCAACTGAAGTCGTCGGCATCGATCCCAGTTCAGGCTTCGCGCAGCAATGGTCCACGCTGCCGGCCTTGCCCAATCTGCGCCTGCTTAAAGGCAGCTATGAGGACCTGCTTTCGATGCCTGAACTCCGTGACACGCGCTTCCATCTGATTGTCTCGTTCCAGTCGCTGATGTATGCGGCCGATCATGCGCAGGCAATTGCCGCCATGACCGGCCTGCTTGTCCCCGGCGGAGCTCTCGTGTTTTCCGTGCCGCATCCGTTTCGCTTCGCCATCCTGCGCAGCGAAATCGAAGGCTGGGGCCACGGATATGCCTATCAGCAGACCGCGCCCTACCGCTACCCGTCCCCGTGGAAGAGCGACGTCTTTATCGAACAGCGGATGTTGCGCTTCTCCGATCACCTCAACGCCATCGCGGCCGCCGGCTTGCGCCTCGAATCGGTCGACGAGCCCGCACCCACGGAAGAGCTTCGCAAGATCGCTCCCGAAAAAGCTGAATGGATGGATCGCTATGTAGGCCTGGTCATCTTCCGTGCGCGTGCGGAGGGGTGAGGGATCCATCACTTCGGTTCAGTGGAGATTTCCATGCGTATCGACACATAGAGGGGCCTGTGACTACCGCGCATTTGGAACCGCCCGCCCGATCTCCTTGAGTCCGCGCGCTAAAGAGTCGATGAGACCTGAAGTCAACGCTCGATTCGACCTCGTCCAGTTAAAGAAGGTCTCCGCAGCTGAAGGGGTCAGCGCTGACCATTCCTCCGAGCTCTTGGTCAACTTGTAATCGCTCTCTTCGTCGATCGGGAGAGCGTGTACCGCACCTGTGCTCAAGAAGAGAATCCAGGTTTCTACGTTCCGCTTCGGAACGAGTCTGGCGATGGGGTCCAGGTTCCGGTCAATCGGAGGTTGGGCGGCACACTTAAGCGCTTCGTCCAAAGCGTCGAGACGCTCCTGGACAGTTCGCACATCGGCGTCCAACATGACGACCATGCCGGTTGCCGCTCGCGTGTTTCTCGCCCTGCACTTTGAAGCTTGGCGCGCAAAGTTCTCGCGCACCCATTGTTCAGCGCTTCCCTGTGCCGACGGCGAGAGTTCAATGCTAACCTGATGCCTCCCCAATCCGGCCGCGAGGAGAAACCGATAAATGAACTGCAGTTGACGCCGATCTTCGACCAGACCGTAAACGAACGACGGGCTATTCATTCTCCCAGCCCCGCGCAATCAGCTCCGATGGCCGAAGAAAGCCGTCCGGATCGGGCCGGAATTTCTCAGTTCGCACGTGGCCGTTCTCTTCGCGAAAAAAGCGCAAGCCGTATTCCTGAGCCCATTGATTCAAAATCTCGGGATGGTGCGAGATGAGAATGAGCTGTCCCTTGCTGTCGTCTACGGCGGCTTCAGCTTGGAGTAGCCATGGCTGAATCTCGCGTAAGGAAATGAAGTTGTCAGGTTCGTCGAGAAAAACGGTGCTACCTTTACCAATCAGGAAGCGCTGGATCATGCAAAGAGCGATGAGGCAACGCTGCCCTTCGGACAGTTCGGACAGCGCGAGAGGGACCGCCTTGCCGGAGCAATTGAAATTGCCACGCAACTCTCCGACGCCATTGTCAAGGCCATTCAGCTGCAGCGATGTGAAACCCTCAAGAGCCCCCTGGAGCGATTCTCTGAGGCTCACGACGCCGTCGATGTCCGTGCTCGCGATTTGTAAATACCACGAAGCCAAATCGGAGACATCCGACACTGGGTGGCGCTGGCCGTCAAATCTCCCGGATGAATGCATCGAATCAGGGTTGATTCGCAAACAGAACAGCTGCTTCGCAATCCACTCCGTAAAAAGGCCGGCTTCCTTCCTGTTCGCGCTTAATAAGGCGAGCGCAGAACCGGAATTACTCATTCCTATTGTGGCCGTGGGTTTTGGGTTGCCTTCTGTGTACAAAGCTGCCTTTCCGTTAGCAACTTCAAATATGGGAGTGCCATCAACCTTCAGGCTTTCGGCGGCCACCGACGAAGCGGGCCAGTCCGGATTGCTTACGTCGTTCTCGAGCCTGTAGACATATCGGGCGCCGGCGATCTCTAACTCGATTTCAAACACCTGCGAGGGCAGGTGTAACCACCTGGTCCTGCTTAGCATGAACTCCTTCTGGTTCTCGAATTCATTGCCACGCGATCCGATGAATGTCTTCAACGCACGTATCGCATCCAGCAGCGACGACTTCCCGCTGCCGTTCGCTCCCAGCAGCAGTTGCTTCCGCTCCGGCTTGTACTCGAAGTTCACGAAGCAGCGGAAATTGTCGATATACAGACGCTTGAGCATGGCAGGATTATACGTCGATTGCCTTCACGAAGCAGATCGCCCGTTTGACTTCCCCCCGCCCCATTTCCGACCATACTTGTTCGGAGCATCGGCGCCCCACCGAGCCCGCAAGAGGCGAGCCACATGAAAGTCCTGATCCTTGGTTCCGGCGGCCGCGAGCACGCCCTGGCATGGGCCATCCGCCGCAGCCCGCGCGTCTCTGAGGTGGTCTGCGCGCCCGGTAACGGCGGCCTGGCCGCGCAGTCGCGCTGCATCCCCGCCAACGTGGGCAGCCTTGAATCCATGCTCGCCATCGTTGAAGCCGAACAGCCCGGCCTCACCGTCGTCGGCCCCGAGCTGCCGCTCTCGCTCGGCATCGTTGACGCCCTCACTCAGCGCGGCTTCCGCGTCTTCGGCCCCACCCGCGAGGCCGCCATGCTTGAAACCAGCAAGGGCTTCGCCAAGCGCTTCCTCCAGCGCCACGCCATTCCCACCGCCGGCTACGCCATCTGCACCAACCGCGAAGAGCTGGAGCAGGAAGTCGAGCGATTTCATCCGCCCATCGTGGTCAAGGCCGATGGCCTCGCCGCCGGAAAAGGCGTCCTCATCTGCGAGTCGCGCCAAACCGCGCTCGAAGCCGCCTCAGGCCTCTTCTCCGGCGCGCTTCTTGGAGCCAAAGAGCAGCAGGTCATCGTCGAGGAGTTCCTCACCGGCGAGGAGATCAGCTTCCTCTGCCTCACGGACGGCAAGCATGTGGCGCCGCTCGTCCCCGCGCAGGACCACAAGCGCATCGGCGAGGGCGACACCGGACCCAACACCGGCGGCATGGGAGTCTACTCCACCGATTCGCTCCTCGACGAAGGAATGCAGGAGTGGATTCTGCACCACATCGCGCAGCCCACCGTCCAGGGCATGGCGGACGAGGATACGCCCTTTGCAGGAGTGCTTTACTGCGGCCTGATGATGACAGCCAAGGGCCCGCAGGTGCTCGAGTTCAACGCGCGCTTCGGCGACCCCGAGACACAGGCCATCCTCATGCGCCTTGAAAGCGACCTGGTGGAGGCGATGGAGGCCTGTGCGGAAGGCCGGCTCTCTGACACCGCGTTGCGCTGGACGCCTGGCGCATCGGCCTGCGTTATCGCCAGCTCCGCGGGTTACCCGGGCAGCTACAAATCCGGCTTCCCCATCACCGGCCTCGATGCGGCCGCGCGCATTCCGGGTGTTGAAGTCTTCCACTCCGGAACCGCGCTCAATGACGGCCGCATTGTCACCAGCGGCGGGCGCGTGCTCGGTGTCACCGCCATCGGCGATGACCTGACGCAGGCCCTGGGCCTTGCCTATGAAGCTATGAACGAGATCCACTTCGATGGAATCTACTACCGGCGCGACATCGGCCATCGCGCCCTCAAATCGAAGCCTTGAACCTGAGGAGGAAGCCCATGAGTGTGAGTCTTTCAATGGACGAACTGCTGGCCTGGAACGACGAGGCCTCTATCTTCTGGAAGTCGCATCTTGAAGCGCACCCCGAACTGCTCGCACTGGACGCGGGCGGAGTCGGCGGCGCCAAAACCGTGCAGGATTTTGTGCGCCACATCTGGGGCGCGGAACTGCGCTGGGCTGAGCGCCTGGCCGGCGCGCCTGAAACTCCGCGCGAAGCCGTTCCCCAGGGACCGCTCGAGGCGCTGTTCGATCTCCATCGCCAGGCCATGGGCCACTTCCGCCGCATGCTGGCTGACCCGCACCAGGACTGGAGCACGACCTACACCCTGGACGCAGCTCACATTCCGCCGGAACTGAGAACGATCAGCCGGCGCAAAGCGCTCGGCCACGTACTCTTCCACGGCCAGCGGCACTGGGCACAATTGGCCACACTCGTCCGTCAAGCCGGCTCGCCTTCAGGCTTCCGCGGCGACCTGCTGTTCAGCTCTGGCTTGACATAGCCGCCGGCGAAACCGCAGGAGCATTCTGCGCCTTCTGAAAACACGAGCGGCAAAGTACCGGCCGCCCCTGCGTGGGTCGGAACGGCACCGTGGTTTCCTCGTCGCATGCCGAGCAGCGAGTCCGTGTTTCGGTGCGCACGCGCGGACCACCGTTGGCACGCTTGGCCTTGCACTGCTTGCACCGCTTGGGATCGTTCTTGAATTGCTTATCGTGAAAAAAGAGTTGTTCACCCGCGGTGAAAACAAATTCCTCGCCGCAATCTACGCACTTGAGAATTCGATCTGTAAATTCCATGGCCGGCTTCCCCGTAACAGGAAAAGCTGATCGGCCAGGATCTTGGTGAGCACGCCGGTCCCGTTTCCCTGTCTCGTACGTCTTTCCACTGCAAGGGCCCGGACCGCTTAAGATATGCGGCGAATTAGTATCTCCGACCCGCGGAGAACGAGAACACTCGAAACGCCGGCTATTCCGGCGCGATCAATGCGCTGCGAGAACGAGGAGTGCCGCGGCACGCTTAACTTTCAAAACAGCCACGGAGAAAACAGCGGTTCGTCTTCGAGCGGTGATCTTAGGTTTAGGCTCCTCGGGGGACGGCACGGCGCCGTCCCCCTGGAACACAGGTTAATCCTGCTCTTTACGCGCCTTCTTGCGGTTTCGTTTGCGCGCCAGCGCAGCTTTCACGCGCTTCTTCTCGCCCGGCTTCAGGTAGTAGGAGTGACGCTTCACTTCCTTGATAATGTCCTCCTGCTGAACCTTCCGCTTGAAACGGCGCAACGCGTTTTCCAACGGCTCGCCTTCCTGTACGCGAACTTCAGCCAAAGAATTCCACCTCCAAACCTGCCCAGACGGCTTTTCTCTATGATACTGGAACCATTTGGCCTTCGGTCAAGTACACGACATTTCTCCTGATACGGACAATTGCCCGCGTCAGAATCCAGTTCCGCTCCCAAAATCGGCAAAGTTTGCTTGCCCCGAAGCTTAGCCCCAAACCGTCCGCAATGCAACCTGGTAAATAAACTTGGCACTTTGGTCAAAAAAATGTCTCCTGCCAAGCCAATGCGGCCTGATAGAAGAGCCGCTCCTTCAATCCCTCTCAAAACTGCTTCTCCGCAGACTCTAGCGCATAAACCGCGAAGAAACCGCAGGCCCCTCGGGGATTCGCGAATCCACTCGCCTCAACTAAACTTGGCCTTGGAGGTTTCACCGCCATGATCCGCACCTGGCAAGGCCACACGCCCCGCATTCCCGCCACCTGCTACGTCGATCTGTCCGCCCAGGTCCTCGGCGACGTCGAATTGGGTGAAAACTCCTCGGTGTGGATGAACGCGGTGCTGCGCGGCGATGTCAACTCCATCCGCGTCGGCTCCAACTCCAATGTCCAGGACTGCTCCGTCCTCCACGGTCAGCGCTATCTCTACTCCGTCACCGTGGGCGACTGGGTCACTATCGGCCACAACGCCACCGTCCACGGCTGCCTGGTTGAAGACGCCTGCCTCATCGGTATGGGAGTCACCATCCTCAACGATTGCCGCATCGGCGAGGGCTCCATCATCGCCGCCGGCTGCGTCCTCCCCGAGCACACCATTGTCCCGCCGCGTACTCTCTGGGCCGGCGTCCCCGGCAAGCAGCGCCGCGATCTCGGCGACGCCGACCAGAAGCTCATCCGCGAATACGCCCAGAACTACCTCGACTACGTCGCCATCTACCTGGCTGAAGGCCGATGAAACCGACTTACAACGCTTGGCAAATTCGGTGATCTAGCGGCGTTTACCTTCACGTCGGACTCAGCATTCGCAAAGGTACTTGACGGAGTCCGACTGCAAGTACAACACTCGGAAGCAATCATGTTCGATTGGGACGGTCGGAAATAGGGGGCTGCCGTGTCAGGTGAAGAATTGGATGATCCGATCATCACGGTTAGGCTTACCAAGGGCCTGGCCGAACGTAACCGTCTGCCACTTGCCGACGTGCTGAGCGTGCTTGAGGATTTAAGGCAGATGTTTGCCATCGCTGGCCGACGCGTACAACGGGCGCGTGGGATGGCAAATCCAACGGGCGATTTCGGATTAGAAGTAATCGCGGGCGGCGGTGCTTCCATATTCAAAAAGGGAAGTGTGGAGATGCCCATTGTGATGACCCAGAACATCACTACGGGCCTTCTGGCCGCTCGAGAGGTGCTTTCCAGTTTCGGTGCGCTTGAAACCGATGCCGGAGTTCCGGAACCCAACAGAAAACTAGACCAAAATCTGATGCGTCGGATTTCCCGCATTGCCCGTGTGCAGCGACGCGATAGGACTGAACTTGAAATCCGCGTCGAGTATCCGGAGTTCGCTTCGCCGCTCCAAGTTACTTTCGGGAGTTCTGGAATGGAAACTCTAAAGGTTCTTCAGGTACCCACGTTTCAGGTAGAAGGAGTATCCCTTTTCGGCAAGCTGGTACAGCTCGTGGACTACGACCCCGAAGATGACCAGGAAAAGGGATTTTGGGGAGAACTTATTCTCAGCGACAGAGAGATATGGCGTGTGCAGTTCAAAGCGCAGGATGCCGACCGCGTCACACCGTTATTTCGGAAACAAGTTCACGTTGTCGGTAAGGCAGTCCACTACCGCGTTAAGACGCCAAAAATTGTAGCCGAATCTATCGTTCTCGATCCTGATCGGGACTATGAAACGGCCTTCGATGAAATCTTCGGAAGCTATAAGAACGTGTTTAATGCGGACTTTGACACGTTGATGAAGCGCAACAACGAGGAAGAGTAGATGAGCACGTGCTATTTCGATACGTCAGTCTTCCTCGCGATCTTTAATGGGGAGCCGGAGGGCACAAGTATCAGGGCTCTTCTTCGGGAATTGAAGCAGGAAAAGGCTCGAATCTATACATCGATAATCACGGTGCAAGAGGCATCGGTCCAAGTGTTTCGTTCCGGGGGACGAGCAGACGAGATGCATGCGCAGGTTGCCAGACTGGCGCGGATACAGACAATCACGCGGGAAATTTCTCTTACCGCAGCACGCCTTGAGGCGGAGATCATACGCAATATGCGCTCAAACGAGCTAACAGAAGAGGAACGGATCGGCCAAAATAGACGCAGGAAATGGGACTGTTTTCACATCGCTACCGCGATAGAGTTGGGATGCACGGATCTGTACACGCTTGACAGAAGCATGATCAACAGAAAGACGCATCTCAATCTCTCCAGTCCGGCCTTTTTGCAGCCTACCCCACGGCGCGTTTCGCTGTTCCCTGATTCACCGCAGAGCGGGCTCGTTAACTAAGGACGGAGGCTCCGTGCCCTGTCTGGGAGCCCTCCGGGGATGCTCTACTTCTGTCGCAAAGTGGCTAACTAGGAGTACGGCCCCCCACTCAATTCCGGTATGGCCGCCGTTCACGGTAGAGCGCCATCCGCCCCGCAATCATCTGCTCCAGCGCGTTGTTCCCCTGCCCGGCCACCAGGTCCAGCGCATGCTGCGCCGCGGCAACAGCATCCTGGAACCTGCCCGCCTCCGCATACGCCGCGCCCAGCGCGTCCAGCACGGTCGCATCCTTGCCCCCGGTCACCTCGTTCGCCCGGCCTGCCAGCCTCACTGCCTCGGCCCCATCGCGCAGTTTTGCATCCTGCGCGCTTGCCATTATCCGCGCCGCGCCCACCAGCGCGCTCACGCTCCCCGGATCCTCCTCGATTGCCTTCCGGTAGTGTGCCAGCGCATCGCTTTCTCTGCGCTCAATCCCGTAAGCCTGCGCCAGCGCCTCCTCGCCTGAGGGAAAACTCGGATTCATCTCCAGCGTCTGCTCCAGCTCGGGAACAGCCTCGCCGGCCCGCCCCGCATCCAGCAGGAACGCGCCAAGATTGAAGTGCGCCTGCGCCATCCACGGACTGACGCGCAACGCCTCGCGCACCTCCGCGATCGCCTCATCGTGGTTTCCCTGGAGCCAAAGTACAGCGGCCAGGTCGTTATGGATGCGCCCATCGTCCGGCGACACCTGTTCGGCCTCATGCAACTGCGCCAGCGCGCCGCCAAGGTCCTTCTGCTCTTCCAGGTTCATCGCCTTTTCCAGCAGCCGATACACCTTGATCGCCGGTAGCTGGATCTCTTCAATCCCATCCCCGCTCGTGTTCACAAACTCCGGCAGGTTCACCGCCCGGTTCGCCGCCGTCGCATTCTCAATCAGGATCGCGGGGCTTGAGTTCCCCTCATCGTCGATGTGCGTCAGGTACATCTTCGTGTACGGGCCGCGCGCCTTCGATGAAAACACCAGCCACTTCCCGTTGGGCGACCAGCTATGCCACGAGTTCATCGGCGCCATGTTGGCCCTCAGCCGCCGCGCCTCGCCTCCCGCGAACGGCACAATGTAAAGCTGGCTGTCCGGGCGCATTACTTCGCCGTTCTTTGCCTCCACAAACACGATCCACTTGCCGTCCGGGCTTACCTTGGGAAAGCTGTTGCTCATCCCGTTCTGGCTGGCGCCCAGGACGGGTTCAGCCGTGCCGCCTTTCCCGTCGTTGAACGGCACACGGTACAGGTCGTACTGGATCTCGGTCTCATTGGGATCGTTGGCGAACTTTGCCAGCGGCCTGTCCTTCTGGTAGGGCTCGCGCGCTAGCGCCCGGGCAAACACCACCCATTTGCCGTCCGGCGACCACACCCCGCCCGTCTGCACGTACTTCGGGTCGTCAGCGCCCGGCAGCGGCTGCCGCCGGCCGGTCTCCCGGTCGTACCACTCCAGGATTCCCTTGGTGGGATAGAACACCTGCAGGAACTTGTACTCCGGGAAGTTGCGCACGTAGTAGGCCTGGTTGAACTCCAGCGACGAGCCGGTAAAACCGCTCATGATGTAGCGCCCGCTGGGTGAAACG
>Ga0265339_10000560_pt1 | contig 29070 bp, 31 predicted proteins | sample 4CB219metaG_FD_202085 | JGI IMG/M metagenome (GOLD analysis project Ga0265339, IMG submission 202085) | Rhizosphere microbial communities from Carex aquatilis grown in University of Washington, Seatle, WA, United States - 4-CB2-19 metaG | ecosystem: Host-associated > Plants > Roots >... | reverse complement strand
TCGGCGTCGTCGGCGCCCTTTCTGGTATCGACGGTAGCGTAAACCGACATGCCCGCGCGGAGCAGATTTTCCCTCGCGACCTGCTTCGGCACGCGAATGCGCACCGGCAGCCGCTGCACGATCTTGGTGAAATTGCCGGTGGCATTATCTGGCGGCAGCAGCGTGAACACCTGACCCGCCGCGGGCGAGATGCTTTCGACCGTGCCGGCGAATTTGCGATGGCCGTAGGCGTCAACCGAGACCGTCACCGGCTGGCCGGGGCGAATGCGCCTGAGTTGGGTTTCCTTGAAATTGGCGTCGATGAAGACCTCGTCCAGCGGCACGATATTGCCGAGCCGCTGCCCGACCGCCACGAAATCGCCGACGTTGACCAGGCGATTGGAGAAGATGCCGTCGACCGGCGCGTGCACCGTTGCGAAATCGAGATCGCGCTCGGCCTTGGCTAGCGTGGTCTTCAATTCCGCAAGCTGCGCCTGCGCTTCGGCCTGCTGCGCCCTGGTGACTTCGACATTGTCGCGCGCCGCATCGTAAGCCGCCTGCGCCGCCTTGACGCCCGCGATACCCTGATCGCGCGCAGCTTCGGACTGCTCGAAGGTGGCATGCGAGGCAAAGCCCTTGCTGGTCAGCGTCTGCTGGCGGTCGTAGTCGAGGTCGGCGCGCTTCAGACCCGCCTCCGCCGCGGCAAGATTGGCCTGCGCCTGTTCGACCGCGCTTTCCTGGGCAGCGACCTGCCGGCCGATGCGCGCGATGGTGGCCTCCTGGGTCGCGATCCTGGTTCGCGCGGCATCGACGGCGATGCGATAGTCACCGTCGTCGATCCGGAAGACGGCGTCGCCGGCGTGAACCAGCGAATTGTCCGCCGGCAGGATCGCCGCAATATGACCGGACACTCGCGCGCCGAGCATGGTGTTGTTGGCGCGCACATAGGCGTCGTCGGTGGAGACGTAGAAACGGCCGACCAGGGCATAATGCACGCCATAGGCTGCCGCGGCCAGCGCCAGCAGCGCGCCCACTCCGATCATCACCAGCTTGCGCTTGCCGGACTTCGGCGCGGCAGTTGCGGGTGCGGCGGCCGCCGGAGCGGCGGGCGCGGCCGGAGTTTGTGCCGGCCTCTCGACTGCGGGGGCGGCGGGTGTCTCCGCGGGATGGCGTTTAGCCTCGCCGGTGACAGCGACGTAGTGCTGCTCGATGGGCGGCGCAGCCCCACCATCGGCGGGCTCGTCCTCGCGCCGATCGTCCTCGGCACGAAGGATACGGGCGGCCTGGTCTCTCGCTGCGGCCATACAGGCCCTCCCCCACTACAAATATCGCGAGACAGCATGAGCCAAAACCGGCTCCCGCTGTCTCGCATGATCCTTATCTATCATTGACCGAACCGTTCGGTCAAGCTATATGCCAACAGCATAGCCCGGCGGTTCCCTTCGAGACGTACCGGCCACCTAAATTTTTGCCGAGGCCCTAAACCAATGGTTGCAGCCGATCGCACCCCTCTCCGGCTCGCGAGCGACGAGGACAGTTCGAAACGCCGCCAGATTCTGGACGGCGCCCGCAAGGTCTTCATGGATTTCGGATTTGACGGCGCCAGCATGGGCGAGATCGCCCGCTCCGCCTGCGTCTCAAAGGGCACGCTCTATGTCTACTTCGCCGACAAGAACCAGCTGTTCGAGGCCATCGTCGAGGAAGAAGCGCTTGAGAAGGGGCAGGTGGCGTTCAATTTCGACCCCGGCCGCGACGTCCCGACCACACTGCGCGAATTTGGCGAGACCTACATCGCGATGATCTGCCGGCCGGGCGGAGGATCGGCGATCCGGACCGTCATGGCGATCGCCGAACGGATGCCCGATGTCGGCCGCCGCTATTACGACCGCGTGCTGGAGAAGACGATCGGCCGCCTTGCCGAGTATCTCGAGACATATGTGAAGCGCAACGAGCTTGCGATCGACGATTGCCAGCTCGCCGCGTCGCAATTCATGCTGATGTGCCAGGCCTCGCTGTTCCTGCCGTTCATCTTTCAGGCGGCGCCGCCGCCTTCGCAGGATCGCATCAAGGAGGTCGTTGGCAGCGCGGTGCGGATGTTTCTCGCCGCATACCGGGCAAAGGGGTGATCGGGCCGCACTCCGCGAGGGCAAAGCCGGCCGCAACAATTTCCACGCGGCACCGCGTTCTGCCTATTGTGCCGCATGCCGGCAGGAAATAGCTCGCACTTGAGACGCCAAGCGAAGAAAGGCGAAACGTGTCCGATCGCGCGTCCCACTGGGAAACGGTCTATTCGACCAAGTCCGATAACGAGGTCAGCTGGTTTCAGAACAATCCGGCAATTTCGCTGCGCATGATCGGGGATGCGAACCCGCCCCCCGATGCCCGTATCATCGATATCGGCGGCGGAACGTCACGGCTGGTCGACGCCTTGCTGAAGGAGGGATTCCGTTCGCTGAGCGTGCTCGACATCTCGGCCTCCGCAGTGGAAACCGCGAGGAAGCGGCTTGGCACGGCGGGCGCAGGCGTTGAATGGATCGTTGCCGACGTGACCACATGGACGCCGGGTAGGCGTTACGACATTTGGCACGACCGCGCAGCGTTCCATTTCCTGACTGAACCGCAAGACAGGAACGCCTATATCGATCGCCTCCGCTCGGCCGTGGCCCCGGGAGGTCAGGTCATCATCGGGACGTTCGCGCTGGATGGCCCGCAAAAATGCAGCGGACTGCCGGTGCAACGCTACGACTCGACAGGCCTCGCAGGTGCTCTCGGCGCCTGCTTCCAAATCGTTGACCACCTGACCGAAACCCATCGAACGCCCTGGGGTTCGACGCAAAGCTTTCAGTTCAGTCGCTTTCGAGCATTGTAATTGTTGAGGTTTTCAGATTGTTGGCGGTCAATTCAGCCATGTATCGTTGCTGCGCTCGGCGCCAATGCCCCGCTCGATCGCCTTGAACCGATGGTATTCGTCGCCCAGCGCGGCGAGGTCGTTTTGCAGGCTCGCGAGTTCGTCGTCCAGCCGCTGGACCATGGCGCGCAGCTGTTGCTTGGCGCGACGAGAGCGCGCCGGGTAGTCGCGCTCCAACGGCGCTAGCTCAGGCGCTCGACGTTTCACCGTGATCCATCTCGAAAAGCGGACAGAGACAAATCCAACGTCGGTCGTGGCGTTCCGTTCCTCTCGAACCGAGTGGCACAATATCTTTTTACCAATCTGCCAGCAGCGATCGCGGTGGCGTCGGCTTCTTGAATTCTTCTTGAATTCGCTGCGTGCCGCGTCGAGTTCGGTTCGGCGCAGTGCTAATACGTCAGCGCGGGCAGCCGATGCACAATGGCGCCCAGGCAGACAAGCACGACGAGCAGCTTGAGCAGCATTGCGAGCCGGCGGTCGGTGACGAAGCGCTCGATCGCCCAGAAACCGATTGCGCCGACGACCACGATACTCAGTATCGCAATAGCAATCGATAAAACCGAAACGATATCCATGTCCACGACGCCCGTTTTACGCTGCTGAAGGGCGGGGATCTGCGGGTCGGATAGCTGTTCATGTATAATTGTACTGCACATTGCTGAAATTGTGACAGGTTGGGTCCGTCAGCGGGCGCGAACACCTCTGGGACTCGGCATGACACACCTGACCGCAAGTGTCGCCGCGATCCTGCTGGCGAGTTGTGCTAGTGTGGTGGTTCAGAAGCTCTCTTCATTTTCGCTGCGAGTCCTTCAAGAGAACTTCTGAACCAAAACCACACTAGAATCATAGATTTCTAGTGTCCTTCGAATCCGAAGTTCGCAAAAGAGCTTGCCGCGAAATGATGCGAACTTCGGATTCGGGACACTAGCGTCGCGAGAGCGCAAGTGAACTGCGCCGCGATACCTCATGGACCTGCGCGCACCGATTGCTATCTCGGCCTAAGTCAGTTCTATCGGGCACAATCGGATCTTGCCGCTGCCAGAGCGCGCACTCAATCGGACGTCGCGTGGTATCGGGCGATTACGGGAACAGCCCCTCCAAGACACCGGCTGCGTCGCAAGCGAAAATGAGAGGCGGGCTGGGCGGCCGGCCCGCAGCAATCGGAGATTGGATCAGCGACAGCGGGACCAGGCGGGGGAAAAGACGCTGGTCAGTTCAGCCGCTTTGCCGATCTTGCCCGCGGTATTGACAACGGCTTATTATTTCAATATTCGTTGAAATATGGAAAAGATGGATGCCGTCGCGGCTCTCGCCGCGCTTGCCCAGGATAATCGCCTCGATGTGTTCCGGCTGCTGGTGCAGGCAGGCCCTGAGGGCATGCCCGCCGGCGCCGTAGCCCAGGCGCTGGATCTCGCACCCAACACGCTGACGTTTCATTTCGACCGACTGCGCGTGGCGGGTCTCGTCACCGCGCGGCGCGACGGCCGCTCGATCATCTATGCGGCGCAGTTCGCGCAAATGAACGCGCTGGTCGCGTTCCTGACCGAAAACTGCTGCGGCGGCGCGCCCTGCCCGCCCGCGCCCGCGGCGGCATGCAAGCCCGCGCGCAAGCGCAAAGTGCCGGCATAAGACCAGTCGAGGAGGTTCACGTGACAGACATCAAGGAAGCCGTTCGCGAGAGATACAGCCAGGCGGCTTTGCGCGCCGGTTCCTGCTGCGGGACCAGCGCATCGGATTGCAAAAGCCCGATCACCGCCAACCTCTACTCCGTTGACGAGACCGGAGAACTGCCCGAGGCGGCCGTTCTCGCCTCGCTCGGCTGCGGCAATCCAACTGCGCTTGCGGAACTGAAGCAGGGGGAAACGGTGCTCGACCTCGGATCCGGCGGGGGCATCGATGTGCTGTTGTCCGCGCGCCGCGTCGGGCCATCGGGTAAGGCCTATGGCCTCGACATGACCGACGAGATGCTTGCCCTCGCCCGCGAAAATCAGAAGAAGGCGGGCGCCGGGAATGTCGAGTTTCTCAAGGGGGAAATCGAGCATATCCCGCTGCCGGACAATTCCGTCGACGTGATCATCTCCAACTGCGTGATCAACCTGTCGGCCGACAAGGATCAGGTGATCCGCGAAGCCTTCCGCGTGCTCAAGCCCGGCGGCCGCTTTGCCGTTTCCGACGTAGTGACGCGAGGCCAGGTTCCGGAAGAGCTGCGCCGCGACATGCTGCTGTGGGTCGGCTGCATCGCCGGGGCGCTGGAGGAGAACGAGTACAAGTCCAAGCTGAAGGCGGCGGGATTCGAGCAGGCCGGCATCGAACCCACGCGCATTTACCAGATCGCCGACGCACGCGAATTCCTGGTCGCCAAGGGCGTGGACGTGGAGGCAATGGCGAAAGAGGTCGACGGCAAATTCATGGGCGCATTCATCCGCGCGGTGAAACCCGGCGACGCCAGTTCGCGCGGCGCGTCGGCATGCTGCCGCAACTGAAGGCCGTGCGCCATGACCGATCGTCCGTACAACGTCCTGTTCCTCTGCACGGGAAATTCGGCCCGCTCCATTATCGCCGAAGCGATCCTCAACAAGGTCGGGGCGGGCAGATTCTGCGCCTATAGCGCGGGGAGCCAGCCCAAGGGCAAGGTCAACCCGCATACGATCAAGCTGCTTGCGAGCCTCGGCTACGACACGTCGCGGTTCCGTTCGAAATCCTGGGAGGAATTTGCGGGAGCCGGCGCGCCGAAATTCGATTTCGTCTTTACGGTCTGCGACAACGCCGCGGCCGAGACATGTCCGGTATGGCCGGGTCAGCCGATGACGGCGCATTGGGGCATTCCCGATCCCGCCGAAGCATCGGGCAGCGAGGCGGAGATCGCAGTTGCGTTCAAGGAGGCCTATCGGCTGCTCAATGGCCGCATCGGCGTCTTCACGGCGTTGCCGATGCGGGCGCTGGATCAACTCACACTCAAGGCCAGGCTCCGCGAGATCGGGGAAATGGAAGGCGCGACGCGGGTGACGGAGCGCAACTGATGCCGTCAATCGGGCGTCGCATTGCCGCCGAGTGACCGGGCACGGCCTTTCTGCTCGCCGCCGCCCAGCGGAATTGCCGGGTTCGTCACAGCCATAAGGCGGGTTGATCGAAGGCGCCGGTCAACGCGCGTGCTTGCGTCCCCAGCCGCGCATGGCGCCGACAATCGGACCGAGATCGCGGCCCTTGGCCGTCAGCAAATATTCGGCCCGCGGCGGACTCATCGAATAGAAACGCCGCTCCACGACGCCATTCTGTTCGAGTGTTCTGAGACGCTCCGATAACGTCGTCGGCGCAATGCCGTCCAGCGAGTCCTGAAAGTCCTGAAAGCGCCTCGCGCCATGCAGCAGGAGGTCGCGCAGGATCAGGCACGTCCAGCTCGATCCGATGACGCTCAGCGTGCGGGCCACCGGGCACTCGTCGATGTCTTGCTTGGGCATGCCCCACCTTATCCGTCGATCACGGTTTTGGCAATTGACTACATTTGTAATAGTTACTATCGAGGATATAGTGATAACCAATGGAGTTGCACCATGATCCCGCAAATCCCCGGATATCTGCTGGCATTCGAATCGACCGTCCGGCCCCTCGTTGTGGCCATTGCATTGGGCCTGATCTGGACGGGCGCCGCACACACGGAGGGGTCGGCGCGATCGCGTTACACGACGGCAGGCGTATTGTCGGTGGTCCTCATCGCGTGGCTGGCGATTGCCCAGTACGTCGGCTCGGCAAACATGTATTTCGCGACCGGAAACACCGCGGTGCCGACCGTCCTGTTCGGTTTGCTGATCCCGCTGATTGTCGCTGCCACCGCCGTTTGGCTGTCGGAAAACGTTGCAAGACTCGTCTCGGCGATACCACTGCATTGGGTTGTGGCGGCTCAGGTCTATCGCATCGAGGGCGTCATATTCCTTGCGCTCCTGGCGAACGGGCACCTGCCCTGGCAATTCGCGCTGCCCGCGGGAATCGGCGACGTTACGACTGGCCTCGCTGCCATCGTCGTGGCCGCGCTGTTGGCGCAAAAGGCTCCTGGCGCTTACAGAGCCACCTACGCCTGGAGTTTCTTTGGAATCGCCGACCTTGTCGTGGCGATTGCGATGGGGGCGATGACCTCTCCGGGGCGAGCGCATCTGCTTGCGCTCGACGCGCCAAACCTCCTTATCTCGTCCTATCCGCTGGTGATGGTCCCCACCTTCGCCGTTCCGCTGGCGCTGATGCTCCATGGCCTCGTCCTGTGGAGGCTGCGGCGCGAGACCGCCTCGACGACAGGCCGGCTCGCCACGGCGTGATGCCTCAGCGAGGAGCATGAGGACGGCGTAGTAGCGAGAGTGCTGAAGTAGGCGTCCTCTCTCCAAGAGAGATCAGCTCTCGCGCTTATTCAGTTGTCCTCGAACTCGTCGTCCTCGTCGACGTTGTCGCGCTTTTGTGAATGCGGCGTCTCCTTGTGGCCGAGCGAACCGGTCACAAACGGCTCGCGCGAGGCGTAAGGGTAGCGATGCGCGGCACGCGCCGCGACTTCCTCGCCGGAGACGGCAGACGGCTCGCAGATGATGCGACGGCTGGCGCGGCGCATCAAATCGACATGGATATGATCGTAGTGATAGACGTTGGAGCCCGGCGCCAGCACGGTGGTGAACTGCTGGCAAGCGGCGCCCTGCACGTCGCGCAAAAATCCCTGCTCCTCCGGCAATCCCTTCCAGCCGTCCTTGACCGTGATGCGCCGTCCATCAGCGAGCGTGAAGGCGGCGATGTCGAGCGCGTTGCCGAAGGCATGCTCGGAAATATGCGCGTGCGGATTGCCGTTCATGCCGCGGCAGGAATAGGCGGAGATCTGCTTGATCTCGACAACGCGCGCGCCGAACCAGCGTATGGCGGCGGGCTGCACGGACTCGTCCAGCCAGCGATCGAGCGCCGAGACGATCGGACAGGCCAGCGTCGCCGCCGGCCTGACCGCGACCGGGCCGACTGATGCGACGGTGCCCTGCGCGGGGCCGAGCGGCGGCGGGCTCGCATCGAGACGTGGCGAATAGGGAGCGGCATAACCGTCGCGCGCCGGCGGATAGGGCGGCGCCTGCGTGTAAGGACGTGTCGGCGGATAAGTCCCTTGCGCGGCCGGTTCGTTGCGGAGCGGCACGCCGTCCGGCGGCAGGTTGATCTCGTCCTGCTGCGGCGAAACGCCCGGCGCGACCAACGAAATGGGCCCGCCGGGCTGCGTACCATAAGCGGGCTGGCGAACGGCGGTCTCCGGATAGGTCGGAGCTCGCGGATACGGCGAGGCCTGCGGATAGGCGGACGCTTGCGGATAGGAAGGTGGCGGCCGTGAAATGGGCCAACGCGGCTGGTTGCCGATGTCGGCGGGCGGCCGCAAATCTTCGTCGGCAAAGCCAAAGGGACCCGAACTCTCGCCAAGCGCTCCGACTTTCAGCGGAAAGTCGGCACCGCAGGCGCCGGGGCCGGAGATCGGATCGATCCGGACGATGTCCGGGCTCTCTTTCACAGCGCCGGATTTCAGGCAGGCGATTTCAGCCTCGGCTCGCCAGGGCTCGCGCTCGGCCTGAAAAAATCCGCGGCCGCAGCCCGCCAGCGAAACAAGGACGAAGGAGCCGACGAGATACCAACGAACTCCACGCGTCATCCACGCACGTTTGCGCGAATTTATTTAAGGACTCTTCAACGCCCTGCTTTCACGCCTGCTTAACCACGTCGGCAGCGCTTGCGCGCGATGCAAGGACAGCGAGGCTGCCTCTTTTGCGATCGCCAACACGGCTTGCGATTGTCCGGAGCATTTTTGTCGCGCGGGCGCTTGACACGATTGTGGATATGACCCTCGCGGGGCTATCGCGCGGCGGATTTCCGCTTTTTCCGGGGCAAGCGGCCGTGCGATGTTCACGCGCGGTTCAGCCGGGACGCTTCTTATTCGCCGCGGTCGGCTTCTTGGCAGGGTCTATCGTGACATCGTATCGGCTTCCGCTGGCGCTCTCGCTGCTCGCCTGCATCATGCTCGGCGCCCCGGCGAAGGCTTTCGCAATGTCCGAGGCGACGCAGGAGCCGGCAGCGCGCAGGGCTGACCAGGATGCAGGCGCTGCGACGGATGGCGAACTTCGGAAAGTGGGCACTAGAATCGCGCAGGCCTCGCCCGCTCCCGCAGCGCCTTCCGCCAACCCGTCCGCGCCGGCGGCAACCGACGATGTGATCGGCAACGTCGCCACGCTGACCGGCACTGTCACCGTCATCCGCAATAGGAATTCGCTTCCGCTGCATTTGCGGGACGACATCTTCCTCAACGACACGGTGCAGACGTCGTCGGACTCCTCGCTCTCCATCACCTTCAACGACGCCACCACCTTCAATCTCTCGGCGAATGCCAGGATCACGATCGACAATTATGTCTATGAGGAAGGCGGCCAGCACAACGCCGGCATCTTCGATATCGGCAAGGGCACGGTGGCTTTTGTCGCCGCGGCTGTCGCCAAGACCGGCGACATGAGGATCGACACGCCCACCGCATCGCTTGGGATTCGCGGCACCACCGGCCTCGTCGAGGTCCCGGAAGGCGCGGCGGCCGCCGGCGCCAACAACGTCAACATCAAGCTCTATCCCGACGCGGATGGCCGCGTCGGACGCATCGAGGTCAACGACCGCGCGGGGCAACGGCTCGGCGCGCTGACGCAAGGCGCGAGCGGCTTCACCATCCGGCCCGGCCTCGGAGGCGCGCGCCCCACCGCCGTGCCGCTGACGATCTCGCCGCAACAGGCAGCGCGCGATCAGGGATTCGTGCGACAGGTGCATGCCGCGCAAGGCGTCGGCCGTCAGATCGTCACCGAGCAACGCGCGCTGCGCCGCGCCAACCCGCCAGGTCCGCAACGGCAGAACCAGCAGCGGCCAAATCAATTGCCGGGACAGAACCGGCCCGGTCAGCCGCAACGGGGCGCGCCCAATCGCCAGGGCCAGCGGCAGCCCGGTACACCAGGGCAGCCGGGACCGCCGCGGCCGGGTCAAAATCCCGGCATCAGGCAGGGCGGACAAGGGGGTACGCCGCAACCCGCCGCGCAGCCGCGGCAAGGCGGTCGGCAGCCGCCCGCTCCGGGCCTGCAGAGGCCCTCGCCGGGCCGGCCTGCATTGCAACGGCCGCGACCGCCCGCCCCGAAAGGGAAGAAGCAGGAGCGCTGAGGCGGAACCGGGTCTTGGCCTTGCTCAGCCCCGGCGAGCGGGGAACGGCTTCACCTGGAACCAATCCACGTCCCGGACTTCGCGATCCGACCGGCGCTTTTTTTCAGTCCGTATTGCGGCAGATCAAGTGGATGGATCGACTGGATAGGCATAACCTTGTTTCTGGACCGCGAGCATGGCCTCCCCGCCAGCAGAGCCAGAGCGGGTCGCTCCCGCCAGCCGCCAGTCGAAGTGGGCCGGTCCACGCGTAGTGCACTAGGAACGGCGCTGGTGACAGCGCCGTTTCCTTGTTCGCGGGGCTGCGCCGCGAAATCGAGGTTACGCGCGCGGTTTTCGCAACAGCGGTTGACCCGCTTTAATCCGCGCCCCCTCCCTCACATTGTCAGAGAGCTCGAACCCTGCGGGCGCCAGCACGATGATGGTCGATCCATGCTCGAACCAGCCGAGCTCGTCGCCCTTGCGCACGCTGACGTCGCACGGAAGCACCTGTGGCCCGCGCGTGCGGGCGGACAGGACGAGGTCAAGGACATGCAGCCTGATGCTGGCCACCAGGATGGCCGCCACCGGCACCAGCGTCAGCGCTTCGCCGGTCGGAAGACGGGTGCGGATCACCGCGCGTTCGTTCTTGCAGAACAGCCGCTCGATCCGCTTCAGCGCGATTGGATTGACGTTCCAGGTGTCGCCGTGGATCAGCCTCACCTGCTCGATGCGGCAATCATGGGGCGCATGAAAGCGGTGATACATGCTCGAGGTCAGCCGCAGGGTAATAAAGCGCCCATTACGATGCGCCTGTACCAGCGCGGCGTCGCCGAGCAGATCGGCAAGCGAATAGGGAGCGCCCTTGATCTGGTAGAGCTCGCCGTCGCGGATGGTGCCGAACGCACCGATGATAGCGTCGCTCGGGCTCGTCACGATCGCGGGGTCGGGATCGGCGGGCCGCGAGCCCGGCTTCAGTTCGCGGGTGAAGCAGTCGTGCAGGCTCTTGAAATGCGTCTCCTTGGCCTCCGACAGGTCGAGATCGGAAAACAGCCGCCAGCAGCCGATCGAGAGATCGCGGATCAGGGGATTCTCGATCTTGCTGAACCAGCCGATGAAGCGCGTGGCCGCCGCGCGCGGGATGCGGTTGGTCAGCAGGAAGTTGAGGTCTTCCTGCTGGGTCAGTGCGGCGATCAGGGTTTTCACTGTCATGAATCTGTCAGCGGGACTGGTTAGCGCTTATGCCATGGATTCGCAGCTTCCGATTCTCTCGCTCGTCGCCGGCGCGGCGGCGGCAACCGCGGCGGTCGCACCAAAGGTGCGGGCGCGGATGGCTTTGTCGCGCGCCAAGCACCGCTCGCTGGCCGGGCATTCGAAGATGTCGCGGCTGGTGGCGCGGCTGGTTTCCCATTACGAATTCGACATCGGCGATTTCTTCCGCTCCGACGGCGCGCCGCATCAGGTCGCGACGCAGCGCCAGGACGGCTTCTTCCGCCTCGCGGCGCTCTACCAGGAGCGCTTCGCCCGCACTCGGCAGATGACGGCCGAGGCGGCCGGCCAAATCTCGGACCTGCAATTCACGCAGAGCTACCGGGTGCCGTTCCAGTACAGCCGCCTGGTCCGCGAACATCTTTCCGCCGGCACCTTCATGCAGGCCTCCTCCGGCGTCACGCTGACCGACCTCGACGGCAATGTGTTCTACGACCTGGCCGGCTCGTATGGCGTCAACGTCTTCGGCTACGACTTCTACAAGGAGTGCATCGCCGCCGCCGAACAGCGCGCGCATGCACTCGGCCCCGTGCTCGGCTTCTATCATCCTGTGGTCGCCGACAATGCGCGGCGGCTCACCGAGATTTCCGGGCTCGATGAAGTCTCCTTCCACATGTCCGGCACGGAAGCGGTGATGCAGGCGGTGAGGCTTGCGCGCTATCACACCCGCCGCTCGCATCTGGTGCGCTTCGCGGGCGCCTATCATGGCTGGTGGGGCGACGTGCAGCCGGGCGTCGGCAATCCCGTCTCGCCGCACGAAACCTATACGCTCGCCGACATGTCCGAACGCACGCTGCACGTGCTCCGCACTCGTCGCGACATTGCCTGCGTCCTGGTCAATCCCCTGCAGGCGCTGCATCCCAACGCCAACGCGCCCAGCGATTCGGCACTGGTCGACAGTTCCCGGAGCGGCGGCGTCGACCGCGCGGCTTATGGCGAGTGGCTGAAAAAGCTGCGGCGGGTCTGCACCGATCGCAACATCGTGCTGATCTTCGACGAGGTGTTCGTCGGCTTCCGCCTCGCTCCCGGCGGCGCGCAGGAGTATTTCGGCGTGCGCGCCGACATGGTCACCTATGGCAAGAGTCTTGCGGGCGGCCTGCCGATCGGCGTGGTGTGCGGACGCAAGGACCTGATGCGCCGCTTCCGCGACGATCGCCCGGCCGACGTCTGTTTCGCGCGCGGCACCTTCAACTCGCACCCTTACGTCATGACGGCGATGGATGAATTCCTGAGCCGGCTTGCCAGTAAAAATTTTCGCGCCGTCTATGACGGACTCGACGAGACCTGGAACGCTCGCGCCCGAAAGCTCAACGACGCGCTCGCCGCCCAGAACATCCCTGTGCGGGTCGCCAATTTGTCCTCGATCTGGATGGTGCATTACACCGAACCGTCGCGCTACAACTGGATGCTGCAATACTACCTGCGCGCCGAAGGACTCGCGCTGAGTTGGGTCGGCACCGGGCGGTTGATCTTCAGCCTGAACTACACGGACGCGGATTTCGCCGAAGTCGCGAGCCGTTTTGTCGCCGCAGCCGGCAAGATGAAGCAGGACGGCTGGTGGTGGCGCGATCCGTCGCTCACCAACAAGCGCATCCGCCGGCAGATCGTGAAGGAAATGATTGCAAGCAGGTTTTCGCGCTGAGGGCGACATGGCCGGACCAAGCCCGGCCATGATGACTATGCAAGACATTCAAACGCGATCAAGCGTGCTGCTCTTCGAGTCCGCCGTGCTCGATGATGTCGAGACCGGGATCGATCAATTGACCGCGCAACAGATACAGCGGCGCCTTGTGATACAGCTTGAAATCGTTGAAGGGGTCGGTGAGGATCTTGGTCATCCAGACCAGGCCCGTCTCGACGTCGCGAATGAAGAACAGCTGAACGGTGCGGAACAGGAGCCCGCCGGCACCGACCACCAGCCAAATCTTTGCGACCTGGCGGACGAAGTCGGCCGGCGTGGCCCATGGCGTAAACAGCCCGAACAGCGTCGGATCGACGTAGAGCACGAGCGGCGACGCCGCCCAGATCGCCATCAGCACGACCTTGCGCCGCAAATTGTATCCGACCTTGATCTCTTCCTTGTGCTCGTGGGTCGTCTGATTGAGATGGTCGTAGCCCTTCGGCTCGAAGAAGAAATGACCGGCCTGACGCGAGGTCATGGAGACCAGCCAGCCGATCAGCGCGGACATCAGCGGATCGAAAAACAGCATCGCATAGCCGGCCATGAAGCTGACCGCGCTGACGAAATGCAGGCTCTGGTTGATACGGCTGTGATGATAGTAGCGATGGTCGTCCCAGCGCTGGATTCGCAGCTGCTCCAGGAAGCTCTTGATCATCTCTTTCCCCGGTCCTTTCCCGCAAATGATTCGCAAGTGTTTTTACCAGGATTCGATGTAGGGCATGTGACATCATCATAGTGACACATGACATCACGCAAATGACGCAAGTCCGCAACTTGCCGCCGCGCGGCGAGGGCCGCGACGAATCATGCCGCGGCAGCGATCTCGATCTTGCGGAAGCGGACCAGCGAGAAGTGGCCGAGCGGCGGAATCAGGCGGCGCTCGACCAATTCCATCCCCGTCGCACCCGCCAGCCATTTCATGTAACGCGACCAGGCGAACTCGGCGGTGCGGAAACCGAGCCGGCACACCACCGGCTGCAATTGCTGCTCGATGAAGCGGCGCATCCCCGCATCGGCACTGACGCGGGTCAGAATGATCAGCTCACCGCCCGGCCGAACCACGCGCGCGAACTCGTCCAGCGCGGCCTCCGGATTCGGCACCGCGGTGACGACGTATTGCGCCATCACCACGTCGAAGGAATTGTCGGCGAATTCGAGTTTCTCCGCGTCCATGACGGCGAGGCCCTCGATATTCGTCAGGCGCAGTTCGGCGACGCGCCGCCTCGCCTTCTTCAACATCGCTTCGGAAATATCGGTCCCGAAGATGCGGACATGCGGCGCGTAGAGGGGGAGCGAAATGCCGGTGCCGACGCCGACCTCGAGGACGCGGCCGCCCATCTTGTTGGTCGCCTCGATGGCGGCATCGCGGCCTTTGCTGAAGACTCCGCCGAACACCAGGTCATAGATGGGAGCCCAGCGGTCGTAGGCCTGCTCGACCATCTCGCGGTCGAAATCCAACTGCCGCGAACCGTCAAGCTTCACGATTTCTGCCATGATAGATCTCGCTGCTTCTGTAATGGCCTTGCCAGCTTCAAGTTCCGCGTCAGCCGCGGGCCGGGCTCCTGCCTGAAACGGTACGCGCGGGCCGCTGCGAGCGGCACGGCTGCAACGGCGCCAGGTTGCCGATAAACTGCCTTGCGCTGTTTTCCCAGGAGCGCTCGAGCGCAAAACCGCGGCAGGTTTCGCGGGACATTCCGAGCGCGCGCAGGCATGCGCTGCGCAAATCCGTGTCCAGCGCCCCGATCGGGTGATCGGCGATGACGTCAAGCGGGCCGGTCACCGGAAAGGCGGCAACCGGAACGCCGCAGGCCAGCGCTTCTAGCTGAACGACGCCGAAGGTATCGGTGAGGCTCGGGAAGACGAACACATCCGCGGCCGCGATATGCGACGCCAGGTCCTTGCCGGTCTTTTCCCCCAAAAACCTGGCGTCGGGAAAGCGGCGCTCCAGCTCGGCCTTCTGCGGCCCGTCGCCGATCACGACCTTCGAGCCCGACAAGTCCAATCCGAGGAACGCCTCAAGGTTCTTCTCGACGGCGACACGGCCGACGGTCATGAAGACCGGACGCGGCAGGTCGAGCTTTGCCGGCTCAGTCGGATTGAACAGCTCGGTATCGACACCGCGGGTCCAGGAGCCGAGCCTCTTGAAACCTCTTGCGGCAAGGTCCTGTCGCAGCGAGTCCGTCGCAACCATGGTCATGCTTGCAGCGGAATGAAAGTAGCGCAGCAGCGCGTAGCCCACGCCGACGGGAATGCCGGTGCGGACCGCGATATATTCCGGGAAACGCGTCGTGTATGAGGTCGTGAAAGCAAGCTTGCGGCGGCGGCAATAGCCGCGGACCGACCAGCCGATCGGCCCCTCGGTTGCGATATGGATGGCATCCGGAGCCGCCGCCTCGATCCTCCGCGCGATTTCGCGCCGGCGCGGCAGCGCGACGCGCAAACCCGGATAGGTCGGAACGCCCAGCGATGGAAATCCCTCCGGCGTCAGGAACTCGACTTCGACCCCGAGCGACGCGGCGGCGCGGGCGAGCGATGTCAGCGTGCGCACCACGCCGTTCACCTGCGGATGCCAAGCATCGGTCGCGATCAAAACCCGCATCGGGAAACCTGACAGTTGGAATGATTCTCAGAACCCGACGTTCGATCATGGATATTTCAAGCGTGTGACGTCACCGAACCGTTGAGGATATTTTCCAAACTTTCAGCCGCTTCCGGTGTCGCGAAACCGTCATGAAACGATTCTTGCCGCGATGAAACCGTTTTGCGCCTTGCAAGCAAACGTCCCGAAACCTCCAGCCCTTACTGCTTCGCCAACGGAGCGCCGAACGGGCGCCGGGCCAAGGGCGACAAGCAGGGGGACGAGCGATGCTCAATCCGCATGCATTGAAATTGAATTGCCGCCGCGCTGCCGTTTTCGGCGCGCTGGCGATCGGCACGATCGCATTTTCAGGCGAGGCGATGGCCGCTCCGCCGGCCCAGCTATTTCCCTTCTTCCTCGCGCCGCCGCTGCAGTATGAGGCGGCGCCGCCAGTGCAGGCCGCACCTTCGGAAGACGAACGCACGCCTTACGAGATGCCGGCGCGCCTGAGGCGTCAGGTCGTCAGCTACGCCACCCGCGAGGCGCCCGGCACCATCGTCATCGATACCCCCAACACCTATCTTTACTACGTGCTCGGAGGCGGCCGGGCGATCCGCTACGGCATCGGAGTCGGCCGCGACGGCTTTACCTGGTCGGGCGTGGAGGCGGTGAGCAGGAAGGCCGAGTGGCCGGACTGGACCCCACCGCCCGAAATGATCGCGCGTCAACCCTATCTCCCGCGGCACATGGCCGGCGGGCCCGGCAACCCGCTCGGCGCGCGTGCGATGTATCTCGGCGGCACGGTGTATCGCATTCATGGCACCAACGCGCCGGAGACGATCGGCACCCACGTCTCCTCCGGCTGCATCCGTCTCACCAACCAGGACGTCAGCGACCTCTATTCACGCGTCAGCGTCGGCACCAGGGTGATCGTGCTGCCGATGGAGCGGCATGCGGACAATGCCGCGGGCAAGCGGGGCTGATTGACGGCACCATGATGTCGCGAAAATGGCGCGGCCTCCGCGCCATTTTTATGCCGCCTGGCCGCCTGACGAATGAGCCTCATCAATGCGCGGGCCCACCAAACGGCAGCGCCGAGAGCCCGCCAATTGTGAAGTTCCCGCTCTAGCCCCGCGCTCCCCTGCCCTGTAATCTCCCGCGCCAATCAACCGGGGGAACAATGCGACTGGATTTGAAGCCCAGAACGATCCTGATTGCGGCCGGCGTGATCGCGGTCTCGTTCTTTGTGAGCCTGAAGGCCATGGACTGGCTATCGCCGCGCGGCACTCCCACGAGCCCGGTAATCGCTCAACTGCCGCCGCTGGCGCCGGTCTCGCAAAGCTCCTTCGTCGTGGCGCCGGTCGCGATTTCGCTCTCGGCCATTCGCGACGCCGCCGAGCGCAGCACTCAGCGCAGCTTCACCGGCAAAGCCGACAATCCGGTGTCGCAGCTCTTGCAGGATGCCGACATCGGCTGGACCGCCTCGCGCGGTCCGATCGCCGCGACCGGCGCCCAGGACGTGCTGTCGCTGTCCACACCGCTGACGGGAAAGTTGAACGTCACCGGCTCGCTGTCATCGAAGGCCACCGGCGCGATCGGCGACGCGATCGGCGGATTGCTCGGCGCCAATGCCGCCAAGCAGGTCGCAGGCGTCAACATCAAGGCCCTCAATGCCAGCGCCGAGATCAAGGGCAACGTCACCATCACCTCGCGGCCGAGGCTCGCCGTCGCCTGGCGCGTCGAGCCGAACTTCGCCGCGCAGGTGTCGTTGGGCGATACCAGCCTTGCGCTGGCCGGCGCCCACGTCAACGTGCCGGCGCAGGTCAAGCCGATGATCGACAAGACCGTCGGCGAGCAGCTCGACGCCGTCGGCGCGAGGATCCGCAACGATTCGACGCTGGAGCGCAACGCTCGGCTGCAGTGGGCCAAGGCCTGCCGCTCGATGCCGCTCGGCACCGGCGCGACTGCGTCGATGCCCCAGCTCTGGCTGGAGCTTAAGCCGACCCGCGCAATCGCGGCGCAGCCGCGCGTCGATGCGTCCGCGGTGACGCTGACCATCGGCATTGAGGCGGAAACCCGCATCACGCCGACGCCGACCAAGCCCGACTGTCCGTTCCCCGACAAGATCACGATCATCCCGCCAACCGCGGGCGGCGTCAGCATCGGCGTTCCGATCGACCTGCCGTTCACCGACATCAACAAGATGGTCGAGGCGCAATTCGCCGGCAAAACCTTCCCGGAGGACGGCTCGGGGTCGGTCGAGGTCACCGTGAAGCACGCGAGCATTGCCGCATCCGGCGATCGGCTGCTGATCTCGCTCCTGGTCCACGCGAAGGAGAAGAGCTTCTTCGGATTTGGCAGCGATGCCACCGTGAGTATCTGGGGCCGGCCGATGCTGGACGAGGCGCAGCAGACCCTGCGTTTCACCGACATTCAACTCGCGGTCGAATCGGAAGCCGCGTTCGGGCTATTGGGGGCGGCGGCGCGGCCGGTGATACCGCATCTGCAGAAGGTCCTCGCCGAAAAAGCCAGGCTCGACCTCAAGCCGTTCGCCGAGAACGCGCAAAAGCAGATCGCCGCGGCCATCGCCGACTTGCAGAAGAGCGCGGACGGTGTGCGGGTGGACGCCCAAATCAACAATCTGCGGCTTGCCGACATTGCCTTCGATTCCAAGACGCTTCGCGTGATCGCGAAGGCCGAGGGCGCCATCAATGTCTCCGTGACGAAATTACCTGAGCTCTAAAGCTGCGATGGCTGCAACGCCATCGCAGCTTTGGCTCGTGGGCAAAGCTGTCGCGCCTTTCCCACTTTTACAAATTTACGTACCTTCGAATTTGAACGAGACGTTGAGCTTGGCGCGATAGGCTTCCACCTTGCCCCTGGCGTCCAGTTGCAGATCGAGTTCGACGACTTCCGCGACGCGAAGATCGCGGAGGCTCTTCGACGCTTGCTCGACCGCGGTGGTGGCGGCCTTCTCCCAGGACTCCTTGCTGGTACCGATCAGTTCGATCACCTTGTAGACGCTGTCGGTCATGTCGTCCTCCCGTTCGCTATGAAGCAGGAAGCAGGGTGCTCCCCGCCGCCGTCGAACCTAACATCATGATATTGGCGCTGAAAGGACGAGGCGCGGCATACGGGTCCCGGGATGAGGACGCCAGTGGCACGGCCATGAGAAACAGAAACGGCCGGGCGGCGTAACTGCCGTCCGGCCATCATTTCGACCGGCGAACCCGGTCTTAAGTCCCTACTCCGAATATTTGAACTCGGGCATCTTCTTCAGGTCATCCTTGGTCGCGTTGAGGACCGCGTGATCCGGATACCAAGGATTCGGCTTGGAAGTGCTCGCCGTCGACGAGTTCTTGTCGTTCGCCGCCGACCCCGTCGTGGTTGTCGATGGCGTCGGCCGGTTGCCGGCATTCGGCGCATTCGAGGCTCCGGTATAGGCGACAGCTTCGTTCGAGAATTTGACCTTCTCGAAGGGAACGGCGACCAGGCGCGAACCGACGCCGAGGAAGCCGCCGACGCTGATGACCGCAGCTTTGAGGTTGCCGCTCTTGTCCATGATCAGATCGTTGATCGAGCCGACATTCTCGTTGTTGTCGTTGTAGACTCGCAAGCCCACCACTTTGGACGCCCGCCAGTTACCCTGCAGCGAGGACTCCGACAGCGACGCCGGCGGCTCCGCAAACGCGACGCTCGTCAGCGCCGCGACGCCGAGCAGACCAGCCGCGACAGATCTCAGTAACATCGATTTTCTCCCTGATCGAAAATGCTGAGGAGAAAACCCGGCAGGTCTGCGGCCGTTCCCGCGACCGCGGCTGATTTCAAAGCTGCGGTGCAGCAGCCATCGGTTCCGCGGAACGTCGTCCGCCGCCGCGAGCAGAGAGACAACGATGCCTTCTTTCTGGAAGCATGCGTGCCGCTGGAAGCGCGACGGCGTCTATCGGATGCCGCTATCGCGCCTTGGCTCATGTCCAAGCACGATCCCCGCGAGACGTTTTGCGCGTGTCGCGAGGGAAAAACGGCCCCCGCTTCCGGGATCGCGCCGTTAAGACCCTGCGTCGCCCTGACGGCTCAGCTCTGATAGTCGATGAGAATTGCCGACACCGAGGAACTGCTGTCGGTCGATGAGTTGGCCGCGCCGGTCGCTCCGTAGGAGGTCGACGAAGAGTTGGTCGACGAAGCCTGCAGCGACTGCAGAAACTGCTGCAGCATGTCGGCGACCGAGCTTGAATCGGAGGACGAGCCGTCCGTACCGTCAGTCGAGGACGAGCCGCCCATGGGCGGTGGGCCGCCCGGACCACCCGGAGGAGGTCCGCCGGCACCGTCGGGGCCCTGGTGCCCCTGGAAGGTTGCCGCGAAAAGTCCCTGCAGTTCGGTGGCCTGTTGGCTGGTCAGCTTGCCGCTGGAGACTTCGCCGGCGATCAGATCATTGATTTTCGATTTCAGGTCGCCGGGCGAAGTGCTGGTGCCGTTCGCCTGATTGCTCGACTGGCTGCCCTGCAGGGAGGAGTTGATATCGTTCAGCGCCGACGATAGCGCCGATTCATCTGACGAACTGATAGTGCCGGAATTCACCTCCGACTGCAGTTCATTCTGCAGCATTTGGAGAGGCGACTGATAGTTAGTGCCGGATAACGCTGAGATGGATGTCATGATGGCCCCGAAAGTTCGAAGAGAACGTCCCGCGACCATGGGGTTGGCGCCCTTAACAGGACCTGACCGTCTGTTGCCCGCTGTTGCGGCCCCGAATTCAGAAACATTCGGAAACAAAAATCTTTTGCCGGAAGGGGCGAATCATCGACAAAGGTGCGGCATGGCCCATCCAGTGCCCCACATCCTCGTCGTCGAGGACGATCGCGAAACGCGAACGCTGATCGCGAAATATCTGCGCACCAATTCCTGCAACGTGGCCACCGCGGCCGACGGACGGGAAATGGCGCGGGCGATGACCGATCATCGCGTCGATCTCCTGATCCTGGACGTGATGCTGCCGGGCGAGGACGGCCTCAGCCTGTGCCGCAAGGTCCGTGCGGAATCGCAAACGCCGATCATCATGCTGACCGCGCGCGGCGAGGACGTCGATCGCATCGTCGGACTCGAGATGGGCGCCGACGACTATCTGGGAAAGCCGTTCAATCCGCGCGAATTACTGGCCAGGATCAATGCCGTGCTGCGTCGCCAGGCGGCGGGGCGCACGGCCAGCACGATCGAAGGCGCGATCGCGCTGGCTTTTCAGGGGTGGCGCATCGATTTCCGGCTGCGGGAACTGCGCAATCCGGCCGGCGCGCGGGTGGCGATGACCAGCGCCGAATTCGACCTGCTTCGCACCTTCTGCGAACGGCCCGGCCGGGTGCTCTCGCGTGACAGCCTGCTCGATCTCACGCAGGGCCGCAGCGCCGGCTCGTTCGAGCGGAGCATCGATGTGCTGGTCAGTCGCATCAGGCGCAAGATCGAGCCCGATCCGCAAGAGCCCACCATGATCAAGACGGTGCGTTCCGGCGGCTACATGTTCACGCCGAGGGTCGAAACGGTTGTAGCCGCGAACAACTGATCATGAAACTTGCCGGCTTTTTGAATCTCAGGGGCATCGGGGGACAGATCGCAGGGCTGGTGATTGCCTCGATTGTCGCGCTTCACCTGATCATCACGACCATCTTCCTGATGCATCGGCCGGATCAGCCATCACCGCCGGTCGGGCAGGCTCAGCTCGCCGCGGCGGTGCAGATGCTGGATGCCGCGCCCGTCCCGGAGCGCCCGCGCGTCCTTGCCGATGTCGCGCGGGCGTTTCCGCAACTTGACATCGAGGCTTTTCCGACCGATGCCGCATCGATTGCGGTCGAGCCTGACGGCCCGAACCTGCACGGCCTGCGGCGACATCTCGGGCCCGACTATCGCATCTTCGCGCTGCCGACGGCGCAAGGCCTCGATCGAATCGGCATCGCCTTGCCGGATGGCACGGCGGTTTCGGCAAACATCGGCTCCGACCTGCGGCAACCACCGTTCTGGGGCAGCCCGTGGATGATGACGCTGCTATTTGCGGTCATCAGCGTCACCCTGCTCGGCCTGTGGGCGGCCCGTGCCTTGACCGCGCCGCTCTCCTCCTTCGCCAAGGCCGCCGAAACTTTCAGCCTGAGTGGCGCGGCGGCGCCGCTGCCCGAACGCGGCCCCGAGGAAATCCGGGCGGTCGCGAAGGCCCTGAACCGGATGCGGCAACGGATCGCCGGCCTGATCGACGACCGCACCAGGATGCTGGCGGCGATCAGTCACGACCTGCGCACGCCGATCACGCGCATGCGCTTGCGCTCCGAATTCATCGAGGACGAAACCCACCGCAGCCGCATGCTGGCCGATCTCGACCAGATGCGGTCGATGCTGGAGTCGGTGCTGTCGTTCCTGCGCAACGACGGCAAGTTCGAATCCATGACGCTGGTCGATATCGCCAGCACGCTGCAACTGGTGGCCGATCAATTCGCCGACATGGGTCACAGGGTGACCTATATCGGCCCCGATCATGCCATGGCGATGGCGCGACCTGAGGATCTGCACCGCAGCGTCACCAACCTCGTGGAGAATGCCGTGCGGTTCGGCGCCGAGGTCACGATGAGCCTCGAACTATCCGCGGACTACGCGCTCATCGACGTCGCAGACGATGGCCCCGGCATTTCCGACGCGCAGAAGGATTCCATGCTTGAGCCGTTCGTGCGCGGCGACGACGCGCGCAACATGGATGAAGCCGCGGGCTTCGGCCTCGGCCTGTCGATCGCGCGCGCGATCGCGATCGCGCATGGCGGCGAACTGTCGCTGCACGACGGCAAGCCGCGCGGGCTCGTGGTTCGCATGAGAATTCCACTTCGCCGACAGCAGAGCGGGCAGGCCGCGGCCTGAACCTTCGCTGCCGCGGCATGGCGGATCAGGCGGCGAGCGACTGGTTATGGGATGCGTCTTCGTGGAAGAAGGCCATCGCCTCGAAGCGGTAGCCGCAGTCGCGGCAAGACCAGAGATAGCTCGTGCGGTCCTCGCCGACCTCGATCCAGTCGGGGCCGGCAATCGGCTTGCCGCATTGGGCGCAGGGATTTTGCGTGGGCAAATAGCGAAGACCTGGTCGGGTCATGCCGCTCCTCCCTTCCGGTTCTTTTATGATTGCAGTCGGATAGCCTTGCTGCCGAAAGCTTCCTGTCCGGCGACACTACCTCCGAGGAACAGCAGAGGCTATTCAATTTTGGTTGCGGGTGAGGCTGCTCGCTGCGCCGCGGGCTCGACAGCCGGTTCGCGCGTATGCAGCGCGCCGGCCTTGCGCAGGTAGATGGTCGCGATGTCGTCGGAGTAGACCTTCTGCCAGCCGTCGACGTGCGCGAGCAGCTTGGCCGACGGGCTCTGCGTGCGCATCAGCGTCGCCTCGATCTTGTACTCGTCCAGCAGACGGAACAGCGTATCCGGTTCCCTCAGTGAAAACGCCGCGTTTTCATCGACGAAGAATTTCTCGCCATAGAGCTCGGTGCGCCCGTCGATGAAGGGCGCAACCCCGCTCGCGATCAGATAGCCGCCGAAATCGTAGTCGTTGAAGACGCGCCGCACATCGAGCTTCTTCAGTTCCGCCACGGCGGCAACCGGTGCTCCCCGCATGTTCGGTGCAAAGCTGTGAACCGAGGTGAAGGCGACGGTCGCGGCGACCAGCGCGGTCGCCAGACCGCCGAGCAGAGCGGGGCGCGGCGGCGCGGCACGCTCGAAGGCGGCGAGGCCGGCGCCGCCGATCTGTCTTCCAAGCGGCGCGGCGAGGACGATCGGCGCGATCAGGGCCAAAATCTCGGCGGCGCGGCTCTGGCTCAACGCCATATGCAACAGCCCGAGCAGCAGCACGATGCGCATCGGCGGCAGCGTCACGCCGCGATAGAGCGCAAGCCCAATGCCGAACAGCAGGCAGAGCTCGAACGGGCCGATGCCGTTGAAGTCCTGCGCCCGCCATTCCATGATCAACGGCAGCGCGCTGCCGAGTCCGAGAATCTTCTGCGTGGCGAGCAGCGCGTTCCAGCCATACGGCGTACAGAAGCTTGCCAACAGCGCGGCGAGCGCGAACAGGATCCAGCGCGCGGCCAGCGCCTTGCGTGCCGCGGGCTGCGCCTCCAGCACGGCATCGAGTGCGATCGGCGCCACCATCATCAACCCGAACACGAAGCCGCCATGCAGGTTGGCCCACAGCGCCATCCAAGGAAGCAGGCGGAACGACGGCGCCTCGCGCCGGTCGGCGGCCGCGATCAGCCCGCCGATCCAGAGCAGCATCGGCGGCATCGCCAGCACATGCGGCCGCGCCAGCAAATGCGGGGCGGCCAGCGCCAGCGCGGCGCTGACGAACACCAGCGTCGCGCTCTCGCTCAGACGACGGCTCAGGAACTGCGTGAGCAGTGCAAAAGTCAAACCGATCGCGGCGGCGGCAAGCACCACCGGCCCCGTCCAGCCGGCCAGCGAAAAGGCCTTGGCGTACATCACCTGAGCGAGCCACTGCGTCGAGATCCAGGGCTGGCCGTGCATGGTGAAGGAGTAGACGTCGGTCTGTGGCACCGCGCGATGATCGAGAATCCATTGTCCGACGGTGACCTGCCAGAGCGTGTCGGGATCGTTCAGCAGGTGGCTCCCGGCCACGACCATCAGCGCATAGACGGCAACGCCGACCCACAGCGGCAACAGGCCGCGCGTCGGGCGCGCGGCAGCATCGGCATGGCTGACTGAAAGCGTCATGAGTTGGTAGATCAGTGATGGATTTGGGCACCGATCGAAGCACGTCAGGGCATAATTCTTGGTAAATCCGCAGGCCAAAAGCCGCGAGAATGCCGGCTTTTGGTCATGTTCAGGCCCGACGTCGGTAACAATCAGGGTGGGCAAAACCTTAACGTGCAACGCACCCGAGGGGGCTGCCCATGCAACGTCCGCTCAGCATCGCTTTACTCGCCGCTGTTGCAGTCCTCGCATTCCCGGCCGTCGTTCAGGCCGGACATTCCGAGTTCGACGCGCTGATCGCATCGCACGCCCAGGCCAACGGCGTGCCGGAAGCCTTGGTTCACCGCATCATCCAGCGCGAAAGCCGTTATCAGCCGCATCTGGTCGGGCGCTGCGGCTGCATCGGCCTGATGCAGATCAAGCTCTCCACTGCGCGCAGCCTCGGCTACACCGGCGACGCCGCGGGCCTGCGCGATCCCGACACCAACCTCAGCTATGGGGTCAAATATCTCGCCGGCGCCTACCGCGCCGCGAACGGCGATCAGGCGCGTGCCATGCATTATTATGCGGCCGGCTATTACCATGCTGCAAAGCGTCAGCGACGGGACTATGCCGGCGGCGGTTTTGCGGTGCGACATCGCTATCTGAGAAACTCCGCCGGCGCTCGCGCGCAGGCACAAGGCCTGTAAAACGCCATGGCCTGCGTTGACACCTCAGCGCATCGGTCTACATTAGCCCTGTTCCGAGGGGAGCTCCGATGAGGAGCTGAGATACCGCAAGCTTTGGAGCCTTGAGGTTCCAGGACCGCGGTGACCCTTTGAACCTGATCCGGGTCATGCCGGCGAAGGGACGGGGATGCAGCAGAACGTGAGACGGTCGCGGGGAGACTCCCCGGTTAACATCATCGGCGCAGGCATTGCAGGCGCCTGGCAGGCACTTCTTTTCGCACAAGCCGGTCACGCGGTGACGCTGCATGAGCGCAGCGACGAGGACCTCACGCTGTCCACCAGCCATTGGGCCGGCGGCATGCTGGCGCCCTATTGCGAAGCCGAGGTCGCGGAACCCATCATCAGCCGCCTCGGCCTGCGCTCGCTCGACATCTGGCGGCGCGAATTGCCCGACACTCCGTTCAACGGCTCGCTGGTGGTGGCGCATGCGCGAGAGCGCAATGATTTCGAGCGCTTTGGCCGCATGACCACCGACCATGAGCGTCTGGATGCCGAAGGCCTGGCGAGCCTCGAGCCCGCGCTCGAGGGGCGGTTTCGCGAGGCGCTGTTCTTCCCGGCGGAAGGGCATGTCGAGCCGCGCCGCGTGCTTCCGAAGCTGCATGAGCGCATCCGCGCCGCCGGCGGAACCATCCGCTTCAACAGCGATGTTCGCCCCCAGGACCTCGACGGCATCGTCATCGACTGCCGCGGATTAGCGGCGCGTGATGAACACCCGGAACTGCGCGGCGTCAAGGGCGAGATGATCCTGGTCAAGACTAGCGAGGTCAAGCTTTCGCGGCCCGTGCGCCTGATCCATCCGCGCTGGCCGCTTTACGTGATCCCGCGCGAGAATCATGTCTTCATGCTGGGCGCGACCTCGATCGAGACGGAAGATGAAGACTGGTGCATCAGCGTGCGTTCGGCGCTCGAACTGCTGGGAGCTGCCTATGCGGTGCATCCGGCCTTCGCCGAGGCGCGCATCATCGAATTCGGCTCGGGCCTGCGGCCGGCCTTTCCCGACAATCTGCCGCGGATCTCCGTGCGCGGCCGCAGGATCTCGGTCAACGGCCTCTATCGCCACGGCTTCCTGATGGCGCCCGCGCTCGCCGAACTGACGCTCCGCTATGTCGAGCGCGGCATGATCGACAACGAGGTGATGCAATGCGGCTGATCGTCAATGGCGAGCCGCGCGAGGTCAGTTCCGGCAGCGTCGGCGCGCTGCTCGGCGAACTGGACTACGAGGGCACGCATTTTGCGATCGCGTTGAACTGCGACGTGGTGCCGAAGAGCCGCTGGGCCGAGACGCCTCTGAAGAGCGGCGACGAGATCGAGATCATCACGCCGCGACAGGGAGGATGATGAGGATGGTTGCGCCAGCGTCGAGCACTTTCCTTCACCTCGCCCCGCTTGCGGGGAGAGGTCGGAGACGGCGCATGGCGACGTCTCCGGGTGAGGGGGAGTCTCCACGAGTCCTTCCCCGTGGAGAGTCCCCCTCACCCCAACCCTCTCGGAGCGAGTTCTACTCGTCTCGGCCCCGCAGGCGGGGAGAGGGAGCTTTCCGGAATCGCGGAGAGGCATAGTGGTCAATTTCTACGGCAAAGAATTTTCCTCCCGCCTGCTGATCGGCAGCGCGCTTTATCCCTCGCCCGCCATCATGCAGGGCGCAATTCGCGCCTCCGGCGCGCAGATCGTCACGGTGTCGCTGCGCCGCGAATCCGCCGGCGGCAAGACCGGCGATGCGTTCTGGAAGCTGATCCGCGAGCTTGACGTCACCGTGCTGCCCAACACCGCCGGCTGCCGCACCGTGCGAGAGGCCGTCACGACAGCGAAACTGGCGCGCGAATTGTTCGGAACGACCTGGATCAAGCTCGAGGTTATCGCCGACAACGACACGCTGCAGCCCGACGTGGTCGGCCTGGTCGAAGCGGCGACGCTCCTGATCCAGGACGGCTTCGAGGTATTTCCCTACTGCACCGAGGATTTGTCCGTCGCCATGAAGCTGGTGGATGCCGGTTGCAGGGTGGTGATGCCATGGGCAGCGCCGATCGGCAGCGCCAGGGGCATCATCAACCGCGACGCCCTGATGCTGCTGCGCGACCGCCTGCCCGACATCACGCTGGTGGTCGATGCGGGCCTGGGCGCGCCTTCGCATGCCGCGCAGGCGCTGGAGCTCGGCTATGACGCGGTGCTCCTGAACACGGCGATCGCCAGGGCCGCCGATCCCGTCGCCATGGCCCGCGCCTTCCGCCAGGGCATCGAGGCCGGCCGCACCGCCTTTGAAGCCGGGTTGATGGAAGCCCGCGATTTCGCGTCCCCCTCCACTCCAGTCGTAGGGACCCCGTTCTGGCATGCCGTATCCTGACCGTTTCTACGCAATCGTCGACAGCGTCGCCTGGGTGGCGCGCCTGACCCGTCTCGGCGTCGGCACCATCCAGCTGCGCGCGAAGAACCTCGACGACGCGCAGGCGCTGGCGATCGTCAACGAGGCGCTCGCCGCAACCCGCGGCACCCAGGCCAAACTGGTCGTCAACGACCATTGGCGCGCGGCGATCGCTGCCGGCGCACAGCATCTGCATCTCGGCCAGGAAGACCTGGTCGATGCCGATGTGAAGGCAATCCGCGACGCAGGGTTGACGCTCGGCATTTCCACCCATGACGACGAGGAACTGGCAACCGCGCTGCGCGCAAAGCCGGACTACGTCGCGCTCGGGCCGATCTTTCCGACCACGCTGAAGGCCATGCGCTTCGCGCCGCAGGGCATCGCGAAAATCACCGAATGGAAGCGGCGCGTCGGCAACATCCCGCTGGTCGCGATCGGCGGCATCAAGCTCGAGCAGGCCGCGGAAATCTTCGCCGCCGGCGCGGATTCCATCGCCGTCGTCAGCGACGTCACCCAGAACGCCGACCCCGACGCGCGGGTGCGCGCCTGGCTCGGCCAACAGATGGAGACGGCGTGATGATGAGCCACAGTATCGTCATTGCGAGCGCAAGCGAAGCAATCCGGAGCCACGAAGCGACGCTGGATTGCCTCGTCGCTCACGCTCCTCGCAATGAGGAAAGATAACCAAGCGAGAGTCCGGATCGGTCCGCGGACCGTCCGGAATGACAGACAATCAGAACGGAGGACCCCATGAACATCCGCTCCAATCCGGACGCTACGGTTGCCGCCGTGACCACGGGACCGCTGCCCTCCTCGCGCAAGATCTTTGCAAATCCCGACGCCGCGCCAGATCTGCGCGTGCCCTTGCGCGAAATCATCCTCTCCGAAGGCGCGGGCGAACCGAACCTGCCCGTCTACGACACCTCCGGTCCCTACACCGATCCCACTGTCACCATCGACGTCAATGCGGGCCTGCCGCGCGATCGCAAGGCCTGGGTCAAGGAGCGCGGCGGCGTCGAGGAATATGAGGGCCGCATGGTCAAGCCCGCCGACAACGGCAATGTGTCGGCGGACAACGCCGCGCGCGCGTTTTCCGCCTACCACAAGCCGCTGCGCGGGCTCGACGGCCACAAGATCACCCAGCTCGAATTCGCGCGCGCCGGCATCATCACCAAGGAAATGATCTACATCGCCGAGCGCGAGAATCTCGGGCGCAAGATCAAGCTCGACCGCGCCGAAGCCGCGCTTGCCGACGGCGAAAGCTTTGGCGCCGCGGTTCCGCCGTTCATCACGCCGGAGTTCGTGCGCAGCGAAGTGGCGCGCGGGCGGGCCATCATCCCCTGCAACATCAACCATGCCGAGCTCGAGCCGATGATCATCGGCCGCAACTTCCTCACCAAGATCAACGCCAATATCGGCAACTCCGCCGTCACCTCCTCGGTAGAGGAAGAGGTCGACAAGATGGTATGGGCGATCCGCTGGGGCGCCGACACCGTGATGGACCTCTCCACGGGCCGCAACATCCACACCACGCGCGAATGGATCTTGCGCAACTCGCCGGTGCCGATCGGCACCGTGCCGATCTACCAGGCGCTGGAGAAGGTGAACGGCGATCCGGTCAAGCTCGACTGGGAGGTCTACAAGGACACGCTGATCGAGCAGTGCGAACAGGGCGTCGACTATTTCACC
>Ga0265339_10000558_pt1 | contig 29113 bp, 26 predicted proteins | sample 4CB219metaG_FD_202085 | JGI IMG/M metagenome (GOLD analysis project Ga0265339, IMG submission 202085) | Rhizosphere microbial communities from Carex aquatilis grown in University of Washington, Seatle, WA, United States - 4-CB2-19 metaG | ecosystem: Host-associated > Plants > Roots >... | reverse complement strand
CATCGCGCGGTACGTCTCCCCGAACGACGCATAGATCTGCGCCTCCGCCAGCGCGCTCCATGAAGCCGAATCGGGATCCGCAGCGATCTCCTGCCCCACGTACTCGTTCAATCCCGCGTTGGCAATCAGCCGCGCTTTGGCGATGTGCGGGCTGTCCGCCGGAAATGTGTCCACCAGGTGCGGCACCGGCGGCGGCGCGTACGCGCCCATCTGCGTCTGGCTCGCCAGCTCCGGCAGCCCCAGCGCCTTCAGCCGCACCCGCGCCATCTGTGCGTAAAAGTAATGCTGATAGCGCCCCACCACCAGGCGATAATTGGCCGCCGCCAGCCCCGCATTGTGATCCTGCGTCTCGTACAGCCGCCCGCGCCAGTAAAGCGCCGCCGCGCTCTCCGTATCCTGCGGATAGAGCCGGATCTGCGCGTCGAACATCCGCACCGCCTGGCCAAACTGTCCCTGCCGATAACTCAGCCAACCCGCACGCCAGTGCGCCGCCGCCGAGTTCTTGTATGCCGGAAAGTGCGTGGCCAGATAGTCGTAATAGTCCACCGCTCGCGGATAGTCCCTCAGCAGCAGGTACATGTTGCCGCTGGAAAAAAGCGCCTCAGCCAGCCATTGGCTCTGCGGGAACCGCGACTTGAGCTCCTCCACTAGCCGCTGCTGCTCGCCCTGGTTCTGGTGGCTGCGGGCCAGCTCCATCAGCAGGTAAAGCCGCCGCGCGCCGTTCTCATCGTTGGTGTCCGGCAGCGCCTCAGCTTCCCGGTCTGTCAGCAGCTTCAGCTTCAGATCGCATGCCGCCGCGGCCACCGCAAACCCGTTCCGCTCCGGCGCAGGCAGCGCCATATTCCGCGCCAGCGCACGGTACTGCTCCATCGCCAGTTGGTACCGCCCTGCGTTGTAATAGGCATCGCCCAGGCCGCGCAGCTCCGCCGCCGTCAGGCTGGTCTCCTCGCCCATCGCCGTCAGCCGCGCCCTGGCTTCTTCCGCTTCCGGGCTCAGTGGATGACTCAGCAAAAGATGCTTGAAGACTCGCTCCGCCTCCGCGTTCTGCTTGATCGCATACGCGATCTTCGCCTCAGTCAGCTCGTAGTTGGGCATGTCCCGGGCGTCATCGGCCACCGTCAGCAGCGCCCGCTGCGCCGCCGTCGCATCACCCTGCCCCAGCAGCACATTGGCTTCCAGTTCCGGCGCTTCAATATCGAAGATCGAGTCGGAATACCGCTCGTCGAACCCCTTCAGCAGCGCCTGGGCAGCCTTGTCGTTGTTCTCCGCATGCAGGCACTCCGCCGCCAAAAAATCCGCATAATCCGCCAGCAGCTCACTGTGCTGCCTGGCGCCTGTGTACGCCTCTACCGCCTCGCCGTAGCGCTTGTCCATCTGGTAGGCGCGGCCCAGCGCCAGGTACGCCGCGCCGGCCGCATCGCCCGTGTGGTGTTTGGCGAAATTGCTTACGCCCTCGTACGCTGCCGGCGTCCGCAGCGTTTGCAACTGCTCCGCCATGGGCCGCAGCTCCGTGGATGCCACAAACGCCTGCCGCAGCCGCGCCGTGCGCGACCGCCGCTCAGCCAGCGTCCCGCGACTCCGGTGATGGCTACTCGTCGTTCTTTTGGATTTCCCCGCAGTTTTATGGGGCGCCGTCTTCTTATGTGTAGTCGAACTCGTCCCGCCTGTGGTCTGTCCGGCAATCGGTACCGCGGCCACAAGCAAGCACAACATTCCAGCCAGGCAGGCCTTGCACAACCCGGAGGGAAAAAGTGGGGAGATGCTTACCCTCATACATTCAATGTAGCCGCAAATCCACACCAGCGGCAGCGTCACGCATCACGCAAGTCATCAGAAACAGGGATCAGGTTTCAGGTGTCAGGGTTCAGAACTTCAAAAGACAAGACAGACTATTGAGATGTCGATCAGAAGATTGCCTGCCTTTCTGGCTCCTGACACCTGCCCCCTGTCCCCTGAACCCTACGTTTCTACGGGCACATTCTCCATCCCCGCTGTTCCAAACACTCTCCGGTACCGCTCAATCTCCTCCGGCATCCCCATCGCCTTGGCGTAGTTGTCGCTCAGCTTCACCGCCGGACGCCCATCCACCTCCGTCATCTTGCACACCAGGCTCACCGGATCAAAGCTCCCATCCCCCCGCGGACTGCAATTCCTGAAGTCGTTCGTCAAAAACGTTCCCCATCCCGCGCTGAACCGGATCCGCCCCTCCGGCTGCCAGCGCGTTCCATCTTCGAAATCCGCCGCCGCCCTGAAATCCCATGCGTCTCCCCGCGTAATCCTCCCGCCAAAGTAAGCATGCAGCGCCAGGATCTTGTCCACATCCAGCGCATCGCTCGCAATCAGCCGCTTTCGTCTTGGATCGCGCCCCCGCTTCTCCAGCCATGCGACGTACTCATCCCCCGCCGCAAACGGGTCTTTGCTGTCGATCCTCTGCCCCGTCCAGTCCGCCACCCAGTCCGACGCATCGCGCAAAAACTGCGTCGTCCCAAACGTGTCCGGCAGCAGAATCAGCAACTCGCCCGCGTACGTCTGCTGCCACAGTTCCAGAAGCCGGTACTGGGCCGTCCTCAGCTGCTCGTCGCTGTCCGCCAATGCCGCCAGCGCCATCGGCAGCTCGTGCGCGTTGGTGCCCATCGCCTCCAGATCGTGCTTGTAGGCCAGGTAGGTGTTGGAGCTCCCGCTAAAGCTCTTCCCCAGCGTGTCCTGCATCGCCAGCAGTACGTACTCGTGCCACAGAAAGCTGTGCCGCCGCCGCGTCCCAAAGTCGCTCAGCGCCAACCCCGGCACGCCTTTCAGCCGCTCCATCTTGTCCCACAGGCGGCTCTTGGCCCGCGCGTACAGCACGTCCAGCTCAAACTCGCTCAGCCCCTTCAGCGCCGTCCGCGTCTTCAGCTCGTCCACAATCGACAATGCGTAGATCTCCCACATCGTCGTCTCCGTCCACAGCCCCTCGAACCGCAGCGCAACCTGCCCGTCTTCCACGCCCAGCTCAAACTCGCTCAGCCGGAAATCCTTGTCCAGCCACTCCAGAAACGCCGGCTCAAACATTCCCCGCCGCCCGAAGAACGTGTTGCCGGCCAGCCAGATCAGCTCGCTCTTGTGGAACCGTAATTGCCGCACCGCGTCCAGCTGCTCCCACAGCTCCTCCAGTCGCACCACCTCGCCCAGCCGCACCGTCGCCGTTCGGTTCTGCACCGCAAACGTCGCCCGCGTCCCCGCAAAATGCTTCCAGATGAACTGCAGCATCAGTAGCTTGTAAAAGTCGGTATCCAGCAACGACCGCACAATAGGGTCGAGCTCCCAATTATGGTCATGCGCCCGCCGGGCTATGTTGATGATCACAGCACTACTTTATAAGAACCATCCGGCCCAACGACCCGCGAAAAAACCAATGCACCTGAGGCCGCAGGCCGTAATGCAAGCCTTCATCCGCAGGCGCGAATGCAAGCCATCATCGCAGGCCACCAAATCAGCAGCGTAGAAAATGTGCGGCGTCCCAAAAAAGCGCCGTCATCCTGAGCGAAGCAGGGCCGGCACTTTTGCCCTGCGCAGTCGAAGGACCTGCAGTTGCCGTTGCAGGCACGCCAGTAATGGCACCCCGGTTCGCCGCCGTGCGCGGCTTTCACCCCCCAAACGACAGCTCCAACTCCACCCCCGAATAATTCACCCGCGGTGCCAGCCGCCGATTCGGCCCCGCCTCAAACCGCACCAGCCCGTACCGCTCCATCGTCCTCAGCGTCCGCGAAAGATTCGATGTCGCCCGCCCCGACCGCTCCGCCAGTTCCTGCAACGACCCCGGCTGTGTCTCCAGAATCAGCTTGAGCAGGTTCCGGTTCTGGTCGGAGAGGACCTGCGACAACGTCCCTAGCGAATCGAACCACACCTTCGGCTCATCCCGCCCGGGAACGTACTTCCCCCGCACAATATCCATCGTCCTTTTCTGATACTGCTCCCGCGATGCGATGCCGACCCTAAGCATTTTCATGGCTTCGCCCAATGTTATCACTGGCTCATAACATATGCGCCCAGCGCCGTAGGCGCATGACCGACTTCGCGCCGACTTCCCGAAATCCCTTGCCCCAAATCCCGGATTAGTGCTACTGTGAGCGCATTGGTTGGGTTCGCAGACATGCGAATCCAGCCTTTCGGCTTTCAGGGAAACAGGGTACCCCCCTCCCCCCCTCCGCTATGGTTCACATAGTGGGAAAACTGACAATGATATTGATTGCCATCAATAACTTACGATAATAGCAGAGCCGAAATTCGTACCGTATCATGAGATTTCCCACCTGGTGGTACGAAATCTGGCTCGGAATGTCCTCGCGCTGAACCAAAAGCCCGGCGTAAAAGAGCCTCAAAGCGAGCAAGGCAAGCGATGCGAGCCGCGCCGGCAAGAGAGTAGCGAAGACCGCTTCAATCCCGTGACCGAACTCCACTGCGCCTTTTCCTCGATGCGGCGCGAGGCTTTACCGCGCGGCCAGGAGCGCACGCGAAACGGCAGTCGGCGTGAGCGTACCGCCGTCCAGATCCGGCTGGACCAGCCACACATCGCGGTCGTTGTAGAACCGCATCAGCTCTTCGTTTGACCTGGCATCCAGGTCGCTGGCCCAGATGATCCGCGAACCGGACAGGTTGGCGTCGTTGTACACCCACTCATCCATTGGCTCGTGATCGGGCGCGTAACGCACCAGCACCAGGTGATTGCCGGGGATCCGTTCGAGCTTGTCCGCAACGGCCGCGCGCTCGGCGCCAAAGTGCCCGGGCCCGATCCATGAATCCAGCCACATGTTGTTCGGATATTGCGGCGGGGCCAGGTGCAGCGGCCCGGAGAAAGCGCGAAGTCCCGCCATGAGGACGCACGCCGTGACGGTGAGACGAACGAAGGTTCGGCCCACCGGCGCTCCGCCCACTGAGCCCGCGCGCAGGTGACGCAGCGCCTGAACTCCCAGCACATATGCGGCCGCTGTAAACGGCGCCAGGTAGTGCGGGATAAGGTAGATGCCCAGGCCCATTCCAACGGTCCACAGAGGCAATGACCACGCAAAGAAGCGCATGCGGCGGTCGCGAAAGACACGCCAGAACATGATGAGCGGAAACAACAGAATCATCCCCGCGAAAAAGAACAGTGTGGTGGTCAGCTTCCTGTAGTAAAACGACGGCACCCCATTGGGCGCGTGCAGAAGATAGAATTCGTGGGCCTCGCGCTCCGTGTAAAAGCGCCGCAGCTCGAGCGTGGTGTATGCCGGCAGTGGATGCGCGGGCTGCCACACGTAGTAGGGAACGATGGCGTAGGTGGTGCGATCGACGGTATAGGGCAGCGTGCGCGGATTGCCGAAAGCGCGATAGTCATAATAGCCGAGCCACGCCAGGGTGGCGGCAATCAGCATCAGAGGCAATGCCGCTTGCCGGAGCAGTACAAGCGCCGGAGGCCGGTTTTTGCCGCGAAGGATCCAGTACCCCAGTGCCACGGCAACCGGAATGCACAGCAACATGCCTTCATAGGGCCGGGAGAGCACCAGCATGGAGATTCCCAGCGCCAGCAGCACGGCATATCGCGCGCGCCCCGTGCGGGTGAGTCGCGGAAACGACCCCAGGACCAGCGCGCCGCCGAGCGCGGCCAATGAGGCGCCGCCGGTGAACGTGTTGATCCAGTAACTGAATAACCCCAGGCGCAGCACCGAGAGGAATCCGCCGAGCAACGCCCAGGTTGGCGGAAGCCACGCCTGGAGCGCCCAGCAGATGGCCGCGCACATCAGCGCGGTCACCAGGAGCAAGCCTACCCACGGACTTCCGAAGAACGCTTTCCCGGCCGCGAGCACAAGCCCGGGACCGGGAAAGTACATTGAAGTGTAAGTGGGCTGGACGGTAACGTGAACGCTCTCAAAATGCGCCCACATCAATGGGGCCGGATTGGCCAGACGGCCGTGCGTGAACGTATCGGCCGCCAGTAGAAAACTGAAGTCGTCAGGCAGGAACGGCAGTGGCGCCGGGAACAGTGGAAGAAGCGCCAGCCGCAAGAGAAACGCCGATGCGCCTACTGTGGCACAGGCCACGCGCTTTCTGCGCGCCAGACGGGTAAACGCCGCTTCACAGCGGCGAAACATCTGCGAGAGCAAATGCGGAAATGCGAATGCGGTTGCGACAGCCACCAGGCCAAGGCCTGTTTCAATGAGCAACAAGGAGAAACTGCTGTTTGGAGCGCTGGGGCTGATCATGGCGTTTGGCGTTTTGCGACGGTTGGAGGCCGATCCCATGCGTCCTGCGGTAGGGCCGGAACCATCCGTATCGGCAAGCGATGCGGATGGGGGAGGATGATGCGCCCAACCGGAGAATCTTGTCATGTGTCCCGTGGGGAGACCCGAGTGAGCAACTGCTGTCAGCAGTCGGGCACTCCCCACGTACAACGGGGATCAACGACTCCTTTGTCGAAACCAGGATGATCAAGATGTCTCAGCTGCGATCAGTGAATCCCCGCCAAACCGAGTAACTGCAAGGCGGGATCGTTCCGAGATCTGTCATCCTTCGATTTCGCGTCGCGACAAGAGGTTACACGTCCGCGTTGATGGTGTTGCCGACTGCTTTGAACGCGGCGCTGATGTCGGTCGCGAGCGTGTTCATGCCGGCGGTGGCGGCCAGAGCGATCAGAGCGATCACCAGGGCGTATTCGACCAGATCCTGGCCTTCGTTGGACGAGAGCAAGTTCTGGGCCATGACGTAGAGTTTCAACATTGTGTCCTTCATTTGAGTTTCTTCTCCCCGTAGATTTTGGATTTCCCCGGCGGTCTGCCAGGCATTTGCCCGATATAAAGCAATCACCGTGCCAATCATCTAACTTATTGATTATCATATAGTTACTTGATTTAAGCCGTCCAGCGCAGCCTCGTAATGTAAACGGGGGTTTACGATCACACCACCCTGAAGATCACACCCGTCGACATCACCGGAAAGGGTTAGATGTCCTATCGTGAAACAGTGATACGAATCAAAGACATGTTGTCCGGTGAGGACGGCGCCCCGGTCCGCGCCAACGCCTGGACTCATGGGAGGACGCCGCGATGCTCCATTTACTTCTGATCCTGGTGAACCCCTCCATCCTCAGCATGATCTTCCTGATCATGGCCGTGGTATGGATGCTGCGCGACGAGCGCGACCGTACCCGTCCCCTGCTTGTCATCGCAATGGTTCTGAACATGTTTTACGGGTTCCTGCTCGACTTTGTGATGGGCAAGGAGAACGGCCTCGTCCCCTGGAAGTACGATTACGTGCTGGCGCGGTTCGACGCAGCGCTGGGTATTTCCGCAGCAGCTGTTGCCTCTCATCTCCAGGGCGGCGCCCGCTGGCCGCTCCAAATCGTCTACTGGCTGATGGTGCCAATGATGGTGGCGTGGTTCGTGGTGGCAAGGCGCAGCCGACTTACCGGCTCGCTGGTTCTGGCTTACGTCACTGAGATGCTGGCAGGGCCCACGCTCTACGCGATTGTGCCCGCATGCGGGCCGCTTTACGCCTTCAAGGCGCGCTGGCTCAACCCTCCGGTGGTCGCGCCAGGGCTCATCCGCATGAGCGGTTCACCAAATGCCTTCCCATCTCTGCATTTGGCCACCGCGATGATCTTTGTTCTATTCTCCAGGGGGCCGATCAGCCGATTCTTCTCACTTGCGTTTCTGGGCGCAACTGTCCTGGCCACGCTCTCCACCGGCGAACACTACGTGATCGACCTGGTTGCGGGGCTGGCGTTCGGGTGCTTCGAATCCAATGTGGGCTATCGCCGCCTTAAAGGCGCCCTGCTGTGGCTTGCGCTGGTGCTGGCGTGGTCTCTCAGCGTACGCTGGGCCGGCGGATTCTGGATTGCCAATCCGGTGCTGCTTCGTATCTTCGCCGCGTTCACGGTGATTTGCGCCGGCGCGGAGGTAGTGGTTGAATGGCGTCGCGCACCGCAGCCGGCGCCCGCAATGGATCAGCAGGCCGTGGGCGTTTCCGGTGAGTGAAACTCCAGGTGATCCCCAGGCTGCGTTCCCGTGGCCGCCACGGTGCCCGGAGGAAGCTCGAGGATGGAATGGGCTCGAAGGCTCCCGGAGATTCTTGACGGACCCACGCGGTGGCGGATCTTGACCACGCGCTTCCTGCGATCAAGGTAGATCAGGTCGATGGCGAACCTCATGCCAAAGGTGTGAACGGCCTCGCAGGGTACGATCCAGAGACCCTCGCCCTCGTCAAGTCCGTTGCGGCCCAGCAGACCCTTGCGGCGGCGCGGGCCGTGATCCGCTATGGCAATCCTGGCCCCGATCTCCCTTTGGCGCGTCTGGTTCACCACGCGCATCAACTCGTCGGGCTTCTGGGGCCTGGGCCCCAGAAACCCAAGCAAGCTCGATGTTCGTTTCGTCGTCCTCGTCATTCCCGTCACGGCCCCGTGCTGCTGCCCGAGGCACCGCTTCCCGTCGCCCCGGATGCCCCGGATGTTGCCCCGGAATTCTGCGAACCACCGGAATCTGACGGTAAACTCTGTTGCGGCTGCTGCATGCTCCTGATCAACTGCTCCACCGGAATGGTGGCGGGCGCCGGCGTGGCATTGGCCGTTCCAGTCTCCGGGGAGTGCATCGGCGTTCTGGAGTTCGGAGGCATGAACGGCAACGGGTAATTCGGGGGCGGAATGCCTCCGGCGGGCATTGGCTGCACCAGTTCCGGCGTGACAATCACAATTAGCTCGGTGTTCGAGCGGGTGCGATTGACCGACTGAAAAAACTTGCCCAGGATGGGAATACTGCCGATGAAGGGGATCTTGGTGAGGGTCTCGCTCACGCGATTGTCCAGCAATCCGCCGATCGCGAACGATTGGCCTTGCGCCAGCTCCACTTCCGTCTTCACCCGGCGAACATCGATCGCCGGAATCTGGAATCCCTCCACGGTGACGGCGTTAGAAAAGTCCAGCGAGCTGACCTCGGGCGCCACCTGCAGATGAACCGTCCCGCGCGGTGTCACGGTGGGAATGAAATTCAGCCGGATGCCGAACTCCTTGAACATGATAGTGACAGTGGCGCCGCCCGAGCTCGAGCCCTGCACCACGGGATAGGGGTACTCGCCGCCAGCCAGGAACGTGCCTAGCTTGCCGTCCTCGGTCAGCACGTTGGGCTCGGCCAGAACCTGCACCAATCCCTTCTGCTCCATGGCCACGATCGTGGCTCCCAAGTCAAGTCCAGGGAAAAATGCAAACAGGTTCAGTTCATTCGACAGCGACACCGAACCATCGGTGCCGAGTGAAGGCGGACTGAATTGTCCCGTAGTTACACCCGCTATGGTGTTGCCGTACCCAGTGCTGAAAAGGTTAATACCAAGTTGTTTACTCCGGGTGCGGTCCACGCTGGCGAACATCACCTTGAGCAGTATCTGCGGCGCCGGACCGGGCACCTTGACATCCAGCAGGTTCACAACTTTTCCGCCGGCTGAGGCAATCTGGACCGCGCGGCTTGAGTCCGTCAGAGTGTCGACTGTCCCACGCAGAAACACATTCCCGTTTTCAAATGAAACCTTCAGCGGGCTGCCGGGAAGCTGGCTGCGAAGTTCGCGGCGCACTGACTCCATCCGGTCGGAATTCTCGGTATTGCCGAGCCGGACGGTTACGTTGAAGAACTCGCGGCTCCCGCCTCTCTCCCATAGGATGACCGTGGTCTCTCCAACCGCTTTGCCGTTGACCATCACTTCCGTAGTGCTTATGGCCACTGCTTCGGCAATCGCGCTGCTGCCTACAGCTACCCGCTCCACCGGCTGCGCGCAATCCAGCAGCACGGAGCGCCCCGCCACCAGAGCCAATTCGTTGGTTGCATCCTGCCGTGTTACCTGCGACGCAGGCTTGGACTGGGCCCACGCCGGAATCTGCGTGGCAACGACTATAAGCAGGCAGAGTGGCCAGCGCCACCCTGCATGAAACGTCTCGATCGACCTCATTCTTTCGCCTCTGGAACTGCAAATTTTTGCTCGCTGCGTTGCGTGCCGCTCACCACTTCAACAGTTTCGGTCGGTGCGACTGGCGGCTTGGCGGCGCGCCGGATATGCACCACCTGCGGCGCGGCCGCGCCCCCGAAGATGTTGCCCATCGCGCTCATTTCCACATTGGTCGTCTTGGTATCGAGAGGATTGCGCAGCACCAGCTGGATCGTGGTGTGGTTGCTGGCCAGGCTCAACGCCTGCGCCTGGTCCGGCGTCACCAGCAGGTTCACCACGTGCACCTGCTGCGGTTTTCCTTCCGCATCCTTCTGGATGTCGGTTCCTGCCGAGAGCACCTGGATGTTCTGCAGAAGCGTCTTGACTTCTGTCCCTGACCGCGGATCGGGGTTCCCCGGCGGATCGCCAGACACCAGCACATCCACGCGCATGCCGGGCGTGACAAATCCGGCCACGCCGACAACCTCATCCACCTTGACCGCACAAGCGCGCATGCCTTGGGGAATGGTCGCCGCCAGCCCGCCTCCCGAACCCAGCGCGGCCAGGCGGTTCTCAAGAATCGGTTCGCCCTCGTAGATATCGGCAACTACGCCGCGGCCGATCGCCTGGTTCGCTTGCAGGATGGCGCCCTTGGGCAACGATCCGGACATCTCGGTGGTGGTCAGGTCGGCGGCGGTCAGGATGGTGCCAAGCTTCAGGTCGGCGGCGGCTGCCACTACGCGGGTTACGTGCACCGCTCTGGTGTCGGCCATCTTCTTGCCCATCACCCTGTACACCAGGAACGAGACGCCCAGTGCAAGCACAAGGGCAAATAACAGGACGGTCATCAATCTGCGATTCATTTGTGGGCTGCTCCGATAGTTAAGGGTACGCTGTTTACTTCCTGGTACCTAGTGACTTGATAGGTACCTGCTTCGAACGCTTGCTGGAAACCAGAAACAACTGTGCTACGTAGCAGAAAGCGGCGTTTCGCGCGTGACGCCTCTCCGTTTCGCGCCGGCATGCGGGATGACGGCGCCGGCTTACGGTACCGGAGTAATCCCGGTTTCTCCGGATTCAACTTAGAATGGAGAAGACATCCCTTCGCCACAAACGGGCAGGCAGAGAATCGAGAGAATAGGGCCGGATGGACAGCAGCTATGAGATCACGAGCCTGTTCGAACAAAGGCCCCGGGTGCGCCGCGGCGTTTTCTCTGCGTACGCTCTGTCCATGGTGATGCATGGGGCGGGCATTGCGCTGGGCTCCTGGGTGCTGATCCACGTACCTGTTGTTCGCGTCGCTCCCCCCAACAGCCGCTACGCGATACGCGAGCTCAGGCTTCACATGCCTGAGCCTGTGCGCGCCAGCGACAACCATCTCTACCCCTATCCCAGACGGAAGCAAACGGCCGATGCAAAGGCCCCACGTCCAGCTTCGCAGCCCGCGCCCCCCGCCGACACGCCCAGTGAAGCCGCCAAAATCGATGCTCCGCCTTTGCCGCCCCTGCCGCGCGATGGCGGAATCAACAAACAGATCCTGATGCAGCCCAAGCTCCATATCCGCGATCAGCTCGCCGACAAAATTCCCGTGCCCTCGGCCGTCATGTGGATGCCGGAGTTGAACCGTCCCAAAATGATCATCCCGGCCAAGCCCACTCTGGTCACTTTGGCCGTCGCCCCGCCGTCCCTGGTCGAACCCAATGAAGAACTGGAGATCTCCGAGTACAGCTTGACCAGGGCTGAGCTGCAGCCTAAGGTCGTAACCCCTCCGCCCAGCTCCACCACTCCCCTGGCGCAAACCACACCCGGCCTGGTCAAGCTGCCTCCCACCACCCAATCCATTGACCCCGGACAGCCCACTCCCACTGCCCTTCTCTCCGTTTCCAACGTCCGCATGGCCGAAGGCATCGCCGTGTTGCCCCCCGTGAATCGGACCGGCACCGGATCGAATACCGCCGGAGTAGGCGCCCGGCCGGCTGGAAACGGCAATTCTTCCGCGGGCCAGCCGGCCGCCAACAGCCACGGCAGTGGAACCGCCAAAGGTTCGGCAAATAACGCCGGCAACGGCGCGGACGGGGCCGCGGCCTCTGAGAGTTCCAGCACCAGCGCCCAGGCTTCTGCCTCCGAGACCACCGACCATATTCAGCTTCCGCCCGAAGGCCGGTTCGGCGTGGTCGTGGTTGGCTCTTCCCAGATCGGCCAGTACCCTGAAGCCGCCGAGTTCTGGAGCGATCGCGTCGCGTATACCGTTTATCTCCACGTCGGACTGCCCAAAACCTGGATCCTGCAATACGGACTCACCGGCTCGGAACAGGCCAACGGCACCGGCTCCGTGGCGCGTATCGAAGCACCCTGGCCCTTCGACATCTTCCGCCCCAACCTGCTCGCCGCTGACGTCAACGCAGATGCTCTTATGGTGCACGGCATCCTCAATGCCTCCGGCAAGCTCGAGCAACTCGCGGTCGCCTTTCCTGAGGGATACCCCCACGCCAGCTTTGTGGTCAATGCCCTTTCCCGCTGGAAGTTCCGCCCCGCAAGCCAGGACGGCAAGCCCATGCCGGTGGAGATCCTGCTGATTATTCCCGAGGAAGACGAATGAACGCGGCTCCATCCGGCCCCGTGGCCCGCCTGGGCCTGGACAGTCGAAATCGCGTTCTGGAATAGGCCAATTCATAATCCTCAAAACTGCTCTGCCAAACTCCTCAGCACGGGTACATGGTGGCCAGTCCCACGTGTTCCGGAGCCGGGCCCGCAAATTCCAGGCCTACTCCGTCCGTGCCCCAGCGGGTCACCCTCATCTGTACCGTGATCGCCGGCTGAAGGCCATGTGACGCCGGCCCCGTGCGCTGCAGGCTCATTCGCACCTCTGAGCCAACCGGCCAGCGTTCCTTTGTCACCAGGTAAAGCCCCGTGGCATTGATATCGCGAATTACATGCACCCCGGGAGCGCATTTCAGCCCGTTCCCCCCCTTGGCGCTGGTGAAACTCCCGTGAATCTGCCGGCCTGGGTACTCGCGCGGCGGAAGAATCGAAACGTCCACCACCGTTTGCGCCGGCCGATGGGCGCTCTCCCGGATCGTACGCAGTTGCGACTCCATCTCTTCCGGAGCGCAGATCACCAGCTGGTTCCCCGAGTGCGTGCGGGAAGAGCTGATGGTGTGCACCGGCAGCGCCAGAAGGCTCGCCGCCCCCGCCCGCTTCGGCGCTATGCGCAGAATCGGAAACGACTCCACGATATCGAGTACCCGGAAACGGTCGTCCAGGTAAATCAGGTCGCGCCGTGCAAAAATGCCGAGCGTGCGCAGGCCAAGCGGGCACGCGTGCCAGCTCCCCTCATCCAGAAGATGGTGCGCTCCTCGGGCGAAGATCCTTCTCTTTAACTGCGAGAAAGGATGCTCCGCCCGGTTCGCGCCGAGGCTGAGGAAGCACTCGTTGGTCTGGTTGTAGACGCAAACCGTTTGGCCTTGCATTCCCTTACCGTCCCCATCCATTGGCTGCTCCATCCGGGAAACTCCCGCAACGGAGGCCACGCTTGTTGAAGCGCCCACGCGGAACCCCGTCCGCTGGTGCGCCAGGTTGTTTGCACCCGCCTTTGACTCGCTCTCGGGCGGATGCTGGCGTTTCCGCCGCGGTGCCGGACTAGCGCACACGCGAACGACGGCGCTGGATCAGAATCCCGAGCACAATCACAAAAACTACGCCCGCGGCGACCCGAATCATTGTTGTCGTATCCATGCAGCTCCTCCTTTCTCTCAGTTTCCAAGCAGTATTTTGAACTCGTCCGACATGATGATGATGGCCGGTCCCAAGGTGACCAGGAACAGGCACGGAAAAATGAACAGCACCAGGGGGAAGATCAGCTTGACGGTGGTCTTCGCCGCCATCTCTTCCACCGCCTGAATGCGCTGCGTGCGCATCGAATCGGAGTGCGTGCGCAGGGTTTTCGCAATGCTGGTTCCAAACTGCTCCGCCTGCACAATCGTCGATACCAGGTTGCGCACTGAATCCACGTCGGTGCGCTCGGCCAGGTTCCTCCACGCATCGGCGCGCGGCCGGCCCGCCCGCTGCTCCAGCACCATCACGTCCAGCTCGTCGGAGATGATCGGATGGGTCCCAGCCAGTTCCAGCGCGGTGCGCGCGGTGGCCTGGTCCATGCCCAGCCCCGCTTCAAGGCAAACCACCAGCAGGTCCAGCACATCCGGCAGCGTGCGCCGGATTTCTATCTGACGGTTCTTGATCTTGCGCCCCAGCCAGAAGTCCGGCGCCAAGTAGCCCAGCCCCACAGCCGCGGCATAGAACACAAATGCGTTTTGCTTGGCCAGTCCGCTAAAGGTCACCACCCCGACCAGCAGCAGTGGCACCAGCAGCTTAGCGGCATAAAAGACCTTCAGCGTGGAATCGCGCCGGAAACCCGCGCGAATCAGCCGCTGTTGGACCACCGAAACCTCCGACTGAGATCTCGGCACCACGCGTTCGATCTTCCCCAGAACCACGCCCAGCTGTTCCTGCGCGCTTTCCAGCTTGCCCGCCAGGCCCTTCCTCTTCTTTTGCTGGCGCTCGTTGATCACAGCCGTGATGCGCTGCACCATCGCTTCGCGGTAGAACAGCATGATCCCGATGCTGCCGATGACCACGAACACGGCCAGAAATGCAATGATTGCGAATGTCATAGTCCCTTCCTCAGATCCTGATCCGGACAATCTTCTGGATCAGGATGGTGCCGATGGTCAGCGAAATGCCCGCGGCAATCAGCAGCTTGATTCCGATATCCCGCGTCCAAAGCAGGCTCATGTTCTTGGGGTTGAGCAGGTAAAGCGCGAAGCCCAGACCGATAGGCAGAATGGTCAGGATCAGTCCCGTCAGCCTGCCTTGCGCCGTGTGCACCATGATCTGTTTTCTCAGCCGGAACCGCTGCCGGATCATGTATGCCGTCTTGTCCAGCACCTCGGCCAGATTGCCGCCGCTTTCCCGCTGGATGATGATCGCCGTCACTGCCATCTTGAGATCCGGCAAAGGAACCCGGTGAACCAGGTTGTCCAGCGAAGTCCGCATATCCAGGCCGAAGTTCTGTTCGTCGAAGGCCACGCGAATCTCGCCCCCCACCGGGTCCGGGCACTCCCGCGAAACCAGCCCCATGGCCGCGTTCAGCGCATGCCCCGCTCGCAGCGCGCTCACAATCAGATCCAGCGCTTCGGGTAATCCCTGCTCGAACTTGCCGAAGCGCTTCATGCGCTTCAAATAAACAAAGCACGTCGGCATCAGGCCGGCAACAAGGCCGATTCCCAGCGAGAACAGCGCCGAACCCGTGCGCAGATTCACCAGGTACCCCGGAATCGCGACCGCTGCCACCGACATCAGAATCAGCGTTGACGGCGACCACTTCATATCCGCCTGCTTTAACAGCCGCGAGATCTTGGGCACAATGTCCAGGTTCGTCAGAAACCGGTTGATCAGCGGGATCGCGCTTACGTGCTCCTTCTTGCGGAAGTTGCCCATATCGGCGCGCGGCAAGCCCCCGGCCATGCCCACCGCCGACTCCAGTGCCGCGGCAACCTTCTTCTTCTGCGCCGACTTTTCCACGCCGCTGGCCATGATCAACACGGGAGCGGCTACCGCAAACACGGTGACAAAGACCAGTACGATTATCAGAACCATATGCGCTCCTTTCCGCTCAATTCACTTCCAGCCGGGTATCGAAGGTGTCCGGCGGAAGCACGATACCCGCCCGTTGCAGCCGTTCCAGGAATCGTGGCCGGATCCGCGTGGGCCCGAATGTTCCCACCACCCGCCCGTCCACGCTGATTCCCTTCCGCTCGAATAGAAAAATGTCCTGCATCGTAATCACGTTCTCTTCCATTCCCGTGATCTCAGAGATGCTGGTGACCTTGCGGCTTCCGTCGCTCATGCGCGAGATCTGCACCACTACGTCGATCGCCGAGGCGATCATCTGCCTCACCGTTCTTTCCGTCAGGCTCAGTCCGCCCATCGCTACCATCGATTCCAGGCGCATCAGCGCATCGCGCGGCGTGTTGGCGTGAATCGTGGCCATCGAGCCCTCGTGGCCGGTATTCATGGCCTGCAGCATGTCGAACGCTTCTTCGCCGCGGACCTCGCCCAGGATGATGCGGTCCGGCCGCATGCGCAGGCAGTTGATCAGCAGTTGACGCTGCCGGATCGCCCCCTGGCCTTCCACGTTGGGCGGCCTCGTCTCCAGGCGAACCAGGTTGTGATGCGCCAGCTGCAGTTCCGCCGCGTCCTCGATCGTAATCACCCGCTCGCTCTGCGGAATGTTGCGCGAAAGGATGTTCAGCATCGTCGTCTTGCCCGCGCCCGTGCCGCCCGAGATCAGGATGGTTAGCCGCGCCCGCGCCGCCGACTCCAGCACCATCATCATCTCCGCGGAAAGGCTCTTCAGCTCCACCATCTGGTTTGAAGCCACCGGGCCGGCCCCCCGCCGCCGGATCGACATCGATGGCCCGTCCAGCGCCAGCGGAGGAATAATAGCGTTCACGCGCGATCCGTCGGGCAGGCGCGCATCCACCATCGGAGACGATTCGTCAACCCGCCGACCTACCCGCGAAACAATGCGGTCGATAATCTGCAGCAGATGCGCGTCGTCGCGGAATCGCGCCGTCGTCCTTTGCATCCGCCCCAGCCGCTCCACAAAAATCGTGTCCCGCCCGTTGATCAGAATGTCCGATACCGTGGCGTCCCGCAGCAGAGGCTCCAGAGGCCCCAGCCCGAAGATCTCGTCCAGCAAATCGGCCTGGATGCGGGATTGCTCGTCGAAGCTGAGCGGCACTCCCTGGCCGCGGATGATCTCGTCGATCAGACCCGCCACCACCTTGCGCGCCTGGTGCGTATCCACGCGCGACAACTTCTCCAGGTCCAGCTTTGAGATCAGCGTCCGGTGTATTTCCGTTTTGTATTTCTCTAGATCGAGAGTCTCAGCGGTGGCCACGGTTTCTTTTCCTCATTCCCTTAAAACAGGCTCATCAATTTCTTTCGCTTGGCCGGCTTCTCCGGCAATCCGCACGCGGCCCGCGCCATCTGGCAGATCACTTTTGAAATCGCCGACTCGTTCATCGCAATCGGCGTGGCGCTGTTCTGCATCTCGCGCACCGCGCCATAATCGTTGGGAATCTTCCACTGCGGCTTGCGGGTGATGATCTTGGTGATGTGGTCCTCGTCCAGTCCCAGCGAAGATGACTCCCAGCGGTTCAGAACCACCTCGAACTTCGGCGACTTGAGCCCGAAAAAGTCCGACGCCAGCCGATTGGTGTTGCGCAGTTCCGGAATGCTCACCTGCGTCACCAGGTAAATGTGCGCCGTGTTGTCGAACACCGCGGTTCCGGTCAGGTCAAAGCGCGATCCCGAGTCCACCACCACCACGTCGAATTCCTGCCGCGCCACGCCGATCAGCCTGTCCACCGCATCGCTCGAGAACGGAACCGGAATCAGCTTTCCCGGCGCCGCCAGCACCCAGATCCCCGAAGGTTCGTGCTTCATCAGAAGTTTGGAAAGAAAATTTGCGTCCAGGCGCAGGTAGTTCTGCAGCGCATCCACGGTCGAGTACTGCGGCGTCAGCCCCAGGTTCAGCACCGCATCGCCCAGAGGCAGATCCAGATCGATCAGAAGTACCTTCTGCGCCGATTCCTTGGCCGCCGCAATGGCGAAATTGGTCGCCACCATGGTCACGCCCGATCCTCCCTTGGCGCCCCAGAACATGCACAGCTGCCCGTCCCCCTTGATGGGCGTGCGCACGCTCGACTTTCGCGCCGACGCCCGCGCCAGCGCCTCGCTCATCGCGGTCTGCGCCACCGGCAGGCTCAGAAACTCCCGCGCCCCGGCCCGCATGCACTTGATCATCAGGTCTGAATCGTTGTCCAGCGAGTACACCATCACCGTGGCCTGGCTCGCCGCGGCCACCTGCTCCACCACGTTCAGCGCCTGCTCCGGATCGCTGTCCAGGTCCACAATCACCACATCGAACAACGCGTTGATCAGCTCGGCCAGACGCCCGCCATCCGGGTAATACGAAACCTGCCGAACATCCAGGCACCATGGCGCCATGACTGCGGACGACACCATTTGCCGCCGACGGTCATCCGTCCCTATCACCGCAACCGACAGAAGGTTGTCGGTCTCCTTGGACGTCTCAGGCAGTGCGGGTTCTGTTCCGATGCTCCATGCGGTCTGTGCCATTTCGATCCGTGCCCTTCAGTCCTTTATTCCGGTCATCCCGCTCGCCGCTGCACCATCAGTGCGCGAAAAATGAGAGCAGCGTTCCAATCGCTATCGCCGGGGCGTACGGCATCTTCCGTGCCCGCGGGTTCTCCAGTACCAGCTCTGCGCGCGCCGCAGCATCCTGTTTGCGCCAGCCGAACATCAGATCGCCAGATCCCTTCAACATCTCCCCCAGAAACCCTCCCCACAGAGCCCACCCCAGCGCCATCACACCGCCCGCCAGCCCCGTTACCACCAGCGCCAGCATCAGTTGCCCCGGCCCTACCCATGCCCCGATGGCCGCGCACAGCTTCACATCGCCGGCGCCCATGCCGCCCATCGCAAACAGCACTCCAAACACCACCAGACCCAGCGCCATCCCCTCCGCGCTCTGGCCCAGACCGTGCCAGCCGTGAAACCAGGCGGATTCTCCCAGTCCCACGGCCAGAAACGGCAACACCAGCCAGTTCGGTATTCGCCGGCTGCGCAGATCGGTGAAGGTAGCCACGGCCAGTACCGCTACCGTGGGCCACCAGGCAATCGAATGCATTTTCTCGTCTCCTCAACGAATCCCGAGCAGCACCGCAGCTCCCAGCAGCCCCAGGGCCACCGGCGACAAAACCGCCCAGTACAATACCGCTCGGTTGTTCGAGTTTTGAATCACAGGGATCGATGCCGCCGCCGCTCCCAGCAGTGCCAGCGTTGGATATAGAATCGATTGCTCCATGGGTCGACCCTCCTGAACACAGATGTCTGACCCGGAACTCAGCAATCGGAGTTCCAAAGGCGACCAGTAACCTAAACTACTCATCTTTCTGGCATTAAGCTGGTTTCTGACCCCCAGGTGTCCACTCCTGTATACAGCCGCCCCCTCCCTTGCAACGGCTGGACGACACCCTTCCGCAACCCTTTGGCGGCACTCATCTTCCACTTACACCGGGGTACTACCCCTCTTCCCTATTTGTTGTATGTACGGGTCATGTCTGCCGATATTACCGTTGGAAGCACACTAAGCCTTCCGCTAAAAGGGGTTAGCAAAATAAGATGATCCGCGTCGGACTGTACACTCGCGATTTCGCTTTAAAGCCGCTGCTTGCCTCTGCCTTGGGCAAAGAATTCGAGTTCCTCTGCGAAGCCACGGATGCCGGCATCCAGCGCCTGGCCCTCGACGAGCACTGCGACGTCGTTCTGCTCGACCTCAATTCCAACCATGACGGCCTCAAGGAACGCATCGCCTGCGGCACCCGCCTCATCGAGGCACAGGTCACCCTCGTCGTCCTCGCCGACGACGTTCTGCGCTCCACCGCCAGCGACATGGTTTGCCAGGGCGCATTCGGCTATTGCCGCCGTCCGCCTTCCATTCGCGAACTGCGCGTCATGCTCACCCGGGCCTACGAATCCACCACCGCCGAGCGCGCCGAAGATGCGGAGGAACAGTCCGCAGCCCTGCCCGCGGATGAACCCGCCGCAGGCGATCAGACCATGATCGGCTCCAGCCCGGCCCTGCAATACGTTCAGCAGCTGGTCGGCCGCGTTGCCTCCATCGATGCCTCCGTCCTCATTCAGGGGGACAGCGGCACCGGCAAGGAACTCGTCGCCCGCGCCATCCACAACCGCGGACCCCGCGCCAACAAGCCTTTCGTCGCCGTGGCCTGCGGCGCCATTCCGGAAACCCTCATTGAAGCCGAGCTCTTCGGCCACGAGAAAGGCGCTTTTACCGGCTCAAACGGCGCGCGCGAGGGCTACCTCGAACAAGCTGGCGACGGCACCCTCTTCCTCGACGAAATCGGCGAGCTCACCCCATACGTTCAGGTCAAGCTCCTCCGCGTCCTTCAGCAGCGCGAATTCAGCCGCCTCGGCTCCACCAAGCTCGTCCCCCTCCGCGCCCGCGTGGTATTCGCCACTCACCGCGACCTGGCACAAATGGTCGCCGAAGGCAAGTTCCGCCAGGACCTTTACTACCGCATCAACGTCATGAAGATTGACACTCCGGCCCTCCAGGAGCACGCCGAGGACATTCCCGAAATCGCCGGCCACCTGCTCCGCCGCTTCTCCGCCCAGTTCGGAAAGCCCATGGCCCGCATTGAGCCTGAAGCCATCGCCGCCCTCGAGTCCTACACCTGGCCCGGCAACGTCCGTGAGCTCGAAAACGTCATGCAGCGCGCCATCATCCTCGCTCCGGGCAACTCCGTCCGCGTTGAAGACCTGCCCGCCAACCTGCGCGAACAGGCCGGCGTGGAAGAGGCAGACGAATGTAACCCCGACGGCAGCTTTGAGCGCCTGCTCCGCGACTACAAGATCAAGCTGGCTGAAGCCGCCATCCGCGAAAACCACGGCAACAAAACCATGGCCGCCCGCAGCCTTTCCATCTCGCGCGCGTATCTGCACCGCCTCATCCGCCTCTCTGAAACCGGAGCCTACATCGCCCAGCCCACGCTGGCAGGAGTAGAGCGCTACAACTGATCACCGACTTTTCCAGGGGGAGGGCCCACCCTTTTCGCTAACCAGCGAAAGGGTGGGCTTAAGCTTTTTCCGGTCCCAACACGCAGCAACAAGCCTTTGCATTTGCTCTTGCTCTTGCCTTTGCCCTTGCCTTTCTTTCTGTCATTCCCCGCTGGGGAATCTGCTTTTGCCCTGGTCCTTGCCTCTCTTCCTCTCATGCAGGCAACGGACTCCAAACCCTGCCACTGTTCAGATTTGACCAGACCTGCTCCCCGCCCCACCACTAGCCTCAATCAAGTTGTGCTTAAGCTCTCTCCCTCAGCTCGTGAGGATTTGCTTCTCCTCGCGGCGCAGGCACGAAAGAGCTGGGAGGGTTTTCTCATGTCACTGTTCCGATCTCTGCGTTGGCTTCTGCCGGCGCTACTTGTCTCCGTCATTCCCGCTTTTTCACACGCGCAAATCTCCATCAGTGTGGGTTTCGCGCCGCCTGAAATGCCCGTCTACGAACAGCCCATCTGTCCCCAGCCAAACCTCATGTGGGTGCCCGGCTACTGGGCCTATGGCGACGGGGACTACTACTGGGTTCCCGGCACCTGGGTTGCGGCTCCCTATGAGGGCGCCCTCTGGACGCCCGACTACTGGGGCTGGGACAGCGGCAGATACAGGTTCCATCAGGGCTACTGGGGCCGCCACGTCGGCTACTACGGCGGCGTCAACTACGGCTATGGCTACGGTGGCGTCGGCTTCTCCGGCGGAGAATGGCGCGGCAACCAGTTTGCCTACAACACCGCGGTGACGCGCGTGAATGTGACCGTGATTCACACCACCTACATCGACAGGACCATCGTGGAGAGAAACACGATTGTCAACGACCGTCACGTTTCCTATAACGGCGGCCCCGGCGGGATTCAGCACGCTGCCACCTCCCAGGAGCGGGCTGCCGACCGCGAGCGGCACACCCCTCCGGTCAGCGTCCAGACGCAACATGAGAGGATCGCAAGGTCCGACAAAACCTCGTTTGCCAAGGTGAACGGTGGACACCCGCAACACGTGGCTGTCGCCAGTCCTCTGGGCGCGCAGCAACACGCCACGCAGCAGCAACACGCTGCGCAGCAGCAACACGCCACGCAGCAGCAACACGCCACGCAGCAGCAACACACTGCGCAGCAGCAACACGCGGCCCAGCAGCAACACGCCACACAACAGCAACACGCTGCGCAACAGGAACACGCCGCGCAACAGCAACACGCCGCGCAACAGCAACATGCCGCGCAGCAGGAACGGACGACTCAGCAACAGCACGCAGCCCAACAGGGACGCGCTACGCAACAGCAGCATGCCGCGCAGCAGGAACACGCGACACAACAGCAACACGCTGCACAACAGCAACACGCTGCACAACAGGAACGCGCTACGCAACAGCAACACGCTGCACAGCAGGAACGCGCTACTCAACAGCAACACGCTGCGCAGCAGGAACACGCGACACAACAGCAACACGCTGCACAACAGGAACGCGCTACTCAACAGCAACACGCTGCGCAGCAGCAACACGCGACACAACAGCAACACGCTGCACAACAGGAACGCGCTACGCAACAGCAACACGCTGCACAGCAGGAACACGCTGCTCAACAGCAGCACGCCGCACAACAGCAGCACGCCGCGCAGCAGCAACACGCCGCTCCGCAGCAGCACTCAGCACCTCAGCAACATTCAGCACCCCAGCAGCGCCCCGCCCCCAGGGAGCACCCCGCGCCGAAGCCGGAGCCTAAACCAAATAACTAGCTCAGTACCGCCGGTCTCCAGACCGGCTGTAGCGGGGGTCTCCAGACCCCCGCAGCGCCTACCCCTCGCAGGGATCTTCCTTTTCCACCCAAACGCAGACGCGGTAAGAAACACCCGCCAGCCCAGCACTATTCCGATCGCGCCCCTCCCGCCCCTGCGTCGATAATCCCAGCGATCTCTCCACGCCCCGCCTTCCGCGCCAACTCCCCCAGCGTCTCGCCTTTGGGCGACCGCAACGTGCCATCGGCGCCGCGCTCCATCAGCATCCGCACAATCTCCTCACGCCCCCGCACAACCGCGTAGGCCAGCGGAGTCTGCCAGCCCTCCGCATCCCACGGATACAGCCCATACTCATGAAACGCCCGGTTCAGCGCAGCCCCATCTTCCTTGAGCACAGCCTTCACGCGCTCCAGAAGCCCATACTGGATCGCCTCGATCATGTCCACCGGCCCGCCCAGAATCCTGTCGCGCGCCTCGGCATGTCCCGCATAGTCCGCCCAGCCCGCCGGCGTACCGTGGTACTTCTCTTCGCGCGCGCGCACGTCGGCGCCGTGCTTCATCAGCACATCAATCGCGCTCACGTTGCCGTGCCATGCTGCCGCGTGTAGCGGGGTGTAGCCGCTGGTGTTGTCAATTGAGGTCTTCGGATCATCCTTCATATTCACCTCGGCCCCAATGCGGATCAGCCTCTCAACCACATCGCCTCGCGCCCACTCGCTGGCACGCACAATCAAGTTCCCCCAGCGGCAGCCGGGCTTCAGCGAGCCGGGATCCCGGCGCAACAGCATCTCCACCTCCACCGTTCGGTCCAGAGCCACCGCGGCCGGCAACCGCAGCTTCGCCCCATGCTCAAGCAGCACCCCAGCCAGTTCGCGCCTGCCCTTCAGCGCCGCCAGGTCCAGCGCGGAGAAACCAGCCTCGTCCAGCGATTCCGTGTTCGCTCCCAGATCAAGCAGCGTCTTCAGCGCCCCGGTTTGATTCTTGATGACGGCCAGATGCAGTGGCATGCGCCGCATCCTCGTCCCGTTCATCCTCCGGTCCAGATCGCCGGGCGTGCGCGCAATCAGCTCGCGAATCGTCGCCGTCTCGCCCGTGGCCACCGCGGAGAAGATATTGTGTCTGGCGCCGTGGGCCAGCAGATACGCAACCGTCTCAGGATTAGCGGGGATGTCGTCCCACGCCGTCGCCCAGCCCATCACGCCCAGCTCGTGGTAGTCGCCTTCGCCAATGGTGTCGGCGCCATGCTCCACCAGAAGTCGCACGATTGGGAAACGATTCTTCTCCGCCGCAAAGTGCAGCGGATACGCATTGTCGCCTTCGCAGCGGATGTTGGGGCTGGCGCCGCGCTCCAGCAGCAGCTTCACTGCCGCTTCGCTATTGCCGAACACCGCCTGGTGCAGCGCCGTTCGCACGCCCTCTCCGCCGCGCTCGTTAATCAGCTCCGGATGCACATCCAGCAGCGCGTTGAGTCGCGCAAGGTCGCCTCCTCCGGCTGCATCCCGCAAGGCCGCCACCACCTCCGCGGTCGTGCTCGCAGCTTCCAGCGTCCTCACGTGAGACTGCAGCGTCGCCCAGGACGCGAATCCATGTTCCCTCGCGATCACCAACTGTGCGTCCGCAAGTGCAAACGGCGACGCCGCGATCTCTTCTTCCGATTGGTTCTTCCATCGTGGATGGTTCCCCCCAATGCGCGCCAGCGCATCGCGGTCCGCTGCCTGTTGGCCTTTCAACAGGCGCTTGGCTTGTTTCCTCAGTTGTTCAAGATTGGGGCGCAGCGGCAGTTCAGTTTGCATGGAAATCTCCTTTCCGTTTGTGGCCTGTGTCCGCAGCGCAGGCAGAAAGAAGATTCGCCGGGTTGTAGCTTTCCAAATGTTGCAGGGTGGGCTTGGCCCTTTCCGCGGACTGGATGCGCCCCGTGCGCCAAATCCACGCTAATTCCCCACTCGCACCAAAGTCAACGAGTCTTGATGCATCGCAGCTTCATCGCGATGAGCCGGGATCCGCCACTCATCCTTGTATCAGTAATCCGTCGGCCCAGGAAAACCTGTCCGCTGATTCGGCGCCGGACCCACCAGGTTGCACTTCCAGTCCCCAAAGGTCGTCTTCCAGCACTTCCCCGTCGCCTGCGGCATCGGGCTTACCGTGCAGTTCGCGCCCGCCGGATACCCCACGCCCACTGGGCTGCACCAGAACTGCTTCAGGCTTCCCGCCAGCGGAAATACCGGCGCCGACGCATCGATCTCCTCGAGATTGCCGTCAATCTGCACGTCGTAGCCTCTCTGCTCCCCCATCTGCACTTGTACCTCTTGCATAAGGAACAAGCCTGTGGGGCGATCCACTTCCATCTCGCACTGCACAGCGGCAACCAGCTGCTCGGGCTTGGGAGGCGCGTTCAACGCCTTGCATCGCCGCGGGTTCCTCGCCTGGTATTGCACGTTGAACTCTGCAGGTCCGGAAAGTCCGCCGGCAGCCTTGTCCGCAGTCTGGCCGCTGACTCTCGGGTGACCTGAATATGCAAAAAGGCTCAGCACAGCAAAACCAAGAATCACACTGCGCGCGTTCAAGAACTGAATCATAGTCGACCCTCCAGGGAGACATCCGGTGAAGACCTGCATCAAGATCAGGCGAAACCGCGGCAGATGCGTTTCCCCGCCGCAAGGCCCCGCAGTCAATCGCTCTAGAAAGTCTTCGGCGCCGGGCTGTTCACCATCGTCGGCGCGCCGCCCTGCATCTTGCATTTCCATTCGCCGAACGACGTATGCCAGCACCACCCCTGCGCAACCGGGACCACGCTCTTCAGACAGTTCTGCCCCGGCCCGTTCAGGCTTGCGCTCACCAGCGTGCAGAAATAGCCGGTGTAGCTGCCCTGCAACGGATAGACCTTCGCATTCAGGTCGATCCCTGCCAGGCCCGCATCGGTGTAGTACACAAACGGCCGCGGCGAACCCATCTCCAGCTTCACGTCCTGGACCAGGCCCAGCCCCGTGGCCGAATCTCCGTCCATAAAGCACTGCACCAGCACCGCGGCCTGCCCGGCCGATGGCGGGCTCGTCACCTTCGCGCACGTCCTCGGAGCTCGCGAATCATACTGCGGCATCATCGTCAGCGGCCCTGAAATGCCCGCTCCACTCTGCCCGCCGCCCGCGCCATCCGCGCTCTTGCAGCCAAACGTTGTTAAAAGCGCCAATGCAAAAACAATCAACACCACTTTGCGTGGATGCACTCGGTAAGACATGGTCGACTCTCTTTCAGGAAGCTCTTCAAATACCGGTTTGCGCAGGCACACGGATCGAGATACGGCCTTGTCCTCCTGCGGGAGGAGCATCGCCGCAAAACTAAGGGAACTGAGGCCCAGGTCTTTCAGCGCATACGCGTCGCCGGACCCTTCGGGGGAAGACGCGGAGTGGATATTCCTTCGGCATTGGCTCCACTCGCACTTGCAGGAACAGGGACAGGCAGCCGCGTCACTTGATCGAGATAATGCCCCCTCAGGTGCGTGTGTCTGTCCCAAATTGCTCAAGTTCGCAAGTGCACAATCTCATCGCCTCACCACGATGAGTGCGCGGAAGGGTATCTGCTGTTGCTCTTGTTCTTGCCCCTGGCAGGTGGCCCATCGATCGACTCCCTGTGAGCTGGATCACTTTTGGCAGCGCTTCGGCCCCTGACAGCCCATTTGACACCCCGGACATTTGCCTCGATTTGTAGCCCGGACGCGGTACATTTGGCCCCGTTTGTAGCCCTGAGGCGGTACATTTGACCCCTGTTTGTCCGCCTCTTTTTCCGGCAATTGCCCCAAATCCGGTGCGGCCTACAGCTTGCTGGAAGTAAACAACCGATGCAGCCAAGGCATATCGAAGTGCAGCAAAAGCACCACCACCGCCACCACCACCGCCAGCTCCACCATCAGGCGTGGCTCACGGAACAGCTTCTCAGGGTTCTGCACCGCGGAGTGCGGCTTGAACGCCAGGTCGGAGTAGGTGGACATCATCAGGGCTACGAGGGGGAAGCTGAAGATCAGCTCTAGGCGGTAGCGGGCAATGAACAGCCCGAACATCAGCATGGAGAACGACGCGTAGAACACCACCGACTCCAGCAGCCGCCGCTCCGTATAGTGCTGGAACGACTTGCGATAGCTCGCCGCCGCGGCCGCGCTGCCTATCTCGCGGTACTCGCTGAAGCGCTTCAGCGCCATGAAGTAGCAGCCGATCATCCAGTACGACACCAGCAGCGATGTGGGGGGCACCAGCGTGGTCGCCACCATGTACCAGCCCAGCAGCATGCGCAGCGGGTTGTTGACCGACTCAGTGATCACGTCCAGGATGACTACGTCCTTTGTCCTCAACGGGCGAACGTTGTAGACGCAGCCCATGATCCAGAGCGCGGCGGCGGCAACCGTGAACTGCGGACCCACCCGCATCGCCAGCGCCAGGCCGGCCGCCATCAGCAAGAGCCACTGCGCCCAAGCCAGGGGCAGCAGCACCTGGCCTGAGGCCACCGGGCGGGCTTTCTTGATGGGGTGGAGGCGATCGAAGGGCGCATCCAGAATCTCGTTGAGGACGTAGTTGCTGCTTGCAATCAGCGTGCAGGAAACGAGTCCGATGAGGATGGTGAAAGCCAGGCGACCGGTCAGCGGGACTCTGGCGATCTCCATGGGCACCACGATCCCCGGAAGAACAAAGATGTTCTTGATGGAGTGATCGAGGCGCATGATCGCGATGTGGGCGCGCAGGCGGCCACGCGCTGGAGTTTGCTGCTGGAGCGGCATGCGACCATCGTACGCGGCGGCAGGGGGCGTGAGAATGGCCAGCCAGTGACCTCGGTGGTTCCCTCCCAGGCCCCAAGATCGAGACCCTGGGCACCGAGAGCTCGAGGTGAAGGAGCTAGTTGCGGATGTCGGTCATCAGGGACTCGATCTCGGATTTCTGATCTGCTGTGAGGGGAAGCAGCGGGGCGCGGGGGCGGCCGCCGTAGAAGCCGTTGAAATCGCAGGCGTACTTGATGCCGGCGATACCGAGGTCGCCGGCGACGCGCTTGCCGGCCGCGGCGATGCGCTGCTGCTTTTCGCGGGCCAGCTTGAGGTCGTGATCCTTCCAGGCGATGTAGATCTCCTGGCAGGCCTGGGGGGCGCAGGCGGCGAAGGCGAGGATGGCGCCGGAGGCGCCAGCCTCAAGGGAGTCAAACAGTGTTCCTGGCGAACCGGAGAGGACCTGGAAGCCGACTTCGCGGGTGCGGGTTTTGAGGGCAGGAGCGGGCGGCGCCGCGGCAATGGCGACTCCTCCGCCAAGGTCGGACGCGGAGACGAAGCTGCCGGAGCCTTCAGGCTTGGCGGCGAGCATGCGACCTGTGACCGCTTCAAAGATGGGCGTGACGGTTACGGTGCGCTTTGGTGTCTGGCGGGTGGCCGCGACCAGATCGCGGATGCGGCCGACGTCGCCGCTGGAATCCTTGATGCCGATGATGTTGGGATGGAGGGCGAGCTCGGCTACGACTTCAATGGGGAAGGAATACGGCACGAACTTGGGGATGTGGTAGAGCAGGACGGGCAGCGGAGAGCGGTCAGCCACGCTGCGGAAGTAATGCAGGACGGCGGCAGTGGACATGGAGGGGGCATAGTAAACAGGCGTGCGGACAAGGACGGCGTCAAAGTGCGCCTCGGCGGCGGCCTCAGCCAGCTCCACGGTGGCGCGAACGCTTTCGCGGCCTACGCCGGCGATGAGCACCTTGTCTGGCGCGGCGGACTGGGCAGAAATGCGCAGAACCTCGCGCGACTCGGCGTCAGTGAGCTCGACGGCCTCGCCGGTGGAACCCATGATCACCATGCCGGCCAGCAGGCTGCGGGAGTAGCGGGCCGCGTTGGCCTCGAGCTTGCGGTAATAGACCCGCTCGTCAGAGTAGAACGGTGTGGGAACGGCGGCAAAGATGCCCTCAATCAGCATAGGGTTATTGTACCCGCGGGTTACCCAGGCGCGGGTTACTCCGGCGAGGCCGAGCGGCATGTTTCCATTGTGGATTGAGGGCACGGAGTGTAGCGTAATGGGTAGAAATTCAGGGCAATGGGGACAGTCCGCGTTTTGTGTAGCGTGCAGGTAAAGGAGTTGTAAGCGATGGCAAAGCTGATGATGGACGACGTGGACGCGGGCAGCGAAAAGCTCTCAGGGCAGGTGGTCTCGTTCTTCCTGCATTCGATTATTGCGCTGGCGGCATGGGCTGCGTTGATGCTGGCCGGAACGGTGCTGAATCCGAGCTCAGTATCGCAGTTGCTCATCCTTTTACTCTCCCTGCTGCTGCCTGGCGTTGTGGGCTTTTTTGTTACGCGGGCGAAACCGAGCGAGATGGCGGGCCACATCTGGCTTCTAGGTCTGATCCTGGTGCTGATTGTGGGACTTTGGATTCTGGACATGCCGACGGGACCGAACGCGTGCCTGGGTTGCAGCGCGACCGAGAAGCTGACGCGAACGCTGTTCAGCTACCCCAGCCCCAGCGGGCTGATTGACGACAACGGACCGCTGTTGGCGACCTGGCCGGCAGCAGCGCTGGTGGGGTACGCGATGGGAGCGAAGCTGGCGCTGAAGAAGTTGAAGTCGGCGGAGACGGAAGAGTAGTCGGCCGATTTCGCAGGGCAAACGCATTTGAAAATGGATTGAACCACTGAAGGTACTTTAAAGGGGCGTGCGCAGGCCCGAAGTTGCTTGTATGACAACTTCGAGGTTTTCGGAAGAGAGTTTGGCGCAGTTTGTGGAGT
>Ga0265339_10000557_pt1 | contig 29155 bp, 33 predicted proteins | sample 4CB219metaG_FD_202085 | JGI IMG/M metagenome (GOLD analysis project Ga0265339, IMG submission 202085) | Rhizosphere microbial communities from Carex aquatilis grown in University of Washington, Seatle, WA, United States - 4-CB2-19 metaG | ecosystem: Host-associated > Plants > Roots >... | reverse complement strand
GCGCGTTTCCCGTGAATCCTTCTCCCGCGCTCAAGGAGGCAGCGGCGAAAAGAGGCTGGGGCTACTTCAGGCCAGAGGCTGCCAAGGGCGTTGAAGCGGCGGTGGGCGGGGAATAGAGCCGGTGGTCAGGGTTTGCCGGCGTTCACCATCTGGCAAACCCGGACCGGGCCTGCGGCCTGTAATTGGATACAATCCTTAGACAATTCGCACTTGAGTGTCATTTACACTTGAATGCGTGAATGACGGCACGACCACTCCCAAGGCACACACTTCCCTTCCCGCGCTCCGCTTTGTTGCGGCAGCGCTGATCGTACGCGACCGCGAAGTGCTGATCGGGCAGCGGCGGGCGGATCAACCGATGGCGTCGTTATGGGAGTTTCCGGGCGGAAAGATTGAGCCGGGCGAGAGCGCGCAAGAAGCGCTGGCGCGCGAGTTAGTTGAGGAGCTGGGAATTCGCGCCGAAGTTGGTCCGGCGGTGACGCGCATTCGCCACAATTACCGCGGCGGCGGCGCGGTGGATCTGCAGTTCTTCGCGGTGCGAGAGTTTACGGGCGACATCGACAACCAGATCTACCAGCAGGTGCGCTGGGTGAAGCTCGAAGAGCTGACCGATTACAAATTCCTGGCTGCGGATCGCGGGTTGATCAAGGACTTGGCGGCGGGGAAGCTGCTGTAGGACGGATGTAGTTCTCAACTTTCAGCTCTTGGTTCCAAGGGCCTTTCCACCTTCAATGCCCCGGAATCATCCCCCACAGCATCACCATCGTCATGCCGATAACGATGATGCTGGTTCCCCATGCGATCACGTTCCACAGTCGCGAGTTTTTGTGCGCGCCCATCAGGTCAGTGCGATTGATGAGCAGCAGCATGAGAATGATGACTACCGGGAGCAAGACACCGTTCAGCACCTGGGAGAGAATGGCGACGTTGATCAATTGCGCATCGGGCAGAATGAGAACCGTGACTGCGCCACCGGCAATCAGCAGGGTATAAAGCCAGTAGAAAAACGGCGCCTCGCGGAAGTTCTTGTCGACACCCGATTCGAATCCCATGCCTTCGCAGACGGTGTAAGCCGTGGACAGCGGCAGGATGGAAGCAGCGAAGATGGACGCGTTGAAGAGCCCGAAGGCAAAGAGAATGAAGGCGTAGTCGCCGGCCAACGGGCGCATGGCCTCGGCCGCGTCGGAGGCTACCTGAATAGCTCCCATGCCGTGCACATAGAGCGTGGCCGCGCAGGCCACGATGATGAACCAGGCGACGATATCGGTGAAGAGGCTGCCCACGATCACGTCAAGCCGCGAGGCCGCGTAGTCCTTCACGCGAATCCCCTTTTCCACGATCGACGACTGGAGATAGAACTGCATCCACGGGGCGATGGTGGTGCCGACGACGCCGATGGCCATATACATATACGCCTTGTCGCTCCACACCGACCGGGCAGGCAGCTTGACCGTGGCCCACAGCGCATCGTGCCAGTCAGGCTGCGAAAGAACGCCGGCAAAGATGTAGCAGATATAGACCAGAGATGCGACGATAAATATCTTTTCGGTGCTTTTGTAGGTGCCGCGCACCACCATATACCAGACCAGAAGCCCGCACAGGGGCACGGAGATGAACTTGGTGACGTGGAAGAGGCGCAATGACCCGGCGATGCCAATGAACTCGGTGACCACGTTGGTGTAGTTGACTACCACCAGCAGAACCATGAGGACAAAGGTGATGCGCAGGCCAAATTCCTCGCGGATGAGGTCACTGAGGCCCTTGCCTGTGACCACACCCATGCGGGCGCACATCTCTTGCACCACGATGAGCGCGATGGTGATCGGAATCATGGTCCACAGGAGTGTGTAGCCGTATTGTGCGCCGGCCTGAGAATAGGTGAGGATGCCGCCGGAGTCATTATCGACATTGGCGGTAATGAATCCGGGACCGAGCACGGCCAGAAACAGAAAGATCCGGATTCGCCAGCGCTTCCACATGGTGACGCGAGTTCCTAGGGTGGGTTCATTGCGTTTTTAGATTTGTGGAAAAATATTCCTCAATGACCATAACAGGCAAGACCCGGACGCGCGAAGCCTGAGGCGCAAATTTCTGGCGTGACTTTCCCATGCAAAAAGGGTGGACTCCTTATAAAGAAGAGTCCACCCTTTACTCGCTTAGAAATTCTGCGTTTTTGTGATTCTGCTTTAGGCCATGGTCGCGAGCACAGGCTCCGTCCGGTGCCTCACGTTCGCGCTCCTGCCGAGCAGGTTCTCGACCACGTCTGCGGCGCTATAGCTCGTGCGCCCCGGCGAGATGAACTGCGCGATGGTATTCAGGTCGTCGCCAACCGTGACCAAAGCCGGCTCAACAAAGCCATCCTTGCGAGTCTGCGCGAGTCCAATATTCGCCAGCAGTGTGTTGCACAGGCATTTGCGCCCGACCGTTTCTTCGATTTTGCCATCTTTAGACAAGTAGTTTTCAACGGGCTCCGCAGAGCAGCGGTAGCCGATCTGGCCATCGCCCGCCGCATACGGTTCACGCAGATAACCGAGATCGCAAGTCCGGTTCCTCTCCTCGTAGATATTGGCCGCTGAAGTAGTGCCCTCGAGCTGCGCAACCTTGAACGGAAATCCCGTTGGCGAGGCCAGCGGATCGGTAAACACCTCGCCGGCGGCCGCCATCGCCTGTTCGATCAGGCGCGCTTTCAGGTCCGCCTGCATTCCCGATTCCCGGCTGAACGCAAATGCGGTTCCTACCTGGACCCCTGTCGCACCTTGATCCAGCGCTTCCCGGAGTTTGGCGGCGCTGCCATACCCACCCGCAAGCCAAAAAGGCACTCCCAGCGCGCGTAGTTCCTCAATGTTGACCCGATCGCGTTCGCCATAGAGAGGCTCACCCGAGGCATTGAGTTGCAGCCTTCCGCGCGGCGGCGCATTGTGCCCGCCTGCCGTTGGACTCTCGATCACCAGCCCATCGACGCGGCCGCTTGCGCGGCGCAGCATGGTCGCGGCCAGCGTGTTCGACGAGACGATGGCCAGAAATCTGGGCCGGTTGAGCGCCGGCAGCTGTCCTTGGGCAAATTCGGCAGGATCGAGCCGCATCGGCGTATCAAGATTCGCGAACTGACCTTGCGACGCTCCCGTGATAGCCAAGCGATATTCCGCCGCATGCTGCGCCGCAAACGCATCCAATACGCCGGGAATGTGCAGCGGGATTCCCGCGCCCATGAGCACGTAGCCCACCCCGGCCAGCATGGCGCCATAGATCGACGGCAGATGAGGAATCTGAACTTTCTCAAGGTAGTTGATGCCTACAGGGTTGTCGTGGCCTTCCCGCGCAAGAAAGACCTCAACGAAGTTACTCACCATGCAGAGCTCAATGAGCTTACGCGAATCGTTCTTCTGGTGCATGGGAAGCGCCTTATAGGACGCGCCAGCGGCCTTGCCGCCCTGCACGAAATGCTCCTGCCAAATACGCTTCGCCATCTCCTGAAATGGAAATGCATCCAGTCCTCGGCGCATGTGGCCGCCCTGGTCACCATCGGCGAGGCGGCGCACAAAGACCGAATCGAGCGCCGTGCCCGACACGACGCCAAGCTGGCCAATTTTGGAAACGGCCTGAGCCAATCGCCAGTTGGACACACCGACGCCCATGCCACCCTGGATGATTTTAGGAAATGGGATCATCCATGAATTGTTTCACAGATTCAGATAATCGAACGTGATTGATCTTGGATTCGGCAATTTACAAGCCAAATGTGAGCAATTTTGCTCTCTTTCGGACACTTTCGTCTTCGTGTACCGGCCCTGGGGAGGTGTGCGGGGCGTCATAGCTTTTCGCGCAAAAAGCTGATGACGCGTTCAGCCTGCACCACGCCGACCATGCGGCCAAGCGAGTCAACAACGGGGAGCGCGTGGAGGTTGTATTTATCGAACATCTCGGCGAGATCGTTCTGTTTCAGGTCGGGCGGACAGGAGATGACTCGAGGCTCGGCCAGCACGCTCAGGTGGGTATCCGGCTGCGCCATCACCAGGCGAGCCAACGGAACGGCGCCGCGGAGCATGCGTTTCTCATCGAGCAGAAAGATTTCGGTGACGCCTTCGGGATCGCCGTCGAAGCTGCGCAGCGCCTGCACAGCCTGCGCAACCGTGGCTTCAGCGCCAAGGTAGACGAACTCCGTGGTCATCCATCCGGCCGCCGAGTCCTCGTCGAACTCCAGCAGTTCCTCGACCTCCTGCCGCTCTTCCGGCTCCATCTCCTCGAGGATGGCGTCGGACTGTTCTTCGGGCAGCTCGGAGAGCAGATCCGCTGCGGCACCCGGGTCCATCTCCTCGACAATGTCTGCGATACGCTCCTCGTCGAGCTTTTCAAGCAGGGCTTTCTGCAGCCTTGGCTCGACTTCTTCCAGAGTTTCGGCGGCAACTTCTTCATCGAGCGATGTAAAGACGGCCTCGCGCTCAGCGGGGGCCAGATCCTCGAGGATGTCGGCCAGTTCCGATGGGTGGATATCGGCCAGGCGCTCGTGCTGGATACGCAGCTTGACGCGCCGCGCAGGATCGGGCTCAACGACGTCGACGAATTGCCAGGGAATGGCACGTGCGCTGAACCTGCGGGAGATGGATTCAAGGCGCGCGCGCGGCAGAACGCCTTTAAAGACCCTGCGAAACGCGCCGCGCAGTCCGACTTCAACTTCAGCCACGCGCAGATGGTGGGCCGCTCCGTGGCCGGTCCACTCCAAATCTACGTCGTTGACGCGAACGACTTTTCTGCCGTTGATATCGATAATCTGGCGGTCGATGAGGTCACGCTGCAGAAAGAGATAGCTGCCCTCGTCCTTAAGGGGAGAGACTGCTTCCGCGGAACGCAACTCAAGGGTGCCGGCTGGAGTTTCCATCACCTCCTGAGAAGGGACGATAGACAGGCCAGTGCGCGCCTTGAGCACAATACCCGCAACTTTGCCGCCATCCGGCCCCGTTGCCACAACGACATCTTTGAGCTTTCCTCGCAACTGCCCGCGAGCGTCGGTCACCGGCGTGCCGAGAAGGCCGGTGAGGCTGACGCGAATGTGGGTGTGCTGGTCCATCGTGGGCTAGGTGATGCGGCTCCGTGACTTGAGAGTTGACCTACGAACCGAAGTTTACTCCGTTCGACGCTGCAAAGGCCCTTGCGATTGGGCGACCGGGCCAACCGAAGGTATCCCCCTTCTCCGCTTGACACAATCGCATCCAGACTTGAAACTTCCAGCAAGGTTAATGGAACAGTGGGTGGAGTTTGCGGATCCGCCCGGTGGAGGCAATGGGAACCCCGGTGACTGGACCGAGTAGAGGACGGCGGAGCTTCAGGCTGAGCTCCACCATGGAAAGCGTGAGCGAAGTCGAAGAGGCCGCGGATCAACTGGCCACCGAGGCAGGTCTGGACGAGGACCAGCGCTTTCACATTGGAATGGCAGTGCGCGAAGCCGCCATTAACGCTGTGCTGCACGGCAACGAATACGATCCGACCCGTCAGATCGACGTTTCGATGGAGAATACGGGCAAGGACCTCGTGGTTGTGATTGCCGACCAGGGTCATGGGTTCAATCCCGACAACGTGCCCGATCCGTTGGCCAAAGAGAACATTCTTCGGGGAACGGGCCGTGGCATCTTTCTCATCCGGTCACTGATGGACGAGGTGCACTTTCGGCAATTGCATCCGGGAACCGAATTAACCCTGATCAAGCATCTGGCGCCAGCAGGGGAAAAATCTTAACATGGTGGCGAGAGTGCGGGGACCGGCGTATGATCATCTTTCCCGCAAGGCAGCCGTTCGCGGAGTTTTCCGCAAGCCGGCGGCGGTAAAGATGCTATAACCGAAGTACCGATAAGGAGGAATTTTCCGTGGCACTTGCGATAGCTTCCAGGGAAGTGGACGGCGTGACTGTTTTGGAACTCAGCGGGCGAATCACACTCGGCGAGGGCAGCGTACAGTTGCGTGATGCCATTCGCGACCTGATCAGCAAGGGACAGCGCAACATCCTGCTGGACCTGGGCGAAGTGAGTTATATCGATAGCTCGGGCCTGGGCGAAATGGTGAGCGCTTACACCACAGCCAAGAATCAGGGCGCGAAGTTGAAACTGCTCAAGCTGACCAAAAAGGTCCATGACCTGCTGCAGTTGACGAAGCTGTACACAGTCTTCGACATCTATGATGACGAGGCCAGCGCCATCGCCTCCTACAAGTAGCGCCATCCGGGCGAAATCCTAAGACAAGAAGGCCATCCCGCACGCGCGGAATGGCCTTTCGTGTTTGTCTTGGCGTTTCGGCAGCCCGGAACGCAGGAGCGCGACGCTAAAAGCTCACGTTCGGCACAGACTGCGCCGCCGGGCTGGCAGCGAAGTAGGCGTTGTTCTGGTGGAAGCCTGCGATTCCCGCCCAAATACTATTTGGGAACTGCAAAATGAAGGTGTTGTAGTCCTGGATCGCGTCGTTATAGCGCTTGCGGGCCACGCTGATGCGGTTCTCAGTGCCTGATAATTCATCCTGCAACCGCATGAACTGATCGCTAGAGCGCAGTTGCGGATAGTTCTCGGTAAGGACGAGGACCTTGGCAAGGGAAGCGTCGATCTGATTGTTCGCAGCGATCTTGTCCTGGGGAGTTTGGGCATTCATCAAGCCCTCCCGGGCCTGCGCGATATCGGCGAAGACGCTGCTTTCTTCTTTTGTGAAGCCCTTCACGGTCGAAACCAGGTTGGGGATCAGGTCGGCGCGGCGCTCGAGTTGAACGTCCACCTCAGACCATGCGGCTTTGACTCCTTGATCTTTGCTCACCATCTGATTTCTGGCGCTCACATAGCTGCCAAAGACCATGAAGACTACGAGAAGCAGTACACCCAAAACTGCCAGCGTAATTCCGAGTCCTTTGCTCATACAGTTATTTCTCCTCCATAAAAAAGCGATCAGCTGTCAGCTTTCAGACTGAGAGCTCGATTGTTACCAACTTCCTCCGGCGCCACCGCCGCCAAATCCGCCGCCGCCGCCGCCAAACCCACCAAAACCTCCGCCGCCACCGCCGCCGAAGCTACCACCGCCGAATCCGCCTCCGCCCGTCCCTGAGCCACCGCCCCAGCCACCTCTGCCCCATCCGCCAAAAAACAGGCTTGCGCCGAAGAGCATGCGGAGCAGCGAGCCTCCGCCGAAGAATATCAAGAGAACAAGAATAAGAATGATCTTGCCGACAGGGACGCCTTGAGACGCGGGCTGGCTTGGCGGAGCGGCGGGCTCATCCTGAGTCAGCGTGATTTTGGCGTCGTCGGCGATGACCTTGGCAACCTCGCCCACCGCCAGCGTTACTGCGCCATCGTAATCGCCCGCCTTGAGGTCAGGAACCATGTCGCGGCCAATGTCGCCGGTTTTGCCGTCGGGCAGGATTCCTTCAAGACCGTACCCGACCTCGATGCGGTATTTATGGTCGGCGACAGCGAGCAACACCATGGCGTACTTGTTATCGGCCTTGTTGCCCATCTTCCAGTGGTCTTCAAGCTGGTTTGCGTAGTCTGCCGCGTCGTCGCCGTTAAGGTCATGCACGGTGACGACCGCGATTTGCGCGTTGGCCTGCGAGTGGTCGAGCTGCTCGCAAATCGAATCCAACCGCGCAATCGCGTCAGGCGAAAGCACGTGGGCAAAATCGCTTACATAGTCGGTGGGTTGGGGAAGGCTGGCGACCGCCTGTGCGCGCGAGGAAATGGGAAGAAATGCGAAGAGAACCGCCAGCAACGGCGGGAACACGGCGAAACGCGCGCGGCGAAGGCCTTCCATTCCTTCTCCATTGTACGTTGGAGGGGCACCGCGAGTTCCCGAGCCGAAGGCTCTAAACTGGGATAGAAATGAGCCAAAGTCCGATTCCCTCACCGCCCGTTGCGCATAAAATAGCCACCGAAACGCGCATGCACGGAGTCGTGCTCGTCGACGACTACGCATGGCTCCGCGACAAGGAAAACCTGGATGTAACGGCATACTTGGACGCCGAGAACGCCTATGCCGATGCTGTGACGGCGCCGCTGGCCGGTTTGCGCGAAGAGCTTTACCAGGAGATGCTGAGCCATGTAAAGCAGACCGACATCTCGGTTCCTTACCGCGACGGCGGGTGGTGGTATTACACGCGCACTGTGGAGGGGTCGCAGTACGGCATCCACTGCCGCAAGCGGGGCGGGCCCTCGGAACCGGACGCTGGCGCTACGGAAGAAGTGGTACTGGATGGGAATCAGCTCGCTCAGGGGCATGCGTTTTTTTCTATTGGCGACACCGATATTACGGACGATGGCCGCTGGCTAGCTTACACGATCGACACCCGGGGTTTTCGTCAGTACACGCTGCGCATCAAGGACCTTGAAACCGGCGAGACGGTGGCAGGCGAGGTCGAGCGCGTGGGGTCAGTGGTTTGGGCGGCGAACAATCGAACGCTTTTTTACACTGTTGAAGACGAGCAGCAGAAGCGGCAGTATCAATTGTGGCGGCACGTTCTGGGGACTGCGCACGCCGAGGATGTGCTGATCTACCAGGATGACGATGAGCGATTCAACCTGGCGGCCGGGCGGACGCGTGACGGAAAGTACATCATCGTGGAGTCGGCTAGCCACACGACCAGCGAGGCGCGGGTTCTCGGTGCGGACGAGCCGGCCGGGAGCTTCTCGCTGATAACGCCGCGCGAAGATGAGCACGAGTACTCGGTCGACCACCGCAATGGGCTGTGGTTTATCCGGACCAACGATCGCGGGCGCAACTTTCGGTTGGTCACAGCGCCCGCGGCCACGCCGGGCCGCGAACACTGGACCGAGCGGATCCCGCACCGCGATGACGTGATGCTGGAAAATGTCGATCTCTTTGCGGGGTTCTTCGTCGCCTGCGAGCGCGAAGATGGGCTGCCGCGGCTGAGGTTGTGGAAGTTTGGCGGCGACGAGGCGGACGCCGCACGCGCCGGCGAGATTGCGTTTCCTGAGCCTGCTTATAGCGCGCACCCGCACATCAACCGGGTCTTCGATGCGACAACGTTTCGCTACGCATATCAATCGCTGGTGACGCCAAGCTCGGTGTACGAGTATGACGTGGCGTCGGGCGTGTCGACTCTGCTCAAGCAGCTGGAAGTCCCTGGTGGATTCGACCGCACGCTTTACGCGAGCGAGCGGATTCGCGCGAAGGCGCCGGACGGAGTTGAGGTTCCGGTCTCGATCGTTTATTGCAAAGACAAGCGATTGGCTGGAAAGAATCCACTCTATGTGTACGGGTATGGGTCTTATGGCTACTCGCTGCCGCTGGGCTTCAGTTCGAATCGGTTGAGCCTGCTCGATCGCGGCGTAGTCATGGCGTATGCGCACATTCGCGGTGGCGGCGACATGGGCGAGCCCTGGCACGACGCCGGAAAGATGCTGGTGAAGCGCAATACGTTCAGCGACTTCATTGCCTGCGTAGAGCATTTGACCGCGCACGGCTTCGGCGATCCCCACCGCGTGGCGGCTGAAGGAGGGTCGGCGGGAGGCCTGCTGATGGGCGCGATCGTGAACATGCGGCCGGATCTCTTCCGAGCAATCGTTTCGCACGTGCCGTTTGTCGACGTGATGAACACGATGCTCGACGCTTCCTTGCCCCTCACCGTTCCTGAGTACGAAGAGTGGGGCGACCCCAACGACGAGAAGTATTTCCGCTACATGCTGAGTTATTCGCCCTATGACAACCTGCGGGCGGCGAATTATCCCGCGATGCTGGTGAAGACCAGCCTGCACGATAGCCAGGTCATGTATTGGGAGCCGGCGAAATACGTGGCCAAGCTGCGCACCCTGAAGATGGATTCGCATCCGCTGTTGCTGGTGACGAACATGCAGGCGGGGCACGGCGGAGCGAGCGGGCGCTACGACTATCTGAAGGAGATTGCGTTGGACTATGCGTTCGTGCTGAAAGAGCTGGGAGTTGTGTGACGGCCTGTACTGATCAGCGGTTCATTCGCTGCTCTTTATTTCCGCCAGCGTCTTTTCCAGGCTCGCCGCGTCTTCCACGTTCATCGATTTCAGCTCAGGATCGACCTGCTTGAGCAGGCCACAAAGCACCTTGCCTGGGCCAACTTCGATAAACAGATCCGCGCCAGCGGACTTGAGAGCCTGAACGCAATCGACCCAGCGGACCGCACCAGTGACCTGGCGGATAAGCGCGTCACGCGTGGCATCGGCAGTTGTAACCAGGCCGCCGGTTACGTTGGCAGCGACCGGAATACGCGGATCGTGCATCGAGATGCCGGAAAGCACGCGCGCTACTTCCTCTTGCGCGGGCTGCATGAGCGCGCAGTGGAACGGAGCGCTGACGGGAAGCATGACGGCGCGGCGAGCGCCTTTGGCTTTGCAGATGGCCGCAGCCTTCTCGACGGCCGCGGCAGCGCCGGAGATCACGGTCTGTCCCGGCGAGTTGAGATTTGCAGCCTGAACGGTCAGGCCGGTTTCGCGCGCGGCCTCTGCGCAGGCTTCGGCGACTTGCGCCGCATCGAGCGCGAGCACGGCGGCCATGGCTCCCTCGCCCGCCGGCACTGCTTTCTGCATGGCCGCACCGCGGGCCTTTACGGCGCGCAGCGCATCAGCAAAAGTGAGCGTGCCGACGATGACGTGCGCCGACCACTCGCCCAGCGAATGGCCGGCTGCGAGCGCAGGCGTGATGCCCTGCTTGGCGAGGACACGCGCTGCCGCCACGCTCACGGTCATAATGGCCGGCTGCGTGTTCTCAGTCAGGCGCAGGTCTTCTTCCGGCCCCTCGAAACATAGCTTTGAAAGCGGAAAGCCGAGCGCCTCGTCGGCCTCGGCAAAGGTCTGAGCGGCCAAAGGAAATCGCTCGGCGAGCTCGCGGCCCATACCAACGGCTTGCGAGCCTTGCCCCGGAAAGAGAAACGCTATCTCGTTGGTCATTTCTATCAGATTTTATCGTGGCGCGCGGGGGCGCCGTCTCGGTTTGCGCGGATTCCAGGACGCTCCGCGTTCAGTTCCAGCGTTTCTTGTCGTCGGCGTCTTCATCAATCCGGTTTCCCTGGCCATCAAACTTGACGGTGCGGCCCTGCGAGCGCATGTAAACCTCGAACTTGCGGGCCGCTCGCCGGCGCTTCCAACGGTAGTAGCGGTTGCGCAGGCCGAACCAGCTTTCGCTGAGCATGAAAGACACTCCGCGACGCGGCGCCATGCGCACGAATGCCAAGCCGGCAAGCGCTCCGCCGAGCTGCGCAAAGGCGTACATGCGCTCCTGCCCAAAAAGCATGGCCACAGCAACGAGCGCGTAGATCATAACCATGTAGCGCGCCTTGATGCCGATGACGAAGAAGAGGAGGAATTGGGTGTCACCGTAAAGGACGCCGATGGCGACCAGGAGTCCGAAGATTCCGCCAAAACAGCCGTAAAGCGGGTTGACTTTTTGGAGCAGCGAAGGTGCCAACGTGCCCGCGACCAGATCAAGCACCAGCGCCGCCGCAGCGGTTCCCAAAACGGAGATCGCGTAGAGACTCGTGACCCAGTTGGCATCGTGAAATGCCTCGAGGAATCCCGCAAGAAACCAGAGCGAGAGCAGCTCGAATAGCGTGCCAACGATTGCGTCCGACGGGTGGATAAAGCTGTAAGTGACGGGTTGCCATAGGGCGCCGTGCATGAACGCGGAGGGATCGAAAACGAGCAAGCTGGCGATCTTCGCCGCGGATGGAGATGCGAAATTCGCCACCAAAAGAGCAAAGAATGTTGCCAGGTTAATGAGAATGAGGCGGCGCGTTGCTCCCTTAAAGTCGGGGAAGGCCAACGGACTGGAGCCAAATCGCGGCATCGTAGTCAACAGGGTAAACGCTCAAGCGCTCCGATGTCATGGTGGCCCGCGTGACGCGCGAGCGAAGGGCCAACGGTGGCGGATCAAATCACGATGAAGTCTACACGTGGGTTGGAGCACAGCCAACCGCCGTCCCAGAAAGGGCATCGTCTAACGGGTATGAACCCGGATTGTTCACGGAAGCGAAAACGCCGGTGCCGAGTGCATCGTTTGGGTCTTGACCTGAGGCCGGGTTCTCCCTAAAACTAGCGATGGTTGCCGAATCGCTGTGACCTGATCCCGCAATGCGATTCGGTTCGGAAATTGAGGAGGCTGCCATGCCGAGCTGCCCAGAATGCGACACCGCCCTCGACGTTGAACTCGACGAAGTGGAAGAGGGCGACGTGATAGCCTGCGAGGAGTGTGGAACAGAGTACGAGGTGGTTGGCGTCGAACCGCTGGAGCTCGCACGCATCGAAGAGGGCCTCGAAGAGGAAGAAGATCTCCTCCAAGGGGAGGAGGAGGAATGAGAATGAGCCGAGCCGGCGTGCTGGCGGCATCGATATTTGGTTTTCTTGCCTTGGGGGCGCTTTCGGCAGGGCCGAACCATTCGTTTTTATCTTCGACAGCCCAGGCCCAGAACATCGGCATGCGCACTGTATCGGGCACGGTGCTGGACGGGAACTCGCAGGCCGTTTCCGGCGCCACTGTATTCATTAGGAACGAAAAAACGAAGACCATCCGCAGTTTTGATTCCACGGCCGACGGCCATTTTCATTTCGCTCAGGTTGACATGAGCACTGATTTCGATTTGTGGGCGGAGAAGGATGGCAAAAAGAGCGCGATAAAGACGGTGAGCTCGTGGGATGCTCGCAAGGACTTTATCAACGACCTGAAGCTGAAATAGGCTCTCGCAGCCCGCGCTTGGCGCGGCGTTCGCGAATGTGCAGCAGGACCGAGGGTCGAGTCCACCGCTCGAGCTTCATCCCTCCAATTTCTTCACAACCAGTTCATTGAGCAGCGCGGGGTTCGCCTGGCCCTTGGACGCGCGCATCACCTGACCCACAAAGAATCCGGCCATGGTCGTTTTGCCGCCGCGATATTGCTCCACCTGCTTCGGATTGGCCGCAATCACTTCGTCAATCAGCTTTTCAAGAGCCGACGCGTCGGTGATCTGCTCCGGCTTCTCCCTCTCATAAACCGTGCCGAAGTCCTCGCCCTTTTCAAAGCACGCATCGAAGAGCTGCTTCATCTGTTTCGAGCTAATTTTGCCCTCATCAAGCAGATCGGCGGCGAGAACAATTCCCGCCATTGTCACCGGAGACTGATCGAGCTCGATGCCCAACGCCTTCAGACGGCCGCCCACTTCGCTCAAGAGCACGTTGGCCACGCGCCGCGGATTGCGCGCCGTTTTTGCGGCGGCCTCGAAGCGGTCAGCAAAATCGCGCGTTGCAGTCAACGTGTGCGCATCCTGCGCACTCAGGTCATACTCGGCAATCATGCGCTTGCGGCGGGCCTCCGGCAATTCAGGCAGCTCCGCTGTTTTACGTTCCAAGAATTCGCGCGATACCACCAAAGGCTGCAGATCCGGCTCCGGAAAATAACGATAATCGTGCGCCTGCTCTTTGGAGCGCATCGAGTAAGTGCGGCCCTGGTTGGCGTCCCAGAGTCGGGTCTCCTGCGTCACGTGGCCGCCCGATTCGATGACTTCAACCTGCCGCTCGATCTCGTATTCCAGCGCCGCGCGAACGAACTTGAAGCTGTTAACGTTCTTGACTTCGACCTTCGTGCCGAATCTTTCCTGGCCTTTGGGGCGGACGCTGACATTAGCGTCACAGCGAAGCGAACCCTCCTCCATGTTGCAATCGGAGACGCCGGTGTAGAGCAGGATTTCCTTGAGCCGGGTGAGGTATTCGAAGGCCTCATCTGGAGTGCGGATGTCGGGCTCGCTCACGATTTCAACGAGCGGCGTGCCGCAGCGGTTCAGGTCGAGATACGTGCGTGTGGCGGAATCGGAGAACCCTTCGTGGAGACTCTTGCCCGCATCCTCTTCCATGTGCAGGCGGGTAATGCCAATTCGCTTTGTTGAGCCGTCGACTGCGGAAACATCGATCCAACCAAGCTCGGCCAACGGCTTGTCGTACTGCGAAATCTGGTAGCCCTTGGGCAGATCGGGATAGAAATAATTCTTGCGCGCGAAGATCGACTGCTCGCGCACCTGGCAGTTGAGCGCCAGCGAAGCGAGCGTGGCAAATTCGACGGCTTTCGCGTTCAGGACCGGCAGGGCGCCCGGAAGCCCGAGGCAGACTGGGCAAACGTTCGTGTTCGGCTCGGAGCCGAAATGATTCGCGCAACTGCAAAATGCCTTGGTGGCTGTGAGCAGTTGCACGTGCACTTCGAGGCCGATGACGGGCTCGTATTTCGTCAGAATCTCGGGAGAAACTGCCGTAGCGGGCATGTTTGGATTTTATCGTGAGTACGCGTAGGCTGTGTTTCGGAGCGCGAGTGGCCGCGATGAGGCACGATTGCCTACAATCGTTGGCGGGACGGGATTGATGGCAAACATTGACGCCAGACGTCCTGCGAATGGAGCCATCAAGTGCATCGATTGAAGCTTCCTAGAGCTACTATCCTGACCTCGAGCCTGGTCGTGTCCTTTGCGGTTGCGACGCTGAGAGCCCAAACGCCGTCAACCTCGACGCCCTCCGAGACGCCTGCGACGCAAACAGCTCCAGCGTCGCAGACCTCGCCGTCTGGACATCCGAACAATGCGTTCTGGATGGACCACGACAAGCAACTGCTCGTGGACTTTGGCGGTCTTGAGCGCTTTAAGGAGGCCAATGCAATGCTGACCGCGCCGAAGCCAGGAGAGGACCGAGTGGTCTTCATGGGCGACTCCATTACGCAGGGCTGGAAGCTGGATGAATCGTTCCCCGGCAAGCCTTACATCAACCGCGGTATCGGCGGGCAGACTACTCCGCAGATGGTGGTGCGGTTTCGTCAGGATGTGATCGATTTGAAGCCCCGGATCGTCGTGATTCTCGCCGGGATCAACGACATTGCGGGGAACACGGGGCCGATGACGCTGGAACAGACGGAGGGAAATATCGCGTCAATGGCGGAGCTGGCAAAGGCGAACGGAATTCGGGTCGTATTGTGCTCGGTGCTTCCTGCCTTCGACTTTCCGTGGGCGCCGGGGCTGACACCCGGACCCAAGGTCGTGGAAGTGAATGAATGGATGAAGAAGTACGCGGCCGAGAACGGCTTTGTGTACGTGGACTATTACTCGGCGATGAAGGACGAACGCGGGGGGCTGCCACCGACCTTGAGCACAGACGGCGTGCACCCGCTGCCGGCTGGGTACGCAATCATGACGCCGCTGGCGGAGGCTGGGATTGAGAAGGCGCTGAAATAGACACCGAGGGAAATAAAGATTCAGCGGTCGAATCGCCTTAGACGGAGAAGGACGAACCACAACCGCAGGATTTGGTGGAATTTGGATTGATGAAGTTGAATCCCTGGCGGATCAGCGTCTCTTCGTAGTCGAGCGTCATGCCTTGTAGATAGACGAAGCTCTTGGGATCGATGAAGACACGAACATTTTCGAACGTGAAGATGTTGTCGGTCTCGCGCGGGTGCGCATCGAATCCCACCGAATACGACATCCCCGAACAGCCGCCGCCTTTAACGCCCAGGCGCAAGCCGCCCTCATCGAGCGAGATTCCCTCTTTGGCGAGGATGACGCGAATGCGCTTAACTGCGCTGGGGGTTACCTGCAGGCCGGCAGAAGATGCCGGCTGCGAAGCAACAGCGTCCGGTGAGGGGGTCGATCCGATGGTAACGATTTCTGCCATATTCTCTGTCTCGTTTAGCAGCGCTTGCCTGCTCCACCTTTGATTCGGCTGGAGTGGCTGCCGATTCTACTTCGCTTTGACCATTACAGCGTCAGCGAAACCAGCGCCTGCGCCTCGTGGGCTTTCCCGGCAGGATGCTCCTGCTCAGCAAGATCCTGAATGCTGATGCTCTTCAAAACCCCGGCAATCGTCTCGTTCACGCGTGCCAGCGGTTCCTTGATAGTGCAGCTGGGGGTCAAATCACAGGATTTTGCGCCTTTAAAGCAGGAAGTAATGAAAAGCGGCCCGTCGATGGCGTGGATCACCTCGAAGGCCGATATCTGGCGCGCATCCCGGGAGAGCGCGTATCCACCGTTCATTCCTGCATGAGAGCGCAGAAGGCCCACCTTGGTAAGCCGCTGGAGAATCTTGGCCAGGAGCTGGGCGGGGATTCCGTAGGCGTCAGCGACGTCCTTGGCGCTCAGGGCCGGGGTCTCAGGGTGCTCGGCCAGGTACTTGAGCGCCATGAGCCCATAATCCGCTTTTTTGGTGAGCTTTAGCATGAAATATGCGACCGGTTAGGTCCGTATTCAGTATACGTCCGGTTGAATTCGCCTTCAAGTCGGCAATTATCCGGTGAGAATGCAGCAGATACAGGGATCAATCCCTCTGATTCATCAAAAAATCGGTTTGCAATCGGCCAAAAGACGGCTACAATCTGGCGGAAAGAGCACCTATAGCCAATTCCGAGCAACCATACCCGGACGCCAGCACTCTCAAATGGAAATAACTGTGAGAGAGGGCGGCCTCAACCTATCCGGAGCGGGAAATGGGCTTCGGAATCGGCGCAGGAGCTCCAGTCTCGAAGAACGATGGCAACCGCCTGCAAACATCCCAAAGTCCGCATCGTTTCCCGGCACGAAGACACCGAGTTTGTCGAGTGCCTGGAGTGTGGCGAGGTCTTCGATTCCGAAGAGTTTCGCGATATGGAGATTGAAGACACGGTTGGAACCGAAGGCCTACAGGACGAATCCGAGATGAAGTGAACAGGACTTGCGGGCGGGATGGTTGCTCCGGCGCTCCTCGGCCGCGAAGAAGTTTATTTAGCGGCGGCGCTGTTCGGGGCAGGAGCTGTCGTGCGACGCGAAACCAGCCACGCATAATGCAGGCCTGACGCCACAGTTAGCGCGATGGTTGCGCCGAGCGCGACTTGGCGGGTGACTGCGACCCATTGCCACGCCGGCGTGATCTGGCTCAGCAGGACGGCAGCCACAGCGCTGATTTGGGCAAGAGTGTTGGCCTTGCCGAAGATGCTCGGGTAAAACTCTCGACGCCCGACGGCCGCATAGAGAATGGCCGAAACCAGCAGGATTCCTACGTCCCTTCCGAAGACCAGGACAGTAACTGTGGCCGGCATAAGCCCCTTGTAAAAGAGAACCAGGAAGAGCGTGCTCAGCAGCAGCTTGTCAGCCACCGGGTCAAGATAATGCCCGAGCACGGAGCGCTGCTTGAGCACGCGCGCCAACAGGCCATCCAGCCCGTCGGTAAGTCCGGCAGCAATAAAGAGAATGAAGCTCAGCAGGAAGTGCCCCCCGAGGATCGCGGCCACCAGGAACGGCGCCATGCACATGCGCATCAACGTGAGCAGGTTGGGCGCGTTGCGCAGTGGGTTCAATCGCAGCTGCTGATCTTCAGGCATGGCAAACGGTTTGAGATGCGGCTAACCAGCCGCCGTGCGGCGGGCAGCCCCCATCACGTCAACGATGGTAAAGCATTGAAGGCACCAGATGCAGTCTGATTGCGGCCGACCGATCAAGAACCAAAGAGGTTGAGAAGGGTTCCTATCCCTCGACGGGCAATTCCGCAGAAAGGATGTTCATAGGCGTAAGCCCGCGTTGGCGCAGCGCACGCAGACTGAGCGCATCGTGGCGTTTGGCCAGCCGCCGCCCGTTGTGGTCCACAACGAGGCGGCAATGGTACCAGGCGGGAGGTTCAACGCCGAGAGCGCGAAAGAGCAGAATTTGCCGCGCGGTCGATTTGAGGAGGTCGGCGCCGCGCACGACTTCCGTGATGGCCATGGCAGCATCGTCGGCCACGCATGCCAGTTGATAGCTGGGAACGTTGTCGCGCCGCCAGACAACGAAGTCACCGATGTCCACGCCGGCCACAAAACGCTGCGGTCCGAGATTGAGGTCGACGAACTCAATCACCTCGCCGTCGGGAACGCGGAAGCGCCAGTTGGCGCCTGCCGGATCCTCAAACTCGCTGGCAGTCGGGCCTGGAAGCTGCGGTGTGCCGCCCATAAAGAGCCGGCAGGTGCCGGGATAGAGGGGCTCATCGTCTTCGTCGTACAGCTTGCCGCCGCCGCCCTCTGTCTGGACGCGCTCGTGCGGAGCGGCAAGCGCGGTCGCCAGGTCCTTCCGCGAGCAGCGGCACGGAAAGAGGCGGCCGGTGCGCAGGAGCTTGCGCCAGGCATCAAGGTAGATGGCGCGGCGCTTGCTCTGCACATAGGGGGCGAACGGCCCTCCCTTGTCGGGGCCTTCCTGCCAGCGAATTCCCAACCAGCGCAGATCGTCGAGTGCGGCCTCAGCGTAGACCGGACGGCAACGGTCGGGATCCAGATCCTCCATGCGCAAGGCGAGCACACCGCCGGCTTCGCGCGCGCGCTGGAACGCCGTCCAGAAGGTGCGGGCGTGCCCCACATGCAGATAGCCGGTAGGCGAGGGCGCCAGGCGTCCGCGATAGCCCGGAGCCGCGGTGAGAGACAGGCTGGCCATTCTGAAAATGAGTGTAGGTTAGCGTGCGCAACGGGGTATATGGCACCCTTGATACCTGAGAAGATGCGAATCGACCGACCATCCAGCTCGGTATGAACTTTGGCCCCTTCGCGATTTCACGATGAAGCTGAAACTCCAATTGGCCAGCGCAAATGATATCGCCGAACTGGTGGCGATGCGGACGCGCGTGAGCCAGGACCTGGCGAAGAAGTTTGGCGAGGGGTTCTGGGCGGGAAAGCCAACGGAAGGCGGCGAACGGTTTCTGATGAGGATCGGTCAGGTGTACATCGCCCGGTATCGCGGCCGGTTCATTGCCGCATTGGCGCTTACGACCAGGAAACCGTGGTCGATCGACGTGAAGCATTTTGGTGCCATCGCGAAGCCTCTCTACCTGAGAGCCATGGCCGTGGACCCGGCTCAGCAACGCAAAGGCGTGGGTAGGCAGTGCATCGCGGAGGCGCGGCGGATCGCGATAGAAATGGGCCGAGAGGTAATCCGGCTTGATGCCTTCGATTGCCCGGCTGGAGCGGGGGAATTCTATCGCAAATGCGGGTTCGTGGAGGTTGCGCGGGTTGTATACAAAGGCGTGCCGCACATTGATTTCGAGTTGCAGGTTTGAGCCTGGCTAGGCGCCAATTTATTTTCCTGCGGGTTTCCAGCGCAGGATGGGCTTCCGCGCGGCCTGGACTTCGTCGAGCCGCGAAACGCGCGTGGAGTGCGGCGCGCTTTTCACTAGTTCTGGAGTCGTTTCTACTTCATGAGCAATGGCCCGCATGGCCGCGATGAACAGGTCAAGCTCTTCGCGCGACTCGCTCTCGGTCGGCTCAATCATCAATGCGCCGTGCACGATGAGTGGAAAGCTGACCGTGTAGGGATGGAAGCCGTAATCGATGAGCCGCTTGGCTATGTCGCCGGTCTTGACGCCGCGCGCCGTCTGCCGCTTATCGCTGAAGACGACCTCGTGCATCGAGGCCGTTTTGTAGGGCAGTTCGTAGATGTCTTCGAGTTTCTTGCGGATGTAGTTGGCGTTCAGCACGGCGTCTTCCGTGGTCTGGCGCAGGCCGTCGGGGCCGTTGGCGAGAATGTATGCGAGCGCGCGGATAAACATGCCGGTGTTGCCGTAAAAGGCGCGCACGCGTCCGACGGATTGCGGACGGTCATATTCCCAGCGCAGCGCCCCACCAAACGAGTGAAGCGGTAAAGGATCTGTATCTCCGACCTGCTCGCCGTTCGCCTTGAAGGCCGGCGCGCGAAAAAGTGGCGGGCATCCATCGGCTGTCGGCTCAGCGTTGGTGTCTTCCCAATCCCCCTCATCGGGGCAGTCCTTCGGACCGTCTTGGTTTCGGACAAGAACTGGGATGGGCAGAAAAGGCTCTAGAAACGCCTTGCAGGCCACTGGGCCGGAGCCAGGTCCGCCGCCGCCGTGGGGCGTGGAGAAGGTTTTGTGCAGGTTCAGGTGCATTACGTCCACGCCAAAGTCGCCGGGCCGCACTTTGCCCACCAGCGCGTTCATGTTTGCGCCGTCCATGTAGAGCAGCGCGCCCTTGGCGTGCAAGATATCGGCGATCTTGTGAATCTGACTCTCAAAGACTCCGAGCGTCGACGGGTTCGTGAGCATGAGCGCCGCGGTGTCGCCGTCAACTTGCCGCGCCAGGGCTTCAAGATCGATGCCGCCATCGGCGTTCGATTTGAGGTTCTCAACCGAGTAGCCGACGATGGCCGCCGTGGCCGGGTTGGTGCCGTGCGCGGAGTCAGGAATGATAATGTTCCTGCGCGGATTGCCCTGCGACTCGTGCCACGCGCGCGTGAGCAGGATGCCGGTGAACTCTCCGTGTGCGCCAGCGGCCGGCTGCAGTGTGATCGCGTCCATGCCGGTGATGTCGAGCAGGCAACGTTGGAGCAGGTCGAAGATTTCGAGGATTCCCTGGGCGAGCGATTCCGGCCGGTAAGGGTGCGCCTCGGCCAGTCCCTCAATCCGCGCCACAAGTTCATTCACGCGCGGGTTGTATTTCATCGTGCAGGAGCCAAGTGGATACATGCCAAGGTCGATGGCGTAGTTCCATGTGGAGAGCCGCGTGAAGTGGCGGATGATCTCTATTTCGCTGAGTTCCGGCAGCAGCCCGGGCGCAGTACGGAGCGCGGCGCCCAGAAGCTTGGCGGAGTCAACGGTCGGCACATCGAGCGGCGGCAACTTGTAGGCGCGTTTACCCGGCGACGACTTCTCGAAGAGCAGAGCCTCGTTCTGCGTCTGGTGAGGACGAACTTTGCCCAATGTGTGGGGGCCGGATTCTTGATTCGCTGCCATTTGTAATCCTCTCAGAGCTTAAACTCTCCCGAGCTTCAACCGATTGATTTCCCGTCTCACGATTCCCGATCTTGTGCCTTGAGATTTGTAATAACTTCACCGCTTCGGGCCGGACCTCGATATCGAATCCCGTAACAAAGTATCGAGTTTTGTAACAAGGGCACGGCTTCAGCCGGGCCGAAAAGCGCGAAAAAAACAGGGGGGCTTTAGCCCCTGCCAATCTAAGTTGAGCTGACAAGCTCTCTCTTCCTCGTCGCCAAGCTGCAAAAGCAAAACGGGTACTCCGTCGCGGATGCGGCAAGTCCAGCCTTGACCGGATTTTCAGCGATGTAAGCTCGATGAATCTCGAAGTTCTGCTGATTCAACACTTGCACTTCGGTAAATCCCCGCTGCCAGACTTCACCTTTGTACCCGAGTTCATGGGACATCCGATGCGAGAACCTGCCCTTGACCAACTGCATAGCCTTTTCGTTAGTCATATCGTTTTCAACTTCGACGAGCAGATGAATGTGATCGGGCATGATAACGAAATCGTGCAGCATGAATTCCTTTTCCGCAACGAGCGAGCGAAGTACATCGATCAGGAGCCCGGCGTTGCGCTCCGATTGCAGCAATTGCTTACCCATGCTGGTTTTTGTCGTCGCGAAAAAGATGCGCGACGGGTTGACGATGTTGGCCGGAGCGGCATTTCGGGCTGGATGCGCCATGGCAGGGGCTAAAGCCCTACCCTCCTCTCCGTCACAGTTGCGGCCCGGCTAAAGCCGTGCCCTTGTTACAAAGCAAAACCAACACACGCCTGGGTCGGAGCGCCCCATTCGGAGTCGAAAATCTTGCCGAACCCCTTCAAGAATCCTCCCCTATGCCTCCACCGCTTGCCCCGCCAACACCTTTGCCGCCCTATCGATCTGCTCGCGCGTAACGACCTCCGTCGCGCACCAGAGAGTGCAGTTGCCAAGTTCCGGATACCACCGGCTCAGCTCAATGCCACCAACAATCTTGCTTTCAAGCAGCCGGCGACTCCATGTCGCTGGTGACTCGTCGGTCTGCAACACGAACTCGTGGAAGCGCGGCGCGCCTGTGAACCGCAGCTTCGCGCCCGGTTGGCTGCCAAGCTTCTTTCCCGTGTAGTCGGCCTTGGCAAGATTGTGCTCCGCCAGCTCGTGGATGCCTTCCTTGCCGTAGACGGCCAGAAAGATGGTCGCCATGAGCGCGACCAAAGCCTGGTTGGTGCAGATGTTTGAAGTCGCTTTTTCGCGGCGAATGTGTTGCTCGCGCGTGGCGAGTGTCAACACAAAGCCACGATTCCCTGCCCCATCAACCGTCTGCCCCGCGAGCCGACCCGGCATCTGCCGCACAAATTGCTCCTTTGCCGCGATAACGCCGCAGAAGGGTCCGCCATAGCTGAGCGCTACACCGAAGGACTGCGCCTCCATGGCGACGATATCGGCCTCAACGGGCGGGCGGACGATACCGAGTGAGACGGCCTCCGCGATTGACACGATCAAGAGCGCTCCTTTGGCGTGGGCGATCTGTGCAATGGCGGGAATGTCTTCAATGACGCCAAAAAAGTTCGGGCTCTGGATTAGAACGGCTGCCGTCTCTTCAGTAACGGCCGCGTCCAGTGCCTTCAAGTCGACCCGACCGGTCTCCGCGTCGTATCCGAACAGAGATGTCGGCAGACCCTGATGCTTCGCGTAGGTCGCAAGCACTTCGCGATATTCGGGATGAACAGTCGTAGCAACCACGGCTTTGCTGCGACCGGTGACTCGGACGGCCATCATCACCGCTTCCGCAGCTCCCGTCGATCCGTCGTACATGCTGGCGTTGGCCACATCCATGCCGGTGAGCTCGGCAATCATGGTCTGAAATTCGAAAATCGCCTGCAGCGTGCCCTGCGTGATCTCGGCCTGGTAGGGAGTGTAGCTGGTAAGGAACTCGCCGCGCTGGACGAGCGCATCGATAATGACCGGCCGGTAATGGCGATAGGCGCCTGCGCCCAGGAAGCTTGCGTAATCCGTCGCGTTCTTCTGCCCGGCGGCACGGAAATAGTCGACGATCTCGCTCTCCGCCTGCTGGCGAGGCACGGTGAGGTCGCGTTCGAGGCGATATTCTGCCGGAATAATCGAGAAGAGATCGGCAATTGATCCCGCGCCGATCTCGGCGAGCATTTGGCGGCGTTCATCGTCAGACTTGGGGAGGTAGCGCATAGTCTAGCTGGCCGTCTCCTCTGAGATAAATGCTTCATACGCAGCTGCGTCGAGTAGCGTGTTCAATTCCGCTGGGTTCGAGAGCTCGACCTTGATGATCCAAGTGCCGTGCGCGTTCTCGTTGATCTTGTCTGGCGTAGTCTTCAGCTCCTCGTTGACCGCCGTTACCTTGCCGCTGACGGGCGAGAAGAGGTCGCTGACGGCTTTGACGCTCTCTACCGAACCGAATGTAGCATTGGCGGCGATCGTATCGCCCACCTTGGGCGCATCGACATAAACAATGTCGCCGAGCGAGTTCTGCGCATAGTCGGTAATGCCAATCGAGCCGATGGCTCCGTCTACCGAAATCCATTCGTGCTCGCGGGTGTAGCGATAATCCGTGGGATAAGGCATGGCGAGTCTGCTCCTTGAACAAGACAGCAAAATTCAAGTTTAAGCGAGAGGGCTATCGGCGATGAGGAAAAGGCGGGCGACAGTAACCGCTTTTGACCTTGTTTCCTATTCCAGCGCTTACCCCATCACTACCACCGGCTGAAATAGCGTTCCTGCCACTCTGCGGGCGATTCCGACCATTTCCCGTGGTCCCGCGAACACTTTGACCAGCTGCGCGGCGGAGAACTCAGGCAGATTGGCTTGCGCGCCATTGCGCAACCGGCCCAGCGCCTGGCCGTCGCCGGTCACGGCGGGCATCTCCGGCAGCAAAGTCCGGGGCTGAACACACAAATCCTCCAATGCCGCGGAATCTCCGCCGAGAGCCTCCAGCTCTTCGAGTGTGTGCGCCGCCGCCAATGTGAATGTGCCCGCACGTGTGCGTCGCAGGCGGCTCAAGTGCGCCCCGCAACCCAGGTCGCGGCCCAATTCGTGGGCCACGGATCGCACATATCCACCGGCGCTGATGTCGATGGTGAAGCTGGCTTCGGGGCCCTCAAGAGATTCAATCACAAAGGATTCGATCCGAACGCGGGCCGGCTTTAGTTGGACCGGTTTGCCTTCGCGGGCCAGCTTGTATGCCGGCTTGCCGTCAATCTTCTTGGCTGAAAACGACGGTGGCATCTGTTGCATCTCGCCATGGAAGCGCGCGGCAGCCGTGCGTACCCGTTCGAGCGTCATCGTTGCCGCGAGGTCCGGCCATCGGTCAGGGTCGGAGGGCTCGCCTTCGGCGTCATAGGTGTCGGTCGCGAACCCAAACCGAATGCTGCCGGTATAGCTTTTTTCCGCCGCTGAAAAATATTGCGCCAGGCGCGTAAACCGGCCCATCAACAGGGGCAGAACGCCAGTGGCCATGGGGTCCAAGGTGCCCAAATGACCGATTGACTGCTCTCCAGTGATGCGCCGCAGCCGGTTCACCGCGTCGTGACTGGTGATGCCACCCGGCTTATCGATCACAAGAAGCCCGTTCACATCATCACTTTAGCCCCGATATGGTGGCTTGCCAACCCGGCCTGTAACGCCCCAAGCTAGGAACAGAGAGATGACCGAAGAACTGGAACGCGCGCGCAAGGCGGTGCGGGAGCTCAGCAAAACCCTCAAGAGCTTGCCCAAAGACCCTCCGCCCGGAGAAGTTCACAGGCTGCGCACCACCACGCGAAGGGTGGAGGCAATTGTCTCCGTCCTGTCGCAATTGGAGGGTAAAGAATCGCGGCGCCTGCTCAAATCGATTGAGGCGATCCGGAAGGCGGCCGGCGGAGTGCGCGAAATGGACGTGTTGATTCGCAATGCGCGCCGGCTGGCACGCCACGTTCCAGCCGATTCCCTCACCCGCCTCCTTGAACAGCTCCGCATTGCACGCCAACAGAATGCCGTGGAATTGCGGCGCGTACTTGGCCGTCGGCGCGGGGCGGCGCGGGAAAACTTGAAAGAGTACTCCAGCCTCATTCGAAGGGCGGAGGCTCAAGCGGAAAGAGCGGCATCGGCAAACGAACTAGTTGCCCCCTCGCATGGGGGGATCCATAGTGCCGCAGCCAACGTTGTCCGCGAGCTGGGCGACTGGCCGCCGCTCAACGCTGAGAACATCCACGCCTTCCGGCTCAAAGTGAAGGAGCTGCGGTACATTCTGCAGCTTTCCTCCGACGCCAATTCCGAACTCGGAGAGGCATTGGGAAACGTGCAGCGCCGCGTTGGCGACTGGCATGATTGGCATCAGTTGCATGAAATCGCAAGTGAGATCCTGACCCCGGAACGGGACGTCGTGCTTTTGGAGCGCATTGCTGAAACATGCAGCCGCAAGTTCCGCCAGGCGCTCGCGGCGGCTAACAAGCTTCGCGGAAAGTATTTGTCGATGCCCGTTGCGCAGGGGGCCTGAGGCGAGAGACAAGCCCAAAGCCGCCCAGCCTCACTCTTTGTTTCAGACGATCCCCGTGCCCGGTTGCCGCACCAGCGAGAGGAACTCTGCGCGCGTCTCCTTTTGCCGGAAGCAGCCCACCATGGCGCTGGTCACGGTGGACGAGTGCTGCTTTTCGATGCCGCGCATCATCATGCACAAATGCTTCGCCTCAATGACCACGCCCACGCCCTGCGGCGCGATTGCCTCCTGAATGGTGTCAGCGATTTGCCGCGTCAGCCGCTCCTGCACCTGCAGGCGGCGCGCGAAGACCTCCACGAGCCGGGGAATCTTGCTGAGGCCGATGACTTTGCCTTTGGGAATATACGCCACGTGCACTTTGCCAATGAAGGGCAGCATATGGTGCTCGCAGAGCGAGAACATCTCGATATCCTTGACGATGACCATCTCGTCATAGTCCACGTCAAACAACGCTCCGTGCAGGACACGAGCCGGATCCTGATCATAGCCCTTGGTTAGAAAGGCCATCGCCTTCTCCACGCGCTCAGGGGTCGCGCGCAGGCCGTCGCGATCAGGGTCCTCTCCCAGGCGGCTCAAGATTTCGCGATACATCTCCTGCGTGCTGACGCCGCTCAGCCCTTCGTCCGCCATGATTGACCCACGAACGGGTTTACTCACCGCAATCGGATGCGCCATCGTCTCTTATCCTCTCGCCGAACACTCAAAGAAATTGTTTTCCGTCTCTTCCACGCGAACATGCTCGAGCTCGCCCGCGGGCAATGAATTGCGCAACAAATCAAAGATCGCCGTGCAGAAATTCTCGGTCGTTGGCACGCGATCGGCAAACAACGGATCGAGATTCAGGTTGGCGTGGTCGAACCGGTCCAGCACTTCGGTACGTACCTTTTTATCGAGTTCCACCAAATCAATCACCATTCCCATCTCCGCACCGACAGCCCCACCCACCAGCACCTCAACAAAATAATTGTGACCATGGCCGTTCTCGTTGTTGCACTTGCCATATGCCGTGCGGCTCTCTTCTGCTGTGAGCGCCGGTGTGTGCAACCGGTGGCTCGCGCTGATCATGTAACGGCGACCAAAGTACGCTTTCACGCCTCACCTCGATATTCGGCAAAGATCTCCGGCGTCTCATAGACGCGAATGCGGCTAAGCCGCGCTCCTCCAGCCGCATTCACCACTGGTTCCAGACGGTTCCATGCCCCAATGGCGATGTTCTCCGTGGTCGGAATGGCCCGCTTGAATTCCGGCGCATCGAGATTCAGGTGTTTGTGGTCGTATGCCGCCAGAACCTCGCTCTCCATCACGCCCTTGAGCCACTTGAGATCGACGACGAAGCCTGTCACAGGATCAGGCTCGCCGACCACGGTGACCTCCAGCGTGTAGTTGTGGCCGTGGCCGTTGCGATTCGCACATTTCCCAAAGACGCGCTCATTTTTCTCCGCGGGCCAGGACTCAATCCAGTAGTAATGCGATGCGGAAAACGTCGCCCGCCGCGTTAGAAAGATCATTCCTGCCCTCATTGATGAGATTCTGGAGCCCGACAAAGGTTTCACAGAGCAAAGGCGATTTTGCGTGGGATCGAAAAACCTCGTCACGTTTCGTAACTGGCTCAAAAGCAATCGCCAGAACTCGTCCTACGATGCGTAACTCCGCCCCTTCCAGCTTACGCGCTTGAGGATGCGGTGCTGGAACCAGCTGCGATAAAGCAGCGCCACAAACAGTGGCAGGCCAAGTGGCGCCAGCGCACAATCAAGGAACGGAAAATTCGACTTTGCTACCCGGGAATAGAACCGGAAAAGCGTACGCAGCCACAACAATGCCAGCACCCATCCCGCGCCCAGCCACTCGAGGCCGTGCGCGCCCAGCCGCGCGTTCCAAAGTTCGTAGGCCAGGATCGGCAGGCCAAAAAGAAGAAAAACATCTACGGCCCGGAAAACCGCCAGCACAAGCGCATTATTGAAGAGCAGCTTCAGGTTCTTCGTCCAGCCCTCGATCATCGCCCCCGTGCTGCGGTACATGCGCGCGGAGACGGCATCGTCGGCATAGCGGATGCGCAGGCCGACCTTGCGCCGCTTGGCCAGAAATGCCAACTCCACGTCTTCCAGCACCTTGCCGGCCACGCTGGGGTGCCCGCCGAGTCGACGATAAGCTTCCCGCTCGACAAGCAGGAACTGGCCGTTGGCGGCGGCGATGCGATGGGCCGGATCGGAGACTTTGGCTGGTGGATAGGCCAGCGCCAATTCGCAAAAAACAAGCGGCATGAGTGAGCGCTGCGCCAGCCCACTCACAATCTGCCGAGGCGAATAGCTCAACATGCCCACTTTATTCCGCTCGGCCTCATGCAATGCCCGGCGCAGGTCGCCAGGCTCGTGCACCGTATCGGCATCGGTAAACAGCAGCCAGCGGCCACGGGCCCGCCGCGCCGCCGTCCAAACCGCGTTGGCCTTGCCCGTCCAGCCGGCCTCGAGCTTGCCCGCCTCGAGCAGCGTGACTCCGGCAAATCCGCGGGCAATCTCAGCCGTGTGGTCGGTCGAGTGATCGTCGACGACGATTAGCTCCCAGTCGCGGCCCAGCTCGAAGATGTCTTCCGATTGATTGACAAGCGACTGCAGGCACTCGCCCAGGCAGTCTTCCTCGTTTCGTGCAGGAACAATAACCGTCAGCTCGATCAACTGCTCCGGCTCGGGCTGGTCGAAAACGGTCCCCGGCACGGCTTTGCCTGCCCAGTCGCGCCAATCTGTTGCCGGGGGCGAGTCATCCGCGGGATCGGCCAGGCCCAGCACCGGTTTGTACCCCGACGACGAGGAACTGTCGGGGGCCCGACGTTTCCAGCTTCTCGTCCCGCCTCGTTCCCCCTCATCCTTACTCATTCAATCGCACCGTTTTTCTTCCGGCCTCATGCTCCGTATTATAAGGATGTGCGGTTTCCTCGTTGCCTCATCCTGGCGCTCTTGTTTCCGTTAGCCCTGCTGCCGGCGTGCAATCGCGGCTCGCATCCCGCGCAAACCGGCAAGCCTGCTCCCGACTTCACAGTCTCCGACGGCACTTCTACCGTTCACTTGGCCAGCTATCGCGGCAAGGTTGTCCTGCTCAACTTCTGGGCAAGCTGGTGCATGCCGTGCGTCGAGGAGTTGCCTTCGCTCCTTGCGCTCCACCATCAGGATCCCGATCTCGTGATTCTTGCCGTGAGCATTGACGACGATCCTGCGGCGTATTCGACCTTCATCCTTCGCCGTCACGTCGACCTGATCACTGTCCGCGATCCATCGCAATCAGCCGCCAAGCTTTATCACACGGATATGTGGCCCGAAACCTATGTCATCGACCGCAAAGGAATCATCCGCAGCAAGCTCGTAGGCCCGCAGGAGTGGACCAGCCCCGAAATTGTCGGCTATCTCAACAGCCTTTGAGCGCGAAGGCCCTGCGCACCGGCTTCTTGCTATCCTGTTCTCATGACCACGGTCGACATCGTCTATCGCTACGCAACGGCGCCGACAGAGCAAGTCGCGACCGCCCTGGCTCATGCGCGCGATGTTTACGGCATTCGAAAGCTGAGTTTCGATGCTGCTTCCCGCACACTTCATGTTGAGTACGACGCCACCCGCCTCAACGCCGCCGTTGTCACCAAGCTGGTCCGCGAGGCGGGGCTCGACATCGCAATTGAGGAGCCGATTCTGCCGGCGCCAGCACCGGTAACAGCACTTCCGCCCACGGTCTAGACCCGTCGCGCTGCTGTTCGAATCTTGCACCTCCGCCCGAGCCCGACGCCCACGCTAGAACCTTGCGCTGCCGCTCTGGCCTTGATACTCTGACAGAGGTTCGTCGGCTTCGCCCAGAAGCCGCACGTGTGCGCCCGTAGCTCAGCTGGATAGAGCGACTGACTACGAATCAGTAGGTCGGGAGTTCGAATCTCTCCGGGCGCACCATTCAAATCAAACAAAAATAATAGGTTAATG
>Ga0265339_10000556_pt1 | contig 29178 bp, 32 predicted proteins | sample 4CB219metaG_FD_202085 | JGI IMG/M metagenome (GOLD analysis project Ga0265339, IMG submission 202085) | Rhizosphere microbial communities from Carex aquatilis grown in University of Washington, Seatle, WA, United States - 4-CB2-19 metaG | ecosystem: Host-associated > Plants > Roots >... | reverse complement strand
GGGGGTTTGGGGTTTGGGGTTAGGGGTTAGGGAAGAGGGAAGAGCTGAACGGGTGACTCTCTTTCTTCCCCCAACCCCCCAACACCTAGGCCTGCGCCAGCAGGCCGCGCGCGATCGCGGACACCTGAATCTCATCGGTGCCGGCGTAGATCTGCAGCACCTTGGCGTCGCGGCATAGTTGCTCGACGCGATACTCGGCCATGTAGCCGTTGCCGCCGAACAGCTGCACCGCTTCGAGGCAGACTTCCATGCAGGCCTGCGCCGTATAGAGCTTGCATGCCGAGGCTTCGGCGAACTGCATCGGCTTGCCCTGCGACGCCATCTCGATTTGGCGGAAAACGATATTCTGAATGTTCATGCGCGCCACTTCCATCTTGGCGAGCTTGAGTTGGATGAGTTGGAACTCGCCGATCGGCTTGCCGAAGGCGACGCGCGTGCGCGCGTAGTTGATACACAGCTGCAGGCATTCCTCGACGATGCCGAGCGCCATGGCGGCGACGCCGCTGCGCTCCATCGAGAAGGTATCCTTGGCGCCCGAGCGCGCCGGGATGTCTTCCGTCTCGCCGATCAGCCGTTCTTTGCCGACGCGCACGTCGGCGAGAAAGAGCTCGCCGGTCGGCGACGAGTGCATGCCCATTTTGCGCAGCGGCTTCGACTGCGTCAGCCCCGGCGTGCCTTTGTCGAGAATGAAGCTGAGGATCTTGCGATCGCGCTGGCTGCCGCCGCTGCCATCGTCGAGCTTGCAGATGAACACGATCGTATCGGCGTAGGGACCGTTGGTGATGAACGTCTTGTTGCCGTTCAGCACGTATTGATCGCCGTCGCGGCGCGCGGTTGCTTTCATGCCGCCGAACGCATCGGAGCCGGAGTCCGGCTCGGTGATCGCCCAGGCGCCAATGGTGTCCATCGTCAGCAACGGCAGCGCCCAGCGCTCCTTCTGCGAGATGGTGCCCTTGGACATGATCGCCGCGGCGGTGAGGCCGACGCTGACGCCCATGGCCGTCACCATGCCGGGGCAGCAGCGGCACAGCTCGATGATCGGAATCAGTGTCATACCGGCGCCGTCGCTGCCGCCCTCGACGCGTTCGGCCTTGGCGGGTGCGTCGCCGCTCGCCTTCTTCTTGTCGCGTGCGATTTGCGCGGCGAAGCGCGCCTTGGCCACCTCGTCGATGCCGAACGTGCGCATCATCTTGCGCAGGATGTCGTACGGCGGCAGGTCGCCGTGCTCCAAGTCTTCCAAGCGCGGCTTGATCTCCGCCTCGACGAACTTGCGCACGGCGTCGCGAATCATCAGATGCTGCTCGTTCCACTCGATCATCTTGGCGTTGCTCCTTGCAGGGCGCCGGCCCGGCGCGAGGTGGGATCCCCTTTGCATAGCGAAGCTGCGCCGCGCGCCACAATACCCGTGCCGGTGTGGCGGGGCGCCTTGCCAGCCGGCAGCGCGTCGGCCTTGCCGAGAAGGTGCCGTCGGTGGCGACGTCTGCCGTCGGCCATAGGCGCAGTGGCGTGGACTCTCGACTTTCTCTCGATGGTGGTGACGTGGGACTCCCGTCCCGCGCCCAGCTCGACGACGCAGTGGACTGTTGGAGTACGGCGACTCCTCGTCCACGCAACCGCTCGACCGTATCGGCTGAGTCAGACGCTGGCGCGCTGGTTCGTCGGGCAGTACCTGGCCTCGAAGCACGTGAAGGTCTTGCGGGCCGCCGCCAGCTAAGATGTCCGTCCCGCGCCCAGTTCGACGACGCGGTGGATTGTCGGAGTACGGCGACCCCTCGTCCACGCAACCGCTCGAGCGTATCGGCGGAGTACCTGGCCTCGCGGCACGTGAAGGTCTTGCGGGCCGCCGCCAACTAAAATGTCGTGGCGTGGGACTCCCGTCCCGCGCCCAGTTCGACGATTCGCAACGCATGGTCTCGGCGCCGCGGGTCCCTCGTCCACGCACCGTGGGCAACATCGTTGGTCGCAAGATAACGCATCGTAGTCGAGCTCAGCGCGACGGTCGCGAGATTGAATGATGCCCGACGATTTCATGGTCTACCGCCGCCGATTGCCGCATTGGCGTCTCGACGGTGGGCTCTACTTCGTTACCTGGCGATTGGCGCGTGGCGCGGCTGAGCTGATGGGCGTCGAGCGCGATGCCGTCGCGTCGGCGCTGCACCATTTCAACCGGCAGCGTTACGCGCTGCTCGCCTACGTGATCATGAACGACCACCTCCATGTCCTCGTGCAGCCGGCTGACGGCTTTGCTCTCCAAGACATCGTCAAATCGTGGAAGGCATACAGCGCCAGGCGCCTGCGACACGCCGGCCGCGCTGCCCCGGTCTGGCAACAGGAATACTTCGACCGCGTCATGCGCAACCGACACGACGTGTTCGAGACGCTGGAGTACATCTCCAAAAATCCGACGAGGCGCTGGGCTGGAATTGAGTCCTATCCCTGGTTCTGGGTCGATCGCTCCGGGCTCGAGTAAGGGATCGAGGAGGTCAAGATTCTGGCATTGCCGCCGGAGTAGATGCGCGGACGAGGGATCGCCGTACTCCGACAATCCACTGGGTCGGCGAGCTGGGCGCGGGACGGGAGTCCCACGCCACGACATGTTAGCTGGCGGCGGCGAGCAAGACGTTCACGTGCTTGGAGGTCAGGTACTCCGCCGATACGCTCGAGTGGTTGCGCGGACGAGGGATCGCCTACTCCGACAATCCACTGGGTCGGCGAGCTGGGCGCGGGACGGGAGTCCCACGCCACGACCTCGGAAAAAGGACCGAGTCCCACGCCGCAACATCGAAAAAAAGCCCGGCGTTCGACGCGACGAGATATGATCAAGTTGGACGCGTTGGCCGCCTGTGCGAACATGCCGCGCCATGCGGCCACAGACGAAGTTCTCGATCTGGTACTCGCTCGCCGTGCTCGGCGTGGTCGTGCTGCTCGACTCGCTGTTGTTCGCGCATTCGGGCGTCCCCGAGATTCCGTACAGCGAGTTTCTGAGCCGCGTGACGGCCGATCGCGTCGAGCGCGTGGTGATCACGCAGGGCACGATTTACGGCATCACCAAGGATCCCAACGCGCCGCCCCCACCCGCCCCGACGCCCAACGCGATCCCCGCGCCGGTGAAGACGACGCCATGGCGCGTGCCGCTCGATCACCTCTGGCAACAGGTCACCGGCATGCGCGAGAAAGTCGTCGCGGCGGAGCGCGCGGCCGAGTCGGAGCGAGCGCGCAGCTTCACCGTCGTGCCGCTGCCGGACGAGCACCTGGTCGAGCTGCTGCAGCAGCACGACGTCAGCTTCGAGGGCCAGATCGAGTCGAATTGGTTCAGCAACTTCCTGCTGAACTGGATTCTGCCGTTCGGCGCCATGGCGTTGATTTGGGGCCTGCTGATGCGGCGCATGGGCGGCGGTGGCCGCGGCGTGCTGAGCATCGGGCAGAACAAAGCGAAGATTTACCACGTCGACGAAGCGACGCGGACCACCTTCGCCGATGTCGCCGGCGTCGACGAGGCGGTCGAAGAGACCAAGGAAGTCGTCGCTTTTTTGAAGGAGCCGCCGAAATACACCCGCCTCGGCGCCAAGCTGCCGAAAGGGGTGTTGCTGGTCGGGCCGCCCGGCACCGGCAAGACCTTGCTGGCGCGCGCCATCGCCGGCGAAGCGGGCGTGCCGTTTTTCAGCCTGAGCGGATCGGACTTCGTCGAGATGTTCGTCGGCGTCGGCGCGTCACGCGTGCGCGATCTGTTCGCCGCGGCCAAGGCCAAGGCCCCGTGCATCATCTTCATCGACGAGCTCGATGCGGTCGGCAAGCGGCGCGACGTGCCGGGCTTCGCCGCCGGCGGGTACGACGAGCGCGAGAACACGCTCAATCAGCTGCTGGTGGAGATGGACGGCTTCGACGCCAGTGTTGGTGTGGTGTTGGTCGGCGCGACCAATCGCCCCGAAGTCCTTGATCCGGCGTTGCGGCGCCCCGGTCGCTTCGACCGCGAGATACTCGTCGATCGGCCAACGAAGGACGGCCGTCTTGCCATCCTCCGCGTGCACGCGCGCAGGCTGATTCTCGCACCGGGCATCGAATTCGATCGGCTCGCCGCGCAGACTACCGGCTTCGTCGGCGCCGATCTCGCCAACCTGTGTAACGAGGCGGCGCTGTTCGCCTCGCGCAAGGGCCGCGACGCCGTGCAGATGGACGACTTCCTCGACGCCTTCGAGCGCGTCGTCGGCGGGCTGGAGAAGAAGGGCAAGGTGATCAACGAACGCGAACGGCGCACCGTCGCCTTTCACGAGTCGGGCCACACCTTGGTCGGCTGGTTCACGCCCGGCGCCGATCCGGTGCAGAAAGTATCGATCGTGCCGCGCGGCCGCGGTGCGCTCGGCTACACGCTGCAGGCGCCGCTCGAAGATCGCTACCTGATGTCGGAAGGCGAGCTGCTCGGGCGCGTGCGCACCTTGCTCGGTGGACGCGCCGCCGAGCAGGTGGTGTTCGGCGAGATCTCCACCGGCGCCTCGGACGACCTGGAGAAGGCGAGCCACATCGTGCGCCAGATGCTGGTGGTCTACGGCATGAGCAAGACGCTGCCCAACCTATCGCTGGCCGAAGGCGCGCAGGGCGGGTTTCTGGGCCAGGGACCGCGCGAGCTGCCGCATTCGTCGGCCATCGAGCAGAGCATCGGCGACGAGATGCTGGCGATCATCGGCACGCAGTTCGAGTCCGCCAAGACGCTGCTCGCCGAGCGCCGCACGCAGCTCGACGCGTTGGCGACTCGACTGCTGGCGCAGGAGAAGATCGACGAGCACGATCTGATCGAAATTCTGGGGACCAGGGCGGTAGAAGGCGCGTAGCCGAAGGCCGAAGGCTGAACCTCGTCGCGGTGGCTTGCGGCCGCTCAGCTACTCAGCGTCGGCGAAGCGCGCGCCGGGCAGCGCCGTCCATTTGCCGGTGAACCGCGCGACCAGATCGTCCCAGATCGCGTTCGGTGCGACGTCGAACAGCGCCTTCGAATCGGCCGGGCCGATCAACCAGTCGCCTCGCGCCACCTCGGCGTCGAGCTGGCCCGGACCCCAGCCGGCATAGCCGGCAAAGGCGCGCACGCCTTCGCCGTGGGTCAGGCTGTTGCGCAACGCATCGAGGCTGCCGCTGGCGTAGACGCGGTCGAAGACCAGCAACGAGTCGGGCGGTTCTTTGGCCGTGCGCATCAGGACCAGCATGCGGTCGCGCGCCACCGGGCCGCCGAGGAATACGACATCTTTACGGCGGCGCAGCTCCTTCACTTCGGGCAATGCCTCGACCAGCGGGATCGCGGTCGGCCGGTTCACTACCACCCCCAGGGCGCCGCGCGCGTCGTAGTCGACCAGCAGGATCACCGCTTCGAAGAAGGTCGGATTCACCACCGAGCGACTGGCGACGAGGAATTTGCCCTTGGCCAACTTGCCGTGCGGCGCCGTCTCGTCGTCGCTGCGGATGGCGCGCGGTTGCGTCGCCAGCGACGCAGTCGCGAGGGCACCGATGAGCGCGACTGCAACCCCATAGTGGATGGTCGTGCGTGCTACCGGTGACATTACACAACCACTCTAGCAGCGCGCCGCGTCATTGACGAGTAGGTGTTTGCCCGCGACCTCCCCGCGTGGCAGGGACGCGCCCATGGCGACGAAACGAATCTGTGCGAGCGCGCTGGAGGCGGTGGAGGATATTCGCGACGGCGCATCGATCCTGGTGCAGTCGTTCGGCCCGCCGCAGGCCTGGCCGACCGATCTGCTGCTGGCGCTGCGCGAGCGCGAGGTGCGCAATCTCACCATCATTTGCAATGCGCCGGCCGGCGGGCCGACGTCCCTGCAAATCCTCGCGGACAAGCAGCAGATCGGCCGGTTGATCTGCACGTATGCCATTACGCCGATCGCCCCGACGCCGATCGCCGACCAGATCCGTGCCGGCCAGATCGAGCTCGAGCTGGTGCCGCAGGGCACGCTGGTCGAGCGCGTCCGCGCCGGTGGCGCCGGGCTGGCGGCGTTCTATACGCCCACCGGCGTCGGGACGGCGGTTGCCGACGGCAAGGAAGAGCGCGTCTTCGGCGGCAAGCGCTACGTGCTGGAGCGCGCCATCCGCGCCGACTATGCCTTCCTGCAGGCGTATCGGGCGGATCCGGCTGGCAACGTGGTTTACCGCCGCGGCGGGCGCAACTTCGGGCCCGCCTTCGCGACGGCGGCGACATGCACCATCGCCGAGGTCAAGGAAATCGTGCCGCGCGGCGGGCTGGATCCGGAGAGCGTCGTGACGCCGGGCATCTTCGTCGACCGCATCGTGCAGACAACGCAGCACTTCGACGCCGGCGTCATCCGCTCGATCACTATGATGGCCGGGCGCACGCGCCAGATGGAGGGTCGCAGCATCGACGGCGCCGCCGCGCTCAGTCTGCCGCCCGACCTGATGGCCATGCGCGTCGCCGGCCTCTTGCGCGATGGCGAGTACGTCAATCTCGGCATCGGCCTGCCTACCCTGGTATCGAACTTCATCGAGGGCCGCGGGGTCACGCTGCATTCCGAGAACGGCATTCTCGGCTATGGCGCCTTCCCGGCCGAGGGCGACGAGGATCTCGACCTCTACAACGCCAGCGGTCAGCTGGTGACGCCGATGGCCGAGACCAGCTACTTCGACTCCAGCATGTCATTCGCCATGGCGCGCACCGGCCGCGTCTCGACGGTCGTGCTCGGCGCGTTTCAGGTGGCGCCGAACGGCGACCTGGCGAATTGGAACGTGCCGTCGAGCGGCGTCGGCGGCATTGGCGGCGCCATGGACCTCGCCGCCGGCGGGGGCCGCATCATCGCCATGTGCTACCAGCGCGAGAAGAGCGGCAGCTCGAAACTCGTGCCCGCCCTCACCTATCCGCCGACCGCGCTCGGCTGCGTCCGCCACGTGGTCACCGACCTCGCCTACTTCGACGTCGACGCCGACGGCTTCCTGCTGCGCGAGATCGCCCCCGGCCTGACCGTCGACGACATCCGCGCCGCGAGCGAGGCGCGGTTCCGGGTCGCCAGCGACGTGCGCGAGATGGTGTTCGGCTAAAGTATGGGGCGTCGGACTCCGTCCCGCACCGAGCTCGGCGACCCGACATGTCCCCTGCGGCAGGATTGCCGGCCTTCCAGGGATCCTACGCGACTCATTTCGCCTGCAGCCCGCCTCATCCGGCTCTGGCGTGGACGAGGAACGCCCGGCGGTAAGCAGGCGAAGGCCTCGCCCAACGGGACGTGGGACGGGAGTCCCACGCCACCTGAGTTCACCAACCGCCGCCGCCGCCACCGCCTCCGCCTCCACCCGATGAGCCGCCACCGCTGCTGCCGCTGCTCGAGCCGGGCGAAGTCGACGACGACGCGATCGCGCTGGAAAGCGACGAGCTGACCATCGACGTGAAGCCGGCGGAGCCAATCGCGCTGAAGGAGCGGCCGCTGTACCAGATCGGCTGATAGGTCGGGCTGTCGGCCTGGCCGGCGGCGCGCAACACCTGATCGAAGCGCTCGCTCCATTCGTGCTCGACGCCGAGCGCGATGGCGTAGGGCAGCATGCGCTCGAACACTGCCGGCGTCTTGTCCGGTGCGCGGCGCAGCTCATCGCCTTCGGCGGTGAGCAAATACATGCGCAGGCCGTCGATCTGGTCGATCAGCGTCTGGCCGGCGCGTGTCGGCTGCTTGAGTAGATAGAGGAACAGCCAGTTGAGCGCGCCGAGGGCGATGGCGACCGGCGCCGCCCAGATTGTCGCGGCGAGAGTGATGACGTAGAGCCCGGCGATCTCGCCGGCGAAGAACGGCGCCGCGAAGGCGGTGACGAAGATCGCCAAAATGAATCCGAATACGCGTAGGAATGGGCGAACGCCGGGCCGCAACGCATCGCGCCACCCGCGCCGCACATTCTCCAGCAATTGCAGGCAGGCAAAGCTCCAGACGCTGAGCCAGGTCATGATGAACGCCATGAGCACGATGCCCGGGCCGGGGCTGAACCACGCCATGGTCAGCAAGACGCTGGCTGATACCAGCAAGCCGGCCGCTACCCAGCGCCGATTGGTGCGGAACAGCTTGGCGTCGTAGTCGGTTGCCAAACTCTGCTTGAGCGCTTCGATCGCGGCCTGCAGCCGCGCATGGTTCTTCTGCTTAAGCTCCAGCTGCGTCGCGCTGCCGAATAGTGCCTGCTGCAACCGCCGCTCCGGATCGGATAGCGCGGTCGGCGACGCGCCCAACTTCTGCAAGGTGAACTCGCCGTCGGTCTCGGCGATGCGCACCCATCCCTTCACCGCCAAGCTGACCAGCGCCGCGGTGAAGCAGCGTTCGTCGTAGCGCATGCGGCGCATGAAACGGACGCCGGCGGCATCGAGCCCGGCCGGCGCCTCGAACTGCGGAATGACGATACCGCGCGTCGGATCGCGGCCGATCAACACCCACGTCACCAGATAGTACAGCAGCACCAGGCCGAGCCCGGCGACGCCGGCGATGACGTGGCGATTGGCGTGCAGCCAGGCGGCGCGCACCTCGTCCTCGCCGGGCGGTCGGATGAAGCCTTTGGCGAAGCTGGCGACGACGGTCAGCCCTTCGTAGGCGTGCAGCGGTTTGGTGGTCTCGAAGATCAACGCGCCGTCGGCGCCGATCGCAGACTTCAGGTACTGCTGCGTGCTGCCTTGCGGGCCGGTGTAGCCGTCGAGCCGAATGCCCGGTCGCGGCACGTCCGGCGGCAGCTCGACGCGCGCGCTGGCGTGGTCGATGGGGAACATCCAGCCGTTGCCGGTGACGTTCCAGTACAGCTCGTCGTGGTCGGGAAAGAATCCGAGCTGCAGTCCCGTGCGATAGGTCAGCGCATAGCGGTGCTGGCCGTGCGGAAGCTCGATGGTGGAATCGCCGATGTAGACGCGCACCCCATTGTCCTGATCGCCGAGGTGATACGGCTCGGCGCGACCATCGCGCTCGACGGCGACGACCGCGAACGGCACGCCACGGCGGGTGCCCCACGGACCGTCGTAGAGCGTCGGGAAATCGCGGTAGATGCCGTGGTTGATCTTGTCACCGGCGGCTTCGACGGTGATCGTCTCGGTGATGGTGAGCGCGCCGGCGGCGTCGACGACAACGCGACTGGCAAAGTCGTCGATGCGCTCGACGGCATCGTCCGGCTCGTCGGTGTCGGCGGCTGGCTGATCGCTGTCGCCCGCCGCATCGGCTGGCGCTGCGCACGCGGTGGCCGACGCTGCCGCGTTTTCCGCCGCAGCGCCGTCTTGCGCCCGCGCCTGCGTCGTCGGGATGCACAGCAGCAATCCCAGCAGCGCGGTGACGCCACATCGCTTCACAGCCGCACCTCGGGCACGGTTGGCGTCGTCGCGCTCTCGACCTGGAAGAGCTCGTGCAACCCAAAGCCGAAGCGGCGTGCGACCAGATTCGACGGGAACGACTCGACGGCGATGTTGTAGTCGCGCACGGCTCCGTTGTAGTAGCGCCGCGCCATCTGCAGCTGGTTCTCGACCTCGACCAGCCGTGCCTGCAGTGCCAGGAAGCTATCGCTGGCGCGCAGCTCCGGATACGCCTCGACGACCGCCAGCAAGCCGCGCATTTGGCCGCTCAGCGCGTTCTCGTCGTCCTGCCGCGCCCGCGACACCGGCGCGTCGAGCAGTGTGGCCAGCCTTTCCAGTGTCTGGCGCTCGAACGCCGCATGACCGCGCGTGCAGTCGAGCAGCGCCGGCACGAGATCGTGTCGCCGCGTCAGCTGCACAGCGATGCCGCTCCACGCCTCGCGCACCAGATTGCGCCGTCGCACCAACCGGTTGAACGCGAACGCCGTCCAGATGAGGAGCCCGAGCAAGGCGGCGAACGCGAGTCGGCTGATCATGCGAGCCGCGGCACCGTAGCGCGCTGCAGCGAGACGGTAAACGTCGATGCGCGCGTCGCCGCGACGGAGACCGCACCGGCCACTCCGCGTCAAACAACCGTCACCGCCGTGTCACGCCGGCCTAACTTCGCTTCGCTACGGTGCTCGCCAGATGTGGGGGCTGGTCATGCGAGTACAGGAAGTCTAGCGCGGCGCCGTGCATCGCGGCGAGGATGGCGAGGTCGCGGCACTGTTCGGAATCGGCGGCGGCGCGCCGCGCTCCGTGCCGTATCTCGGCGTCAAGGCGCTGATGTTGGCGATGCTGGAGGACGCCGTGCGCGCCTACCTCGGCAACCAGCCACGCGACAGCACCGACGCGGAGGAATGGATGGACAGCCAGCGCCGCTGGCTGTTCGCGTTTCCCACCGTCTGCGAGACGCTCGGCCTGGAGCCTGAAGCGGCCCGCGCCGCGCTGCGTCGCATGCGCGCGACTGAGCGCGCGCGCCGCACGATTTCCTTTGCGCGCAGCCGTCCGAACGCGCGCCAGGCCAATCTGCGCGTCGTCGCGCCGCGCCTGCGCCGGCGCGGCATTGTCCCGACGCCAACGCTCGCCTCGCCGCTGCGAACGGCTATTCCGCCGGCGGGTCGCTGAAGGCGAGTGGCGCAGCAGAGAAGGCCCCGGCCTCCATCCCGCCGTCGCCGTTGCCGTTCGAGCCGGCGCTCGGCTTGCGGGTACGTCGTCGGCGCGGCGCGGCGCGTTTGCGCTTCGGCGCGGTCGTGTCCTCGCTCGCTGTCGGCGCGGGCTCCGGGGTCGGCTCCTCGGCAGGTGGGGCTGCGACGATGCGCACGCGACCGTGCGAATCGACTTCGACCTCTTTCAGCATGCGCAACCGCGTCACCAGACGCGGCGAGCCCGCCGGCCGCGCGAAGCCCTCCTGCTTGAGCGCTTTCTCCAGAATATCCAGGTTCACCCAGCGTCCGGAGTCGCCGCTGGTTAGGCGCTCGATCAGGGCGGTGATTTGATCGCGCGTCGCGCCATGCGGCTCCGCCTCGAGATGCTGATGGCGCTGTGGCGCCGGGTGGCGCGGTGCGGGCGCCTGGTGGGCGATCGGTGCCGGCTCGGCCGCAACGGCGCGCGCCGGCGCCGAGGCGGTCGTGCCGGCGCTACCGCGGCCGCGTCGCCGCCGACCGCCGCGCGATCGACGCCGCTTCGGCGGTGCGTCGTCCACCTCTTCCTCGCGCGCCGCCGCCGCTCCGCCACGCTTCAGCATCAAGCGGCGGTAATCGACGCCGAGCGCGGCAGCGGTGTCGCCGACGGCATCGAAGGCGCGATCGTTCGACACGATCTCCAGGACGTCGCCCGGCTCGGCGCGGCCGAGCCAGAAGCCCGCGGCGACGGCGATCCACAGGTCGCTCCAATCCTTCACGCCGGTCGCCGGCGCGCTGTGGCGCAACTCAGCGCCCATGCCCGCCAGGCGCCGCGCCAGCCGCTGGCTGGCGACGCGCCAGTTGCCGACCGCGGTGACCTGCACCACTTCTGCGCGGCGATCGATGTGCACTTGGTCGAGCACTTCGAACAGCGAATCTTCGCTGCTCGTGTTCTCGACGTCGATGAAGAGTGCGTGTCGATGACGCAGCGTCGGTCCCGCCGCGCCGGTGCGCTGCTTGGCGCGCGGTTTGGTGGTCACCTTCGCGCGCGAGATCTTCGGGCGCTTCGCCGCCGCCCGCGGCTTGGCCGTCGGCCGCGCCGTCCGTGTGGGCTTCGCGGCGCCCTTGCGCGCCGGCGCGACCGCGCCGCGGCGCGCCACCTGCTTCTTCGCCTGTTTCGATTTTGCTGTTGCCACCTGGGCTTACTGCCAGGATGGCCGCCTCGCCGTCAAAGCCTCGCGATGGTGGTCGGTGGATGGTGGCGCGACGCAGGGCTGGGAGCTTAAAGGACTTCGGGCCGCGAGAGGTGCCCTTCTCCGCAACCGGTCCAAGAAAAGAATCTCCACATATGAACACAGATCCCGGCTCAATCGCCCCGTCCCCAGCAGGCAGGCCAGCTCCCAAACGCGTGCTGCCAGTCGAGCAGCGCAGTGACGCGGGCAACGAAGAAGGCAGATTCACCACGGAGTCACAGGGGCACGGAGATCGGAGAAGGGCTTTCTATGCGGATGGATTTGGCTTCTGACTTTGCTTTTTCTCGAACTCTTGCTCCGTGTCTCGGTGCCGCTGTGGTGAATCCTAGTCTATTTGCCGCTCGCGGCGGTGCGGCGTATCGGTCGCGGCTGGAGGATCGATGAGCGATCTGCACGACATCACGACGGTTGACCAAATCCGCGCCATCGTCGGCGAGAGCAACCCGGCGACCCAAATGAAAGTTGGCGATGCGCTCGACGAGGCGGGGTGCGCCTTCATTGCGCGCTCGCCTTTCCTCATGTTGGCCACCGCCGACGCGGATGGGCGTACGGATGTATCGCCGAAGGGCGATCACGCCGGCTTCGTCGCCGTCGAGGACTCGCGCACCCTGCTCATTCCGGACCGCAGTGGCAATCGGCTCATCTTCGGCTTGCAGAACATTCTCGCCAATCCGTCGATCAGCGTCTTGTTCATGGTGCCGGGGACGGGCGAGACGCTGCGCGTCAACGGCCGTGCCGCGTTGACCAAAGACCCGGCGATCCTCCAGCGCTTGGTATCGCGCGGCAAACCGGCGCTGCTCGCCATTCGACTCTCGATTGAAGAATGCTTCTTTCACTGCGCCAAGGCGTTCCTGCGCTCCGAGTTGTGGAAGCCCGAGACCTGGCCAAGCGACGTGAAGATCTCGTTCGGCAAGATCATGGCGACGAAGATGGGGAGCGGCGACGACGTCGCCCAGGCGATCGACGCGATGATCGAGGAGAACTACCGGACCGGGCTGTGAGCCCGGAGCTCAGGCGCGCCAGTGCATGACGAGCGCGCCGGCGCAGACCACCAGCGCAGCGCCAACGCGCCGCACCAGCCCGGGCTCGCCGAGTACGAGCGTGCCGATCAAGGCAGCGATCACCACGCTGGTCTCGCGCAGCGCCGACACGTTGGCCATCGCCCCGAGGCGCAGGGCGACGATGACTATGGCGTACGCTACCGCCGCCATCGCGCCGGCGGCGATGCCGCGGCCGAGGGCAGGCGGCACCTCGTCCCACAATGCCGCGCCGCGCCGCAGGCGCGCCGCACCGATCACGGCGACCGCCTCGCCAATGTTCATCCATGCGATGTAACTGAGCGGATTGGCCACACTGCGCCCGCCCAGCCCGTCGATGACCGTATAGGTGGCGATCATCGCGCCGGTGGCGAGCGCGAACCACAGCGAGCGACGATCGGGCGGCGGCGCGGGAGCCGGCCCGATCACCAGGCTGGCGATCCCACCGGAGATTAGCGCGATGCCGAATGCTTCGCGCGCCGTTGGCAGCTCGCCTGCGGCAACCGCGGCGCCGAGAACGACCAGCGGCGGTGCGACGCCGCGGGCCAGCGGATACACGCGACTCAGGTCGCCGAAGCGATACGCATTGATCAGGCAGTAGTAGTAGACCAGATGGACGGCCGTGGTCGCGGCGACGAACGGCCACGTGCGCGGGCCGGGCAGCGGGAAGGCCAGCGCCAGCGGCAGCGCCAGCACGCCGCCTGTAGCGACGATGACCACGACGCTGGCGAGTCGATCACCACCGATTTTGACGAACGAGTTCCACAGCGCATGCAGCAGCGCTGCGAGCAGCACTGCCGAAATGAGTGGCAGCGACACGGCGGAGATGCCGGTCAGCCGGTTCGTCCGGTCAACGATCGATTCCCGCTGTCATACTGGAAAGTCCGCGCGCGCCTCTACGCGTGCGCCGCCCCGAACAGCTGGTCGCGTGTCGTGCCCGCGAGCGCGTTTTGCAGCTGCGCCAGCGCCTCGTCGGCGCTCGCGGCGAGCCCCATCTTGGAATGGTCGAGACGCGTCATGTGAATGTCGACCGGTACCGCGGTGAAGAACCCGTTCGGCAAGCTCGAGACCATGACAAAGAAGGCGTGGCCGTCCGGATCGCGGAACTGAAACCACTCGACTTTTTGAATCACGTACGAAGCGTCGCTCATCGTCCACTCCTCGGTCGGTTGGCGGAGCCGCGGCGCGCGCTGGCCCCGTCGTGTTACGCCGTGTGCGGGTGTTCGCGCCTGTGACCCGGCAACGCGCAGCGCTAGGCACCGCCGCGGCGGTGCAACTCCCAGTCGACCGCCGAGTCGACGATCTCCTCAATGCTGGAATGGCGCGCGTGCCAACCGAGCGCGGCACGCAGGGCCGACGGATCGGCCACCAGGCTGGCCGGATCGCCCGGTCGGCGCGGCTGCACGTGAATGTCCGGCGTCCGCTGCAAGCGGCGGCCGACGGTCTCGATCACTTGCAGCACCGAATTGCCGTGCCCGGTGCCGACGTTGAAGCTCACGCCGCTCGGCAGATCGCGCGCTTCGAGGACGCGCACGTGCGCATCGGCGAGATCGGTGACGTGGATGTAGTCCCGCTCGCAGGTGCCGTCGCGCGTCGGGTAGTCGTCGCCGTAGACCTGCACCGGTCGGTCCGCGAGCAGTGCATCGATGACGCGCGGGATGAGGTGCTCTTCCGGCGTGTGCGCCTCGCCGACGCGCCACGCCGGATTGGCGCCGGCGGCGTTGAAATAGCGCAGCGCGGCGGAGCGAAAGCCGACTGCCGGCGCACTGGCGTGCAGCAGCCGCTCGAAGGCGAGCTTGGCGCCGCCGTACGGCGCGGTCGGCGCCAGTGGCACCTGCTCTGGGATCGGTGAGACCGCGGCATTGCCATAGACGGCGGCAGTAGACGAAAACAGCACGACGTCGACCGGCTGCACGGCGCACGCGACCAGCAAGCTCGCCGCGGCGCCGAGATTGTTGCCCCAATATTTGTCGGGATCGCGCACCGACTCACCGACGCTGATGTAGCCCGCGAGATGTACGACGCCGCTCGGCCGGTGACGGCGGAAGACGTCGGTGAGCGCGCGCGTGTCCTCGCAAGCGACCGGCTCGTGGGTGAACGACCCGACGCGCTCGCGCGTCGAGCAGCGCAAATCGTCGACGATGATCGGCTCGTGGCCGGACGCGGCGAGGCCGCGCGCGACGTGGGCTCCGATGTATCCGGCGCCACCGGTGACGATGACCTTCATGCTCGGTTGTCTATGCCGGACTAGAAGTGATCTTTCAGCTCGCGCGTCTTGGCGAAGACGCTGACGTCGTCCATCGGCAGGTCGGGGAAGCGCTGATGCAACGTGGCGCGCAATTCCGCGCTGCTCCAGCGCAGGAACGGGTTGGTCGCCTTCTCAGAGCCGATGGTCGTCGGTGTGGTCGTGCCGCCGCTGCGCATCTGGCTCTCCGACCATTGATGCTTTTCGCTCAGCGCCGCGTTCGCCGGCTCGAGCGTCAGGGCGAAGCGCAGGTTCTTCTCGGTGTACTCGTGGCCGAAGTAGACGCGCGTCGCGTCCGGCAGACCGAGGAGCTTGGACAGCGACGCGATCATCATAGCGGCATCGCCTTCGAACAGTCGGCCGCAGCCGCCGGCGAACAGCGTGTCGCCGGTGAAGACCGCCGCCTCGTCGGCGAAGTAATACGCGATGTGGCCGGTGGTGTGCGCCGGGATGAAGATGACACGCGCCGTCTGCGTGCCCAGCCGGAACGTGTCGCCGTCTTGCACGCGGCGCGTCAGGCCGGGGATGCGCTCGTCCACGCCATACACGGTGAGGGCCGAATGCACCTTCAGCAGATCCTCGTTGCCGCCGACGTGATCGTAATGATGATGCGTCGGCAGGATCGCGGTGAGGCGTACGCCTTCGCGCGCCACCGCCTGCAGTACCGGCTCGGCCTCGGCGCAGTCGACGATGCCCGCTTCATTGGTCGCCTCGTCCACGACCAGATACGCGTAATTGTCCATCAACTGCGGAACGGCGACGATCTTCACAACGGCTCCTTCACGCGCACAGTATGACCGATGGCGCGCCGCATCGGCGTCGTCAGGCGACTTGGTCCAGGTACTCGGACCACCCGTAGCCGACGTGATCGCCGCAGCGCCACTCGGTCAGGCCCTCGCTGATGCGCGTAATCTTGCCGTCGCGGCGGTTGCGCAGCGGCAGCATGGTCAGCACGCGCCCGCTGATGTGCACCTCTCCAGCGCGCGTGTGCAGGGTCAGCGCCAATCGATCATGGTAGTGACCGGGTTCCTTCCAGTCGGTGTGCAGCGTCAGGCGGTCGACGAAACGGTTCTCGCCGTCGCGGAAAACAAAGCCGCTGAGCAACTCGGTGCCGGCTTGCGTGACGATCTGCGAGCCCATGAAGCCGAAGTCGGTGTCGAATTGGCCGATCAACCAGCGATAGTAGGCCGGCGATTGCCACGAGCGCGGCCCCCACGAATGGTCGCGCAGCCCGAGCCCGTCGACCTGATACTCGACGCCGTCGATGGCCAAACGGCCGACGGCGCGGCCGTGCTGCTCGTAGTGCCCCTTGGCGAAGACCATCTCGCTGTGCGCCGGCCCTTCGCCGCCGTACATCGGGCTGGTGCCGTACCAATCGAGCGCCAACGACACCGGCTTGTGCGGATTACCGGTGAAGGCGGCGCGGGGATCTTCGAGGTCGAGGGGCTTGGCTAAGTATACCGCTCGCCCCTCGTACGCGATGCGCACATGTTTGAACGGCTCCACCACGTCGAAGCGCATGCCGCCGGCGCCGAAGGCGCCGTTATCGGCGATCTCGGGGCGTTTGAAGTTGAACAACGCGGTGCCGTCGGCTTGGTACAGGGCGATGGTCATCTCCGCATAGCGTTCGTTGGGACGATTGCCGATGCGCATGAAGCCGCCGACGCGCGCCGTTCGATCGTAGACATTGAAATACATGCTCTCGTTGAAATTCGACTCACCGGTATTGGCGTGCATGTACTCGTCGGTGGGCGCCAGGCTCATGCGCGTCTCCTTCTCAGGACTGCGAGGTTGCGAGGACGAGCCCTACTGCAGCCGCTTGTAATCGGAGCGATCGAGCTCGATCGTACCATCGTCTCGCGGCGCCCCTTTGCGCGTCAGCCGCGGTAATACCAACGCGGCCAACAAGGCGCCGCCGATCACCAACCCGCCGGCCAGCGCCAGCGAGACGAGAAACAACAAGGTCAGCGGCAGGACCGCGGCAAGGGCCAACCAGCGCGGCGCCGTGCCGCGCCAAATCCATACGTGGGTGCGTGTCATTGATTGTCTTCCTTCAGCTCGACGACGTAGCCGTCGGGATCGCGCACGTAGATCGACAATCCGTAGCCGGTGGCGCCAAGCCGCACCATCGGCTGGTCTTCGATGACCTCGACGGATTGTGTGCGCAAGCGGGGTAGGACGTCGCGCTCCAACTCGCCGGCAACGCGCACGCAGAGGTGCAGAAAGCCGCCCAAGGGACCGTTCGATTCGTAGGTTGGGTCGGGCACGAGATCGATCAGCTGGCCGCCGACGCGCGCCGAGATGAACGGCCGCGTGCCGGCGCGGTACTCTTCGAGGCACTCGATAGGCAGACCGAGCACGTCGCGATAGAACGCGACCGAGCGATCGAGGTCGCGCACGCGCAGGACGAAATGGTCGAGACCGGTGACGGTCAACGGCGCCGCGGCCATGCCGCGATCTTCGCACTTGGCCCGCGGCCTGCCAACAACGGGTTGCCGGGCGCGCGTCGCTAGCGCTTGCGGCGCGGCTTCGCCGCCGGCCGCTTGCGGCGCGCCTGACCGATCCGTTCCTCGAGCTGGTGCAGGCTCTGTTCGATGCGTTTCAGCTCGTTGCGCAGGGCGGGATGGCTGGTGACCCGCTCGACCGACTGACGGACCTGGGCATCGATGCGCTGCTGCAAATCGTCGAGAGTCCGCTGCGGCGCTTCGAGCAGCTCTTCGAGCAGCGAGCCACCCTTCTTCTTACCCTTGCTGCGGCCGACCAGCTCTTGCACGCGCTGACCCGCCGCTTCGCGCACGCTCTCGAGGGCCTCGCGGCCGCGCTCGACGCCGCGGCGCAGATCGCGCACCGCTTCGTCGCCGAACTGCACGAGGCGGCGCAAGAGCGGCAACGACAGCGTTCCGGAGCCGCCGTTGGTCTTGCGCTCGGCCTCGTAGATGATTTGCGCGAACGTCAGGCGGGTCAGGTCTTCGCCGGTGTCGTTGTCGACCACGCGGACATCGGCGCCGCCTTGCACGAGGGCGCGAATGCCGTCGAGGGTGACGTATCGACTGGCCTCGACGTCGTACAGCTTACGGTTTCCGTAGCGCTTGATCTGCCGAACCGTCGTCTTGTCTGCGCTGCTCATCGCGGGTCGCGCTACCATACCCAGACGCGCAGCGACAAGGAATGCCATTCTTGACCGCGCGCGATCGGCGCGAGTAGTGGTCGCAGCGGTCCCGCCATGCCGCGCTCATTTTACGCCGCCGCGATACAGCTCGCCGCCGATTCCGACCGCGAGGCGAATTTCGCGCGCGCCGAGCATCTCGTGCGTACCGCCGCCGTGCGCGGTGCCGAGCTCGTCGCTCTGCCCGAGATGTTCATCTGGCGCGGCACGGCGGCTGGTGAGGCGCTTGCCGCCGAACCGATTCCGGGCCCGACGAGCGACCGGCTTGCGGCGCTGGCGCGTGCGCTCGGCGTGCTGCTGGTCGGTGGCTCACTGCTCGAGCGCGTCGCGGGCGAGCGCAAGGCGTTCAACACGTGCGTGGTGTTCGGTCGCGACGGCGCGCTGCTGGCGCGGTATCGCAAGGTGCACTTGTTCGATGTCGACATTGCCGGCCATGTGACACATCGCGAATCCGACACGCGGCTGCACGGCGCCGAAACGGTGACGGTGCCGACCGATCTCGGCGTTCTCGGTCTGAGTGTTTGTTACGACTTGCGGTTCCCAGAGCTCTACCGCCGACTGGCATCGGCGGGTGCCGAGATCATCTGTGTGCCGTCGGCTTTTACCTTCCCTACTGGCGCGCACCATTGGGAGATTCTGCTGCGCGCACGCGCCATCGAGAACCAAGCGTATGTGGTGGCACCGAATCAGATCGGGCGCAGTCCGAACGGCCTGCAGGATTTCGGACACTCGCTGATCGTCGATCCGTGGGGAACGCCGATCGCCCGCGCCAGCAATCAGCCGTCGGCGATCCTCGCCGAGATCGACCTCGACTATTTGGCGCGTGTGCGGCGCGAGCTGCCGAGCCTGCAGCATCGGACGCTCGCCTGAGCGCGCCGGCGCCGCAGGCGCCGGCGCGCCCCGGCGCCGCCGGCGCGGGCGCGCCACAGGGCAGGTGCGGTCAGTTGCCGCCGTATGCCGTATCGGCTTGACCGACCATGTGCTCGACCATGCGCTGCTCGGCGGCGTGCAGTGCGACTTGGCGCAAGAATTCCTGCACGTGAACCGCCAGCGGGCCGGTGGCCAGATGCGCGGCCAGGAAGGCCGGCGACAGGCCGTCTATGGCCTCTTCCATGCGATTCAACGACGGCTCGGCAATCGGCGGAAACTCGGCTTTGTCGAGCACCTTCAGCGCCTCGTCGTAGCGGTCGGTGAAGTACTTCTTCGCCTCGGCGCGCTCCTTGTCGGAGCACTCCAAGCGCAGTTTCGTAGCGGCTCGGTCGAACAGCCGATCGAACGCTATCAACAACGCCTCGCGGCCAGTTGGTTCGGTCATGGGGTCAAAGGGTAATCACGATCGACTCTCCGGCAAGGCGGGACCGAAATGCGCGTTGACCAACCACGTGGTCCCGCTAGCATCCCGCCCATGCGCCCGACAATGCTGCTCGTCGCCCTCTGCGCGACCCTCGCGGGTTCAGCGCGAGCGGCAGACGTCTATCGATGGACCGACGCCAATGGCGTCGTGCACTTCTCCGATGCGCCGCCGGCGCACGTTCAAGCCGAGAAGAAGGAGATGCCGCCCCCTGTTCCCATTGCGAAGGGCGTGGTGAACGCGGACGCGCCGCGCGCCCAGACGGGCACCCCGGCGCCCGCAGCCGCAGCCTCGGGCTCGGAGACCCAGAAGGGGCCGGCACACGTCGAGCTCCTCAAGCAAGACGACGCCGACTTGGGACAAGGCCGCCACAGCTATAGCGGAACGGTGAAGAACACCGGCGGCGCGGCGGCGCATGGCGTCGCCATCTCGGTTCGGGTCACCGAGCCGACTCAGGGCGACCAGTGCGTCGCTGACCAGATCACCGTGGAGCCGTCGACGCTCGGACCGGGCGAGATCGGCCACTACAGCGCCGACTTCGACAGCCCATGCTACTTCGGCACGACACAAGCCGCGCTTGACGCAATCTGGGACTGACTATTTTTTCTTTTGCGGCCGCCCAACGCTTCGGCTATACCCCGAGCCGCAGTCTCGGGAACGTTCCGCAATCGCTCTGGTACCTCGACGTCCAGACATGCAGCTTCCCGGCAGGACGAGCAAAACGAAGGAGGAAGCGCATGCCGCAGGGTACCGTGAAGTGGTTCAACCCGGAGAAAGGGTACGGATTCATCAAGCGCGATGACGGCGAAGACGTGTTCGTGCACTACAGCGCCATCGCCGGCGAAGGATTCCGTAGCCTGGAAGAGGGACAGCGGGTCGAGTTCGAGGTCACGGAGGGCAAGAAGGGCCCCCAGGCGTCGAACGTCACCAAAGTCTGAGTACGTTGCGCGGGCGCCTCGGTCACCGAGGTGCCCGCGCCGTCTCGCCCGCGCGGCCCGCCGCGCGTAACCGGAGGCGCCGGTGGCTGCCTGCGAGCTGTGCGAGTTGCATCGCACGACGACGTGGTACGAAGAGCACGTCGCGCCGTTTCGCTTCGCAATCATCGATTGCGACTCGTGCGATGTGCCGATGGCGGTGCTCGGCGCGCATCGCGCTACGCCGACCGACGACGAACGCGCCCATCTGCAGCGAACGCTGGCGCGCATCGCCGACGAGAAGTTTCCCCAGGGGTGGTTTTTCGACGATCACATGCGGCAGATTCCCGACCACTACCATCTACACGCCAGGCCGTATCCGGCGTGGCTGCGGCGCGCGCTGCGGCGCTAGGCGGCGCGCGCGCGTACGGCTTTGCCGCAGGCGCCGCAGAACTTCGCAGGCGCGCTGAGCTTGGCGCCACAGGCCCAACAATACGCCGGCTCTTTCCCGGGGGATCGGCCGCCTTTGCGCGGGCGCGCGGCGTCGAGTGCCGCGATCGCGGCCAGTGCGTGGCCGCGATAGCGACCGATCAGGGCGGCGAAGTCGTCTTCCGACAACTTGCCCATCGTGCGGTCGAACTCCGCTTCTTTGATCGCCGCCAGCGCCTCGCGTTTCTGGCGCTCCAGGGGCGAGACAGTGTCGGGATCGCCGGGCTCACGCCCGATGCGCGCTTGCAGCAGTGGCCAGCCGACGAACAGCGCGACGACGGCGACGCCGACCCACGAGAGGATCGTGATCGTCATCACGCGTCGAATCGATCGAGCTCGCGATCGAGCTCGCGCTCGAGGTCGGATCGGGGCGCATCCGGTGCCGGTCCCGGCGCTGGTGGGGCTCCGCCCGGCACCGCGCGGCGCCAGCGTCGCAAGGTGAGGACGACCACGCCGCCGCCGATCAGCAAGATGACGAAGGGCATCGTCCACGCCGCCAAATTCAGACCACTGGTGGTCGGCGACGACAGAATTTTCTCGCCGTATTTCTGTTGGAAGTAGGCGAGGATCTGATCCTTGCTCGACCCGTTCGCCATCTGCTCGCGGATCTCCTGGCGCAGCGGCAACGCGGAGGAACATTGCAGATGGTTGCAGGAGTGCACGGTGAGCCCGCACCCGCACTGACACGTCAGCGATTCTTCGAGCTCCTGAAAGCTCGGGACGTCGGCCGCGCCTGCCGGAGCCTGCGACAGGACCAGCAGCAACACGACCAGTGCCGACCTCAAGACTGCGCGCCTTCTTCGGCCGCGCGTGCGGCGTATGCCGGTTCGCGCGCCGCGACCGGCGCCGGCCAGATGACGATCACCAGGCCGAGCGCGAGTGTCATGCCGCCCCAGTACAGAAAGCTGATCAACGGATTGAGATAGGCGAGGATCGTCGCCATGTGCGTCTCTTCATCGTAGCTGCCGAGCACCAGATAGAGATCGGTGCCGCGCGACGAGCGAATCGCGACCTCCGTCGTCGGCTGTTCAGGTTTCTTGTAGAAACGCTTCTCCGGCCGCAACGTGTCGACCTGCCGATCGCCGAGGAACACACCGATGTTGGCCATCAGGTAGGAGACGTGCGGCGTGTCGCGCTGCTCCAAGCCGTTGTAGAGCAGAGTGTAGTCGCCGATGGTGAAGCGCTCGCCCGGATTGAGCGTCACTTGCTTTTCGAGGCGGAACAGCGACGTGCCGGTGATGGCGGTGAAGATCATCACGATGGCGACGTGGATGACGTAGCCGCCATAGCGACGCTTGTTCTTTCCCATCAGGCGCGCCAGCGCGAGCGGTGCCGACTCGCCGAGCAATGCCTGGCGGGCGCGCATGCCGCGATAGAACTCGGCGACGATCGTCGCCATGACGAAGGCGATCAGCGAAAACGACACCACCGCCCAATAGTTGCCGCTGAGGATCAGCGCTGTGGTGCCGGATGCGCCGCCGATGATCACCGGCCACAGAAAGCTCTTCTTCAGGTGCGCCCAGCTGGCGCGGCGCCAGGCGATCACCGGGCCGACCCCCATCAAGAACAGCAGCGCCAAGCCGAGCGGTGCGTTCACCTTGTTGAAGAACGGCGGACCGACCGTGATCTTCACCCCGCGTATGGCTTCGGAAATGACCGGGAACATCGTGCCCCAGAACACCGCGAAGGCGATGCCGACGAACAGCAGATTGTTGAAGAGGAACGCCGACTCGCGCGACAGCAGCGAATCGAGCTCGTTCTCGCTGCGCAGCATCGGCAGGCGCCAGATCAACAAGCCAATCGAGATGGTCAGCGCGAAGGCGAGGAAGATCAGGAAGAAAGGGCCCAAGCCGGATTGCGTGAAGGAGTGTACCGACGAGATCACGCCGCTGCGCGTGAGGAAGGTGCCGAAGATGGTCAGGGCGAAGGTGAGGATCACCAGCACCATGTTCCACACCTTCAGCATGTTCTTCTTTTCTTGGATCATCACCGAGTGCAGATACGCGGTGGCGGTGAGCCACGGCATGAAGGCCGCGTTCTCGACCGGATCCCACGCCCAGTAGCCGCCCCAGCCGAGCACTTCATACGCCCACAACGCGCCGAAGAGATTGCCGAGACTGAGGAAGAACCAAGCGAACAGCGTCCAGCGCCGCGTCGTGCGAATCCACACGTCACCGAGCCGACCGCTGGCCAGCGCCGCGAAGGCGAAGGCGAACGGCACCGACATGCCGACGAAGCCCATATAGAGCGACGGCGGATGAATGGTCATCCAGTAGTTCTGCAGCAAGGGATTGAGGTCGCGTCCCTCTGTGGCCGGTACGGCGAGCAACTCGAACGGCGGCGTGATGAAGTTGACCAGCAGTAGGAAGAAGCCGGCGATGGTCATCAGTGCCGTCGTGACCCACGGCATGAGGTCGCGGTTCTTGTCGCGATTCTGCAGCTCGACGATGGCGGTGATCGAGGTGAGGATCAGCAGCCAGAAGAGCAACGAGCCCTTCTGCCCGCCCCACAGCGCCGCCACAGTGTAGTACAACGGCAGCGTGCTGCTGGAGTACCCGGCGACGTACTCGACGCGAAAATCGTGAATGACCAGCAAGTGCAACAGCGACGCGACCGCGACGACAACACAACCCCAGACGGCGAGCGCCGCGTGCTCGCCGCTGGCGACGAAATCGCGCCGCCGCAGCCAGACGCCGAGCAGCGACATGGCGATCGCATAGAGCGCGAGCACCAGCGCCAAGTTCAGCGCCAACGGACCGAGTTGTTGCATGTGGCTAGCGGCGCGCTTGCTGCTCAGCAGCCGGCGCAACCTTCTCGCCGGGCTTCGGCTCGTACTTGGACGGGCAGCTGGTCATGATCGTCTGGGCGCGCAGCGTGCCGTCGACGAGTTTGCCCTCGATGATCACATCGCGGCCTTCGTCGAACATGTCGGGCACGACGCCGGAAAACGCCACCGGCACAGTACCAGCGACCGGCACGTGATTGTCGCCGGCGAAGTCGCCGATGGTGAACTGCATCTCGGTGCCCTTGGCGGACGTTTGCTTGCGCAGCGAGCCTGCCGTCACTCGGCCGGCGACACGCACGCCTTGTCCAACCAGCTCCTGCTGGCGCGGCAGGAACTCGGCGATGGTGAAATAGTAGGTCGACGAGGTCTGCAGACCGGCCACCATTAGGTAACCGATGGACGCGACCAGCAGGGCTGCGCCAATGACGAACTTGGTGGAGCGCTTCATGGGAACTCTGCGACCGTAACGGGTTCACCTAGTCGCAGCAAGCTTCCAATGCGGGTCCCGGCGCCTAGTCGGCATCGCCGCCAGACCCCTCACGCGGCCCGAAACAGACGCCACGCGTCGACGCCCGGATGAAGGCCAGCAGCTCGTCGACCTCCTCCGTGCGCGCCGCCGCGTCGAGCTCGGCGACGGCGAGACGCAGGTTGCGCCGGCCGCTGAACAGCGTCACGAAGGCGCGCTGGACGGTGCGAATCTGCGCTGCCGAGAAGCCGGCGCGGCGCAATCCGACGCGGTTCACGCCGCGCACCGTGTGCGTGTGGTCCATAACCGCAAATGGTGGCACGTCGCGGCTGGTGCGCGACTGCCCGCGCAGCATGGTCAGGCGGCCGACGCGCACGAACTGGTGCACCACGCAGTTGCCGGAGATGAAGGCGCGGTCGCCGACGCTGACGTGTCCGCCGAGCATGGCGCCGTTTGCCATGATGATGCCGTTGCCGAGGCGGCAGTCGTGCCCCACGTGTGAGTGGCCCAGCAGGAAGTTGTCGTCGCCCAGCGTCGTCGGGTGCTCGAGCTTGGTGGCGCGGTTGATCTCGACATGCTCGCGAATGACGTTGCGGTCGCCGAGGCGAAGTCCGGTCGGCGCGTCGCGATAGCCGCTGTCCTGCGGCGCGTCGCCGAGCACGGCGCCGGTGTGGATCACGTTGTCGCGGCCGAGCACCGTGTTCCCGGTCAGGTGCACGTAGGGATGCAGGCGTGTGCCGGGCCCGACCACCACCGGTCCGTCGATCACGACGTATGGGCCGATCTGCGCGCTCGAGTCGATCTCGGCCTGTGAGTCGACAACGGCGGTCGGGTGAATGGCCATTACTCGCCCGCGTCGCCGGAGGATGATTCGTCGTCGCCGGGAACCGGATCGCCGGGCACGCGATAACGGTCGTCCGCCCAGGCGCCCAGATCGACGATCCGGCAGCGCTGCGAACAGAACGGCCGGTGCGGGTTTCCGCTCCAGACGATCGGCGTTCGACAGCTTGGGCAGCGCAGCGTTCGCGCGACGGTGTCGGCCACAGTGCGGCGACGATAGCGCGTGTGCCGGAGCGGCGGAAGCTGCATCGTACGAAGGCGATTGGCGCCCGCGAGCCCGATTCGCTACGGTACGATTCGCTCGCATGGCGTCCCGCGCTCGTCCCGCCGCTTCGCCGGCCAACTCCGGCGCCTCGCCGCCGCCGACGTTCGCCGGCTTCGTCATCCGTCTGCTGCTGTATTTGTTTCTCTCCAGCCTGGCGTTTTCGCTCGGTCAGCTCCATCTGCACATGCATCCGGTGCAACAGGGCATGGCCAGTATCGTCACTGCCGGGGCGAATCTGTTCGGTGCGAATGCGACCGTCGACGATACGATCATCAAGACCAGCCACGCGGCCCTCGAGATCAATCACGAGTGCACCGGCGTGTTCGTCCTGCTGGTGTATTCGATGTTCGTGCTCGCCTATCCGGCGCCCTGGGCACAGCGCGCCTCGGGCATCGTGATCGGTATCAGCGTGCTGACCGTCGTCAACTTGGTGCGGCTATCGATCCTGACGTTGATCGCCAGCCACTATCCGGACTGGTTTCCGTACTTTCACGAGTACTTCTTCCAGGGATTGTTCATCGCGCTGCTGGCTTTCCTCGCCTCGCTGTGGACCGAGCAGGTGCGCCGTGCGACTCTCCGCGAGCTTTCTACTTAAGTTCTTCTCGCTGGCCGCAGCGCTGTTCGCGTTGTGGTCGTTCGGCGGGCTGGGCGACGCCTACGCGCGCGCCGTGATCTTCGTCGCCAACCCGCTCGTCCGCGTGACCAGCGGCTTCTACATCAGCGATGTGCGGCCGAGTGAGCACGGGCTCGACGTTATGATCCGTCGCGACACGCATGAAGAGGTCATGCCGTATCAGCCGCGCGAGCTGTTCTCCGGCGTCGTGCCGTTCCTGGCGCTGGTCGGTGCGACGGCGACGCTTTCCTGGCGACGGCGCGCTCGCGCCGCCGGGATCGGGTTGGCGGCATTGTTTATCTTCCACATGGGACTGATTTTGATCGGTCCGTACATGACGGGGCTGCCACAAGCGCAGCTCGGCCAGGCGTGGATGCGCCGGATCAACTCCCTGATCGACGTTTTCTACGGATTCTACGGGCTGGTCGGCTACGCGGCGCTGCCGTTCCTGCTGTGGTTCGTGCTGACGCAGCGCGGTCAGAGCGGCTTCAGCGAAACTCCGCCAGAAACTCCAGCAGGACGCGGTTCACCTCGTCCGGCTTCTCCTGCTGGGTCCAGTGGCCGCAGTCGTTGACCAAATACGTCCGGCGCAGATTCGGCACCCATTGCTGCATGCCGTCGGCCATCTCGGGCCGTAGCACTGGATCGAGCTCGGCCGTGATCATCAAAGCCGGCGGCCGCACCCGCGCACCGCTGAGATACGCCGTCGTCTCCCAGTTGAAATCGAAGTTGCGGTACCAGTTGAGACCGCCGCGAAAACCCGTCTTGGCAAACGCTGCGGTGTAGACGGCGAAATCCTCGTCGCTCAGAAACGCTCCATGCGGCGCATCGGGCAGACGGTCGAGCAGCCCGCCGCCCTGGGGTCCCAGCGCTGCCGGGCCTTCAGCGAGCAACGCCTCCAATCGGGCGCGATCAGGTGATTGGAAGAAGCCGCGTAGCGTGCGGGCTGGATTCGCTTCCAGCTCCGCTTCCGCGACACCCGGTTCTTGGAAGTAGAGGATGTAGTGAAAATTGCCTTGCGCCATGGCGCGCATGAGCGCCGTCGGCCGCATCGGCATGCGCGGGAAGAAGGGCGTGTTGATGCCGACCACGCCGGCGATGCGATCGGCGGCCATCAGCGCCGTCTGCCAGGCGACCAAGCCGCCCCAATCGTGTCCTACGATGACAGCGCGCTCGAGGCCGAGCGCGTCGAGCACCCCGACCATGTCGCCGACCAGGTGATGCACAGAATAGGAGTGGATGTCCGCCGGCGCCTCGGTGTCGCCGTAGCCGCGTTGATCGGGCGCGATGGCGCGAAACCCGCCGGCAGCGAGGGCGCGCATCTGATGGCGCCACGAGTACCAGAGCTCGGGAAAGCCGTGCGAGAACAGCACGGGAAAGCCGCTGCCGCACTGGGTGACGTGCATGGAGATGCCGTTGACGTCGAGCTGTTGATGCGTGATGTCGCTCATCGCGGCGGACTCGATCAGAAAGCGCGTCGCGTGACCAGACTCGTCTAGCCTCGACGCCGCAAGCGCGCGTGAAGGGGCGGCGCTTGCCAGAGCTAGAGCGCGGCGACGCGGAAGCCGGTGCGCGGGAAATGTACGACGACGTCGCCGACTTCGGGATCATGCCGACGCACGGCGACCTCGTAGGCGTCGGCGGTGACGAGCTCGCCGCCGACCGGATCGAAGCCGTAGTCCTCCGGCGTCACGCTGACCTGCATGCCAGCGCTCAATCCGTTCGGCTCGTGCGGCGCGACGCCGCGACCGCGCGCTGGCGTCGCCTGGCGCGCGACGCGCAGCGCCTCGGCCGGATCCAGGTCGTGCCGCAGCCCATGGCCCATCTTCCGAACGCGCTCGGCCCATGCGATCAGCAACTCGTATTCTTCGAACACCGCACCGGCACCGGGGAAGTTTCGCAGGAACCAGACCGGGTGATAGCAAGCAGCGTCGGCGAGGCTGAAGGCGCTGAGTAGAAACGGACGGCCGTCGGCAAGTTGCGCGGCGAGCAGTGCGGCCCCGGCGCGGAGTTGCTCGCGCGCAGCGCGCGCTTGCTTCGGAACATCCGCAAAGCTGATGCGGCCGCCCATCAGCTTGGAGCGGTCGTCGATGAACGCCTGCGGCACCGCATCGCCGAGCAGTGCGAAGAGCACCGGAACGGTTGCCGCGAACAGCATGCGGTCGGCCCACAGCGCCATGGCATGGCACACGCCCTCCGAGCCATCCGGATACAGCGTCGGTTGCGGCTGCCGCGCTTCCAAGACGCGAGCGATCAACTGGCTGTCGCAGAAGATGTCGGCGCCGATCTGCAGCACGGGGATGCGCCGGTAGCCGCCGGTCAGCGGCACCAGCTGCGGCTTCGGCATGATGGTCGGCTGCTCGACCGCGTGCCACGCGAGGCCTTTGTGCGCCAAAATCTTCTTCACCTTCTCCGAGAACGGCGAGGTGTCGTAATGATGCAGAATCAGCTCTGGCATGTCGGGTTCCGCCGGCGCATCGCCCGGCCTCATGCGAAGGCCTCGAATACTTCGCGCATCGCTTCCATCTGGCCGCCGCGCGTCGACGACGGTACGAGGATCGGCGTCTGCACTCCGGCGGCACGCCAGGCGTCGACGCCGTCGCGGATGCGCGCCGCCGTGCCGAACAGCGTGACGTCGTTGAGCCACCGGTCGCTCATCAGCTCGAGCAGCTGATCGTTGCGGCGCTCGGCGATGGCGCGCTGGATGGCGCGCATCTCGTCTTCGTAGCCGGCTTCGATCCAGTAGCGCTGATAGTTGGGCAACTGCACGTAGCCACGGAGCACGCGGCGCATGACCGCTGCGCCGGCGGCGCGGTCGTCGCAGACACAGGTCGGGATCATGTTGCCGACGAAGAACGCGTCGCGTGTTGCGCTCGCCGGCAGGCCCTGCAGCGACGCCGGCATGTGTGAGCGCGCGGCGTTGGCCCATACGGCACCGTTGCCGACTTCGCCGGCCAACTGCACCATCGGACGTCGCAATGCGGCAAGCACCAGCGGTGGCAGGTCGCCGGTGCGCGCGGCACCTTTGCGCAGCTCTTCGACGAAGTGGCGCATGTCGGCGAGCGGCTTGCCGGGGGCCACTCCGAGCCCCGCGTTGGTCGGGGCGTGGCTGACGCCGATGCCGAAGCGAAACCGCCCGCCGCTCAGCTCGTGAATGAAGGCTGCGGTCTGCGCGAAGTCGTGTGGGTGGCGAGTGTAGATGTTTACGATCGACGTCCCAAAAGAGATTTCGCGCGTCTGCAACGCCAGTGCCTCACAGAGCGCCAGCCCGTCGCCGAAGCTCGGGC
>Ga0265339_10000549_pt1 | contig 29348 bp, 25 predicted proteins | sample 4CB219metaG_FD_202085 | JGI IMG/M metagenome (GOLD analysis project Ga0265339, IMG submission 202085) | Rhizosphere microbial communities from Carex aquatilis grown in University of Washington, Seatle, WA, United States - 4-CB2-19 metaG | ecosystem: Host-associated > Plants > Roots >... | reverse complement strand
GTTCTCACTCACCATGTGGCAGACCTTGTAGGTGCAGGTCTTCACGCGTTGCTCGGGCACCATGTGGCAGACCGTGTAGGTGCAGGTCTTCACGCGTTGCTCGGGCACCATCTTGCAGACCTGGTAGCTGCAGCTCTTGACATGGTTCTCCTTCACCAGATGGCAGACCTTGTAGGTGCAGGTCTTCACGCGTTGCTCGGGCACCATCTTGCAGCAGGTGTACTGGACCGTCTTGGTGCAGTTCTCGGCAACGTACTTCACGCAATCGACCGTTTTCGTCTGCACTTCAGGTACCCAGACCTTCTTGCAGACCTTCACCGGCGGGCACTGCACATGGCACTTCTTGACGCAGCCGGGCTTGTAGACGCAACGGCAGCAGCAAGGATCCCAGACCCAGCAGCCCGGCTCTTGCACGCACTTGGTGATCACGCGGCCGGCACACTCGGTGACCTTGGTCTCCCAATGGCCACAGCAGACCTGGATCGTCTTCGTATAGTGAACCGGCTTGCAGACGGTATAGCACACGGAGCGCTCGCGCGTCTCGTGTACCGGCTTGCAGACCGTGTAGCAGATTTCCTTGGTCTTGGTTTCCCAGACCGGCTTGCAGGTCGTGTAGCAGATTTCCTTGGTGCGGGTCTCGTAGACGGGCTTGCAGACCGTGTAGCAGATTTCCTTGGTCTTCGTCTCGTAGACCGGCTTGCAGACCGTGTAGCAAATCTCCTTGGTCTTCGTCTCGTAGACGGGCTTGCAGACCGTGTAGCAGATTTCCTTGGTCTTCGTCTCGTAGACGGGCTTGCAGGTCGTGTAGCAAATTTCCTTGGTGCGGGTCTCGTAGACGGGCTTGCAGACCGTGTAGCAGATTTCCTTGCTCTTCGTCTCATAGACGGGCTTGCACACGGTGTAGCAAATGTCCTTGGTCTTGGTTTCCCAGACGGGCTTGCACACGGTGTAGCAAATGTCCTTGGTCTTGGTTTCCCAGACGGGCTTGCAGGTCGTGTAGCAGATGTCCTTCGTGCGGGTCTCGTAGACGGGCTTGCACACGGTGTAGCAGATGTCCTTGGTCTTGGTTTCCCAGACGGGCTTGCAGACCGTGTAGCAGATGTCCTTGGTCTTGGTTTCATAGACCGGCTTGCACACGGTGTAGCAGATTTCCTTGGTCTTGGTCTCCCAGACGGGCTTGCACACGGTGTAGCAGATGTCCTTGGTCTTGGTTTCCCAGACCGGCTTGCACACGGTGTAGTTGCATGTCCGGGTCTTGGTTTCCCAGACGGGTTTGCAGACCGTGTACTCGCAATCGCGGTAGGCGGTCTCCTGGACGTACTTCACGCAGTCGATCGTGCGATCCTCGCAGACCGTCTCGTAGCACGTCTTGTAGCACGTGTAGTTCTGTTTCTCGTAGACCACCTCCTTGCAGGTCTTCATCACGGTGTGACACTGCTGCTTGCAGCAGGCGTAGCTGGCGGTGTTACAGCCACGAGCACAACATTTGTATCGCGCCGCGCCGCAATAGCCGGCGTCGGCTGAGCCGACCGAGAGCGCTGTAAGCACCACAGCGATCATCGGAGCTCCCAACAGGGTTTTCATGTTCCTGCCTCCTCCAAGGGACAATCCAAAATGGGTAGGGCCTGGTCTGGCGAGAGCGCTCGCCAACGACTTCATCGGCCTGCGCACTTGACGTGCGTTAACCAAGTCGCCCGGACTGCACGACCATCCGACTCGCCCCGGACGTCGTAGCCACTGCAATCCCGCGCTCGATTCGCCGTATGACTCTAAATATCGTCAAGCGGGGTGGTGTGCTTGATTTGGACAAAAGAAATGGCATGTAAATCATGCGTTGTTTGGGTATCCGGGTGCCGATGTAACTTCTTTGACGGCTGACCCCGTGGCGCCGCCTGCGCCGATCAGGTCTGCCGATCCGCTTAGCGCCTTGGATAATGAACATCGCGAAACTGCCGGCCGTCGCCAACTTGACGCGCCTCTTGTCGAGCGGCACGAATTCAGCCGCTGGTCCCCCTCCGCCTTTCTTGAACGTTTTTGACGGCGCGCGATTTTCGACCTATTTACAATTACGGAAAGATGGCAAGTTGTCTTACGCTCAGATAGGGTTCTTGAAATGACGACCGGCAAGCGACGTCGCGGCGGATTTACGTTGATTGAGGTCTTGATCGTGGTTGTCATTATGGCCGTCTTGGCCGCGACGATCATCCCGCAATTCTCGTCGTCGACCAACGACGCGAAGACGAGCTCACTGCAATTCAACTTGCACTCGCTCCGCTCGCAGGTCGAGCTTTACAAGCTGCACCATAACGGTGCCCTGCCGCAGCTCACCAACGGCTCCCTGCCGCAATTGATGGCGGCCACCGATATCAACGGGAACATTGGCACCGCGGGCCCGACGTTCCCTTATGGGCCATACTTACTGCAGTCGTTGCCCGCCAACCCTTTCACCAACGTCAACACGGTCACGGCCACCACGTCGTCGCCGCCCACCGCCCCCAGCGGCACGGGCGGCTGGCTTTACAACACGACCACAGGCCAACTCTACGCCGACCAGGCCAATTTCCTGAACTACTAATCGCAGGCAATTGGCGAAAGAAGCTGGAAGCAGGGAGTCAGGCGGCTCGAACCTGAGATCCGTCGCCGTTCTTCGCGCGGATTCGAGGCTTCCACCGGAAGAGGCGTCCCCTTGCCCACTTGCGGGGGATGTTCTACCTTGCCGTCATGAGCGACTCGAAAAGCAATGCCGCCTCCTGCACTCCCGACAACACGGTTCCCAAGGCCGTCGTCAGCAGGCTGAGTCTCTATCTCCGGGAGTTGGAGCACCTGACCCGCGACGGTTTTTCCACCACGAGTTCAAACCGGTTGGGAAGCGTGCTGGGGTTCTCCGACGCCCAGGTCCGCAAGGATCTGGCCTACTTTGGCCATTTTGGTTATCCCGGCATCGGCTACCGTTGCGATGAGCTCATTTCGGCCATCAAGAAAATCCTTGGCACCGACCAACAATGGCCGGCGGCCCTCGTTGGGACGGGCAACCTGGGCCGCGCTCTACTGGGCTATCGCGGTTTCCAACAGCGCGGATTCAGCATTGCCGCGGCTTTCGATGTCGACCCTACCAAGGTTGGCCTGAAGATTGAGGGGCTGGAGGTTTGTCACCTCGCTCGCTTGCCAGAGTTGGCCCGAATCCATAGGATACGGCTCGGTATGATCGCCGTACCCGCCGTCGCGGCGCAGACCGTGGCCGACCGCCTGGTGGCCGTTGGGGTCGAAGGAATATTGAACTTCGCTCCAGTAACCATTGCGTTGCCTGCGACGGTCAGCATCGTGGGTGTTGATTTGGCGATCGAGTTGGAGCAACTCGCCTTCTCGATCGTGAATCGGCCTGACGCGGGGAGATAAGGATCGTACTACCCGGTGGTGTAATGGTAACACTAGGGACTTTGGCTCCCTCATTCTAGGTTCGAGTCCTAGCCGGGTAGCTTTTCCATTCGAATTCCCGCGAACAGGCGGCAGTAGGCGCCACGTTCATGCGGCCATTGCCGCCGCGCGCCCCTGGCGAGTCGCATGGTATGATTCGTCGGTTGTCTCGGTAAACGCGGCGTCGATCATGGGTGCGGCCTCTTCACGCCGGAGCCGCATGATCAGGTTATACGCAAACGGTCCATAGGGTACCTGGTAGTCGAGGGCCATCAAGGCAAAACATGCCGATGTCCAAGCCTGCAGCCGGCTCAGAAACGGCGGCGGAAAACAAAGCGCCGTGTACGCCAGGCCATACAGCAGCCCTCCGCGCCGAGCGTGGGCCACAGCCTCGAAACGGCCGTCGAACAGGCGTTCCAACTCGTCGATGCCAAAATGGTGGTGCCGCATTCCGCTCGCCAGGTGGTCGCGAATCCAGAAACGGACCCGCGACAGCTTGCTGACGACGCCATACACCCGCGGGTAGTCCAACGCCAGATTTTCCGGGCTAAGCCAAGCGAAGGATCCCCGGTATGGAACGCTTACGATCCAATGTCCGCCGGGGCGCAACACTCGAAATATCTCAGCCACCAAACTTTCACGGTCGGCGACATGTTCCAGCACGTCGAGCATTGAAACCGCGTCGAAGCTGGCGTCACCGAAAGGTAGTTTCCGTCCGTCGTAGCGCAAGAAAGTCACGCGGCTGCTGCGGACGCGCCGCCTCGCGAGGGGGAGCGTCGTGGGGTCGACATCGATCGCGACCACCCGCGCCGCGCGCCGGGCGAAATGCCGCACGTGGTATCCGGCACCGCAACCGATATCCAGCACTTGCCCCCCCCTGGGCAACCAAGCGTTCGCCACCCGGCCTCGGTCCAGTGGCACCGGCAGCGGTGGCATCCGCTGGTAGAAATCGCGTTTCTCCGCGGACACGTCCGCGTCGAGCAGGGCCGCATCCGAGCGTTCGAACGACAACCTATCCGTTCCCGCCGCCATCCTTGATTCATTCCTGGAGTTGCTGAAGCCGGCGAAGCACTGTACGCCAACGGTCCTGCAACAGCAAGATCATCCGGCTAGAGCTTCGGTACTTTCACGTCGCCGCGGCGCGGATCATAGAATGCCTCGATCAACTCAACCCCAAAGCCACGGGCGAGCTCCCACTGGGCTCGGGCGGCCCAGGGCGTGCCAGCATGTTCCTTGATCACGTCTTCGAGCATTCTCTTGGCCATGATGACGTAGTCTTTGGTCTTGTCCTCGGTCATAGTCTCGGCGCGGGTGCGGATGTCCCAATGGGTCGTTTTCTTGGTAGCGCCCAACGGGTTCTTGATCAGTTTCGGTTGCTTCATGAACGCCTCAAGATAGGCGCCGTATTCGTAAATGCGCACCTTGTAGGTAATGATTTGGGCGTACATCAAGTCGTAGTTCGCCCGCCATCGAGGCGTGTACTCGCGGTTTCGCAACGGCTTGAGCTTTTCCATCGCTTTCTCCGCTTGTTCGTAGTACTGAAGCATGCCCAGGGCCGTCTTCTGGTTGGCCAAGGCGGCCTTTACGAACTCCTGCGGAGCGATCGGGAACGTGACCTGCACCGTGCAATAGGGCGAGGCCTTGGGGTTGTATGGGTTCAAGTCGGTGATGATCTTCCAAAGCGTTGTGCGCAGTTCGCTTTCATCGCGCTCGCGGGCGTAGTCGAGCCTCGGCCCCAGGTCGGGCAGGTAAGGCCGCATGGCCTCGATCTCGTACTTGCGGTCGTCGCGGGCGACGAGGTTCACCTCAGGACTAGGGAGCATGAAGAATACCCCGCCCGTCTGCCGCGCCATTCGCACCTGTTCGTAGGGACCGAAGCCGCTGGGGTGGGCGTCCCAGCGGCGGGTAAAGCCGTCGATCTGCAATTGCTCGGGGTAAGGCGTTTCCGGTCCACGGTCGATTTGCAGCCAAAAGTTGATTTCGGTTTTCGGATCGACCCAATTCATGAACACGTATGGGTAACCGAAGACCGCCTCCCGTCCGAGCGTATAAATTACGCAACGGGTGTCGCGCGCTTCCTTGATGGCGGCTTCGAGGTGCTCGTAATTGTCCGTTTCGTCGCCGCTTTCGTCGGTGACCAGGATCAGCGCCAACTGCCGCCGTCCCGAAGTGGCGTACTTGTGGAAGCTTGCGATCGACTTGCCCACGGCCATCGACATGATCTCCTTACCGCTTTCGTCGACGGGTACCGAGCCAATTGCTTCACGGATTCTCTCGATGTCGGACGTGGGCTTCGCCGTATGGACGTGGAAGCCTTCCCCGTAACTGGTGACCGCGGTTAGAAGCGCGTCGCCCTGGGCCGACTCTGCCAGGCCCAGTTCAACGTAAACCTTATCGATCCGGTCGCGAATCTCCTTCTGGTCGTCCTTCATGCTCTCCGATTCGTCGAAGCACCAGATCACCAGAACCTTGTTCTTGGCGAGCATGTTGAGGATCTCTTGTGTGATTCGGTCCATCGCCTGCTGGTAGTTGTCGACCACGGCGGAAGGCTCGCCCAGGGTGCCATCGGGCAAGTCCATGGCGTAATGATTGCCGCCGGAGGAGAAATCGCCGATGTCGCCGATCGGCATACTGGGGCCTTCCGGCGCGGAGCCCACCGACTTGTCGTAGCTGGGGGCCGATGTTCCGACGATGGCCCCCTCTCCGCCTCCTCCGCCGGTGCCCGAGACCGGCGCAGCCGATGAACTGGTTAGCGCCAGTTGTTCAGTAGGGGTAATCGTCGTGTCGAGCACTTCGTTCAGCAGCTCGTCGGGGCGGTCAGGGATGACCGCGGTGAGATCTTTGAGTTCGCTCTTTTTCGGCAGATCGATCATGTAGAGGCCCAGCACGATGATCAGCACCGCGTGGACGATCAGTGAAACCCAAGTGGAAAGCGCCAAACGGATCTGGCCACTCGCCAAGAAAAAACGGCGGCGGCCTGGCATCTCGCCGTCCGGGGGCTGCGCACTCGCGTCCGTGCTCCCTGTCGGCGATTTCGAAGTTGGGGAGGAGACCGCCTTGCCGGCCGCGCCTTTATCTGGCAGGGTTGCCGCCGCCGATTGGGCGACGGCCGGGGCATTGGGCGTTTTCGAAACCGACGTGGCTCGTGCGACGGGCTGGGTGGACGCCGTGGCAGGAATTCCGCTTGGCGATACACTTTCACTCATTGCGAACCTCAGGGTCCGGCAGGGGCCCCAGTCGCGGGGCCGGAGCTAGGGAGCGAACACACAGCCCTTCAGTCTACCCCGATTTGGGTATCGCATTCAATGGTCTTGGCGCTACTTCCGAACCGCAATGCGGATCCACGCAAACGGTAGTCGGGGCGACAGGATTCGAACCTGCGACCTTCTGGTCCCAAACCAGACGCGCTAGCCAGACTGCGCCACGCCCCGAGGCGTTGCACCTATACTACCGCCCACCCTTCGCCGAAGCAAATCGTGAATTAGGGTGATGCTAGGTCCGGTCAGGCTGGAACACCCGGGCTTTTTGCGGAACTACGCTCACCAGCCTCTATCCCGCCTGGCTGTGCGACACTACCGCCTCGCCGCAAAGGTATTGGTGCAAACGTTCGAACTCCTCGTGGCTTGCGAAGTGGATCACGATCCGGCCACGCCCCTTGGTTCCTTGGCGGACATCCACCTTTGCTCCAAGCGCCGTGCGGAGCTCGTGCTCAATGGACGCCAGGTGCTGGCTGCCTCGTTTCGCAGGAGGAGTCGCCGGCCCACCGTCGCTCGGGACCACGTTCACTGGTCCGGTGTCGGCGGCTCGAATCGTATCTTGCACGAGGCTCTCGACCGCGCGCACGCTCAACCCTTCTTCAATCACGCGGCGACAAACGGCCAACTGCTCGCGTTCGTCCCCCAGCGGAAGCAAGGCCCGAGCGTGCCCCTGGCTGATCGATCCGGCACGCACCGAATGTTGCACCTCGGCGGGGAGCTCGAGCAGCCGAATCAAATTGGCGATTGTGGAACGGTCGATCTGTAATCGCTGCGCCAGCTCCTCTTGAGTCGCCGCGTAGCTCTCCAGATATCGTTGGAACGAAGCGGCCTTCTCTAGCGGGTTAAGGTCCTTCCGCTGCAGATTCTCAACAATCGCAATTTCGGCAGTCTGCCGATCGTCGGCCTCGACCACTTGCACTGGGACCTCGGCCCAACCGGCCTTGATCGCAGCGCGCAGTCGGCGTTCGCCGGCCACTAGCTGATAACGTTCGTCGATCCGACGCACGATGACCGGTTGCAATAGTCCGTGCTGCTGGAGACTGTCGGCAAGCGTGTCGATTTCAGCCTCGTCGAAGTCGCGGCGAGGCTGGAATGGATTGGCCACGATATCGTAGACCCCAACCTTCAGGGGGGCGATCGATGCCGGCTCGGCGTTGCCAACGACGTGCAACGACGGTCCTTCGTGGGGTGTCGGAACGGAATTGCCGAGTAAGGCTTCCAAACCGCGTCCAAGACGACGTTCTTTAATCACGTTCGAGTACCTCCATGCAAAGTTCGACGTAAGCCCGCGCTCCGCGGGTACGCGGCGCGTAATCAATCACCGAAAGCGCGTGGCTAGGGGCCTCCGAAACCGCCACGTCGCGAGGAATCACCGTGCGATAGACGATCTCGCCGAAGAAATCGCGTACTTCCTCGTCCACCTCGCGTGTCAATTCGAGTAGATGGTCATACATCGTCAGCAGGATACCGCCAAACTTGAGTTTGCCCGGAAATCGGGTCATGACCTGGCGAATGACTTCGATCATCTGCGTCAAGCCTTCCATCGCGAAATACTCGCATTGAATTGGCATCAGCACTTCCGTCGAGCTCGCCAGTGCCGTTCGCGTGAGTTGACCCAGCGATGGGGGGCAGTCGATCAGCACGAAGTCGTAGCCGGAAAGGCCGCCCGCGAGATGCTGGCGGAGCGTCGCGGTTTGGTTGTCGTCGGCCGAGGCCAACGCATCGACATCGTGAAAATTCCGACTGCCCGGTACCAGCTCCAGCCCCGTTGTTGAAACCTGGCACAGCGAGTCCTTGAGCGGTTGCTCGGAAATCAGGGGGTGCCGCCCCGCGGGTGATTGCCCGAGGCCGCTCGTCGCGTTGCACTGCGGATCGAGATCGACCAACAGAGTGCGAGCTCCGCTCTTGGCAAGCGCGACAGCCAGGTTGATCGCCGTGGTGGTCTTGCCGACCCCTCCCTTTTGATTTGCGACGCACAGGATCCTTGCCACCGGCCCCCTCCTTGAAGCAACGCGACGGTTTTTGGACGACCGCCTGCCAAAAACTGCGCGTGTCTGGAGCGATTCTAACACGGTCTCGAGGATTCGAGGAAGAGCGAATCGAGTGCGTCAAACTCGGCATGTTTCACGTGAAACATCCAGTCGCCGCATTTGATACTCAACTCTCCCATGGAGCCATGGGCGTGACCGGCAAGAGCGCCGCAAATGGGTTTCACGTGAAACACGGCACCTGGAGCGAAATCGGCACCCTGCTACTCCAATGGATTGATCACCAATCCGCTGAGGAGCTTGGGATAGAAGTAGGTGCTCTTAGCGGGCATCCTTTCGTGGTGCTCGCTGATCGTGCGTATCTGCTCAACGGTGGCGGGCATGACCATTGCGGCAAGCTGAAATTCGTCCGATTTCAACCCGGCGACGACTTCTTCCACCTGGTGAACATAGCGCGGTTTTGGCAAGTTAGGCGCCGCCAGCAACGAATCGACGACCAGGCGATGCAAGACTGCGACCCCCAAACCACACCATGCGGCGCAGTGCTCCGGCGCCGATTGGGACATCTTCGCCCGGCCAGCGTTAGTGATGCTGGCAACGACCCAGCGCTCGTCTTTCGTCGTGAACAAGCCGATCGTGCCCTGGTCATCGGCGGTTTCAATTTCTTCCCAAACATTCGCTGCCAAATCGGCGCCCTCGCCGGCCAGGCGTGTGGTGAACGAATCGCCCAACTTCGCGAGCAAGTCCGCCGAAGTCATCGCGGGTAATCCGCGAAACAACCGGTGGGTGGGAAGAACGAGCATGCCGGGATCGCTCATGCCGACACACATCATCAATACGAAATTGGCGGGATGATTGGCCGATAGAGGCCCCGCTGCCGCCAATTGGTCGCGGTAGTTGCAAGCGGTTTCGTAACGATGGTGGCCATCGGCGATGAAGACCGGTTTGGGCCCAACCACGCCGGCGAGCGCCGCGGCGACCTGGATATCGGTAATCGGCCAGAGGCGATGGACGACCCCCAGGTGGTCTGTCGCCTCCAGCGGCATCTTGCCGGCGATAGCCGATTCGAGCAGGTCCTGGGCTTCCGCATGCGGGTCGGGATACAGGCCGAAAATCTGGCTCAGGTTCGCTTTGCACGCTTTGGTTAACAGCAATCGATCCGCCTTGGGGCCGGCGAGTGTCTCCTCATGCGGGTAGATTTTACCCTCTCCGAAGCGTTCCAGTCTCACGCGGGCCATAAACCCGCGGCGGGTGTAGTTTGCGCCAGCATGGAGAAAGACCTGGTGGTAGACATACACGGCCGGGTCCGATTCGGTGAAGAGAATACCCTCGTTCCGCCAGTTCTTGAGGAACCGGGCCGCGCGCGTGTAGCGGTTGTTCGAGCCGTCGTCACCAGGCTCCTCTCGATTAAGAATTAATCGAATGACGTTCGCGGGGTGACGCTTGTAGAGTTGGTCTTGCAGTTCGGAACCAATCACGTCGTACGGTGGGGCAATCACGTCGGAGAGAGAACCGACATGCCCCAGGTCGTAACGGAGGGCACGGAAGGCGTGGATTTCTGGCATTTTCTAATACCGATAATGCTCCGGCTTATACGGCCCCTCAACAGGGACGCCAAGGTATCTCGACTGGACGGCGGTGAGCTTGGTGAGTTTGACGCCGAGCTTTTCCAGGTGCAGCCGGGCGACCTCTTCGTCGAGCGTCTTGGGCAGCACGTGCACGCCGAGCGGAAACTTCTCCGTTTCGGTCCAAAGCGCGATTTGGGCCAGGACCTGATTGGAAAAAGAAGTCGACATGACGAACGACGGGTGCCCCGTGGCGCAGCCCAGGTTCACCAACCGGCCTTCCGCGAGCACGATGATCGAGTGGCCGTCAGCAAATGTATAACGATCGACCTGGGGTTTGATTTCCAGCTTGCGGATGCTCTTTTGAGAGGCCAACCATGCCATGTCGATTTCAAGATCGAAGTGACCGATGTTGCAGACAATCGCATCGTTGGGCATTGCTTGCATGTGCTTCCCAAGGATGATATCGCGATTGCCGGTACAGGTGACGAAGATGTTTCCCCTAGGTGCCGCCTCGTCCATTGTGGTGACTTCGAAACCCTCCATCGCCGCTTGCAAGGCGTTGATCGGGTCGATTTCCGTGACGATCACCCGCGCGCCGAGCGACCGCATCGAGTGGGCACAGCCCTTGCCAACGTCGCCATATCCGCCGATGACCACCACCTTGCCGGCCACCATCACGTCGGTGGCCCGCTTGATGCCGTCGGCCAGCGACTCGCGACAACCGTAAAGGTTGTCGAACTTGCTTTTGGTCACCGAATCATTGACGTTGATCGCGGGGACTTTCAACTCACCCTTTTCGTGCATTTGATAGAGACGGTGGACCCCGGTCGTCGTCTCTTCCGAAAGGCCGCGAATGCCCGATAGCAGCTCGGGGTACTTCTGATGGACCATCGCGGTCAGGTCGCCGCCGTCGTCGAGGATCAGGTTGAGCGGCTGCCCGTCGGAAAAGAAAAGCGTCTGCTCGATGCACCAGTCGAAATCGACGTTGTTCATGCCCTTCCAGGCGTAAACGGCGAAGCCGGCCTTGGCGATCGCAGCCGCGGCATGGTCCTGTGTCGAAAAGATGTTGCAACTGCTCCAGGTCACTTCGGCGCCAAGCTCCTTGAGAGTCTCGATCAAGACCGCTGTCTGGATCGTCATGTGCAGGCATCCGGCAATTCGGGCGCCCGCCAAAGGCTTCGAATGGCCGTACTTCTGGCGCAGCGCCATCAGGCCGGGCATTTCGTTTTCGGCCAGCATGATTTCCTTCCGGCCCCAATCGGCCAATGAGAGATCTGCGACTTTGAAAGGAAGCCTGGTTTCGACCTGCGACACGGTAATTCTCCATTCAATAGGGTTCGTAATGCGCCGACCTCGATCGCATCGCAACTGTTGCAACCAGAGGTTGGTCGCATGGCATGATACGATGCCGGCAGCGCGGCTGGCAAGGCCGGACACTTATCGCCCGATCGCCGCGAAGGCTGCTTTGGCCGCGGTGATGAAGGCCATGGTTTGGGCGTGATCTTTTCGCCCAGGACTCTCCTCGACTCCGCTAGCCGTGTCGACGGCCGCGGGTCGGACCGCCGCGATTGCTTGAGCGACATTCGATGCGACCAATCCGCCGGCAAGAACCAGCGGTGGCGCCGCGCTGAGTTGGTGGTACGACGCCGCCATCTGCCAATCCAGCACCAATCCAGTGCCTCCGTACGCACTGGCGCGGAAAGAGTCGAGCAAGACCCTGCCGGGCATGGCATCGAGCCTTTGGCATTCAGCAAGGTAATTTGATACCGCCGGCAAGCCGCCAGCCTGCAGCCGGAAAGCGCGAAGCACCCGAATGCCACCAAGGCTTGCAAGGAATTCGGGCGGCTCATCGCCGTGCAGCTGAACCCAATCCAGCGAAAGCCGCGCCGCAATTTGTCGCACTTCGTCGGCCGGCAGGTTGACGAACACGCCAATCTTTTGCGTGACGTCCGGCAATGCCGCGGCGATTTCGGCCGCCCTGGCGACCGAGACAAAACGAGAACTACCTTGGTAGAAATTCAGTCCAATCGCGTCCGCTCCGGCGTCGGCCACTGCCACGGCGTCGGCGATACTGGTCACGCCACAAATTTTGATGCGGAACATCCTGTTACAAACTGCACCATTCGCGTCCAATTTGCAAGTGCTGTGAAACCTGCCCCGGGGGGCTCAAGCTCGCGGCGGGTCCGCGACGATGACGAATCCGGGGTTCTTCGCAACGCCGGCGAAATCTTTGCTGGCCTACATCGTAATGCTCCGTGCCGCCCATGCCGGACGATGAAATCAGCCAGCCACGAAACATTCGGAGAGTTTGCCACGCTCGCGTGGCCAGGCCTTTGGCAACCTGCGTCGCTTCGGTGGTAGCGAGTTTCGTGGCAGCCTTGTTATGGACCACGCCGTCGGCGGCACCATACGTGCCCGAGGCAACCGTGCACGAAATGCTGCCCGGCGAGCGGGTGACGGGCGGTTTGGCGGAGCGAATTTTGGGAACGTTGCGTTCGCCAGAGCACCTGGCCACCGTGTTACGCACGATCGGGGCCGCGCCGCGCGGCGAATTCGATGCGACGGCTAGGGACCAATTGGTCAATCGCGTCCGCGATCGACTTCGGATCACGACAGAAGCGGCTCCGTCAGGTCGGGAGCGGGTCGTTGCCATTCGTTATGTCGGAAGCGAATCATGTACATGGCCAACCATGTTGGTCAACACTCTGGCCGACGAATACGTTGGCGCGATTCGATCAGATCTCGAAGCCCTAGCACAGAGGGACCTCGATTTGGCGAGATCCGCTTTGATGCGAGCACAGCGCGACGCCGAATCTGCGCGCGAGTCGTTGGACACATGGCTTGAAGCGCAACTTGCAGCCATGAACGATGCGCATGCCAACGATCAAGCCGTTCGCGATGTCGTCGCCGAAGACAACTGGAAGTCAATGCCCGGTGAAGACCTGGAACACGAGCTCGAGCAGTTATACGACCGCCGCGAGGCGCTTTTGAGACGCATGACGATCGAACACCCCGACGTGAGAGCGCTCGACCTTGAAATTGCCGATTGCCGGCATGAACTTGAGGCGATCGTTGTGCCAACCCGCAATGGCCCCTCCGAAACGCTGGATCAGGAACTCCATTCCATGACCGGCGGTTCGTCGGTCGATCGGGACACTTCCGACGCCCAAAGGCGGATCTTGCGACAGGCTGTCGCCGACGCCGTGTCGCGGCATGCAGAGCTTGCCGCCGCGGAGGTCCGAGCAGTGGAAAATCTTGCCGCGACTCGAAAGGCAAAGATCGCCAAAATCACCCCGGCCCTTGGCATCGAGCCGACCGCGGCGCGAACCGGCTGGAAGAACATGCTCGTCGTCATATTGTTTGGCCTGTTGGCGGCCTTGACGGTGAACGGAGCCTGGCCCGCATCGTTACCGGCCGCCGAACCGCGCGCGACGATTGAAAACATTGCCGAATTCGAAACCGAGTTCGGCCTTCCTGTGTTGGGGATGATCTCTTTGGGAAGTATTTAACCTTGGAGCCCTGGCCTGTCCGGTGCCGAATTATGGTAAGCGCCGAAGCGCCCGCGCAGCGAATTCGAATTGGAAAGGCAGGGAAACCGCGAGATGTACGAAACGTTCTTCCACCTCAAGCAACGACCCTTTGCCGCAGCGGCCCGGGTTGACCGTTACTATCCGGCGATGGCGATCGAAGCGGCACGCCAAACATTGGCCCGTTGTATCGAGCGTGCCGAGGGAGCGGGCATGCTGGTCGGTCCGCCTGGGAGCGGCAAAACCCTCTTATGTCAACTCTTGGCGGAGCAATTCCGCGGAGGCTTCGAGATCGCACTGCTGTCCAACGGCCATCTCAGCACCCGTCGTGAGCTTTTGCAGGCGATTCTTTTCGAATTGGGGTTGCCGTTCCGACGGATGGATGAGGGCGAGTTGCGATTGTCGTTGATCGACCACCTCGCCGACGACCGGTCCGGCCGACGCGGTCTTCTGCTGATTCTGGACGAGGCCCATACATTTCCCGTGCGATTGCTCGAAGAGGTGCGGCTGATTACCAACCTGGTCCACGACGGGCAGCCGCGTGTGCGGTTGCTGCTTGCCGGCGGGCCGATTTTGGAAGAGCGCTTCGCCAGTCCGCGCCTGGCGGCCTTCAGCCAGCGAATCGCATCTCGCTGCTACCTTGAACCCTGGAATGCGTCGGAAACGCGGCAGTTCGTCGTCAACCAAATGGCCACCGTCGGTGGCGACGCTCAGCGGACATTCACCAACGACGCCCTCGACGTCATTTATCGCGCCACTGACGGAATTCCACGTCTCGTGAACCAGCTTTGCGATCACGCGCTGATCCTGGCCTTCGCCGGCGGACAGGGCCGATTGGACGCGTCCGGGATCGAAGAGGCATGGGCCGACCTGCAGCAGCTTCCGACCCCCTGGAACGATGGGTCGTCTACGAATACGCCCACCCCGCAAGTCGACGAGCTGATCGAATTCGGTGGTCTTGACGACGAAGATGAAGCCAGGGGTGACATGAATTTCGCATCGGCCGGCGCAGTTCCAGAACGACAGACGTTGCTATTGCGTGAAATCGAGGACCACCTGATGACGCTCGATAATGATTTCGAACCCCTCGCGACCATTGGGCCTGTCACGCCGGTGGTAACTGTTGGCACGCCAAATCCGCTGGACGAACGTTTCGAGGAAGAGGAGGTTCTTATCGACCGTTACGCATCGTTCGAAATCAGCCTGATCGGCCGTCGCGGATCGGTCGAGAGCCACGAGGGAAAGGTGCTGTCGGCTCTGTTGCAGCCACACATGTCGCCGTCGGCCGCGCCGCAACTCTCGCTGGTCGAATCATCGTCGCGCGACGACATCGAAGCGCCCGTTCATTCGCTGGTCGAATCAACGTTCGTTGCAACCGCGCAATTCGCCGCCCATTCGATCGACGCCTGCGCCGCGCCGGCTGGGTTTGAGGTCGGATGGACTACCGCGGACGGCCCGTGGCCACGCGATTCTTTGGGCGGTCCGGCAGCGGAGCCGGCCGCGCCGATCGACGCTGCGCGGCAAGCTCGCCCGTTGGCAACCTCGTCCTCCGCGGCCGTCGACGAGGACTTGATGATCGTCGAGGAAGATCCGCCGCTCGAGCTGCCTGCACCCAAGACTCGAGGGATTCCACAAGCCCGTCGACAGGAATACCGACAGTTATTCTCGATGCTGCGGAAGGGATAATGAGTCTCTTGCTGGATTCACTCGAGCGGGTCAAAACGAAACAACGCGTTTGGTACGCGCCGCCACAGCATTCAACCACACCCGGCAGTCAGGACGTTATTTCACCGGGTCCGCTCGTGGATGTTGCGCTCGCATCGCCAGTCATTCCAGACATTGCATTCAATCCAGCGTTTATCTGTGAGCCGCTGAGCGAAGCCGCTTTCGAGCGTCAGGTCGAGCAAGCAACGGATGCAAGCGCAGCGATGGCCACGCCGGGGATCGTCGTCAATCCGGCCAATACCGGCGCGGTGATGAGCGACGACACATGTGCCCGCGAACTCCGGCGGGTTGTCACGAACATCCTCGCTGCGTATCCCAACACCGCCACATTGGGCTTGGCATTCGTGACGCTCGATTGGACGTCGGAGGAGCAACGATTTATGCCGGCATTAACCCGGCAATTTGTCCAGTGCACGGCGGCTGAAGTTCTCTTGGTCGATGACGCTGGCACGTTTGACGCTGAACGGCCTTGGCAATCGTGGAAGCAACGCTTTCGTTACGTAATCGTTCAATCGGAGTGCGGGGCGAACGATATGAAGCTCCTCACGGGCGCCGACGGCGTTTACCTAGCCGTCGCTCTGGGCAAAACGCTGCGCCGAAGTGTCAAAGACGCTATCGCCCGGCTCCAATTGGCAGGAGCGCCAATCCGCGGGTGCGTATTGATCGGGTAGCATCCGTTGAAGACATAACGTCAGTTTCGGTCCTCGCAGACCCAATTGATCGCGGCTACGACGACTCCCGCCGCGAGCACCCACAGCGCTTCAGGCGAACCGTTGTTCAAAGCATGCCTTACGCTTGCCCACTCCATCCAGCCGCAGGCCGCGCAAAAGACCAGCGGTGTTAGCGGATAAAGCGGGACACGGAATGGACGCGACGCATGGGAGGCGCGAAACCGCAGCCAGATGAGCGAAAGGCCGACCAGCAGCAGGAACGCCCAGAACAAGGGGAGTGCGAAGTTGACCATTTTCTCGAAGGCGTCGGTACCCGCACCCTGTGCGGAAAGGCCGAAATAGAGCACAACCGCCAACGTAATCGCGCCCTGCACGGCCAGTGACCAGGCCGGCGTGCCCAGCCTGCCGCTCCAAGTACCGAGGCGCCCGAACAAGCGATGCTCTGTGCCCATCGCGTAGTAGATTCGGCCGCCAGTGAAGATCATTCCGTTCATGGCCCCTAGTGCCGAAATCGCCACCAGCGCACTGACCGCCTTGGCGCCCCAGGGCCAGGCCAGTTTCGTCACGTCGGCGGCCACCACCTTTGCCTGCCGCGTCCCTTCGAGCCCCAGCGCGTGCAGGAAAGCGATGTTCATGAGTACGTAGATCAACGTGACGATCGCAGTGCCCAAAAGTAACGCCCGTAGGATGTTCTTTTCCGGGTCGCGGACTTCAGCCCCCACGTAAGCCATGTCGTTCCAGCCGCCGTAGGCGTAGAGGATCAGGATCATCGCAAATGCCCAATCGGCCTTGAACGGTTGAACCCGTTCAACCGGCGCCGGCTCCGTTGCGCTGGAAGTTGGTGGTTCGGTGGCGGTCGGTGCCGGCGCGCCGACTTTGGGCGGGATAGGCGATGGGGCCACGTGCGACACCCCAATGGCAACCACAGTCAGTAGCCCCGCGACCTTGGCCAGTGTCAACACATTTTGCGTCCACTTGCCAATCGATACGCCCACAATATTGACAAGGCTCAGCAGACCGACCGCCCCGCCGGCATACACCACCGGGGATCGCGGGCCAAGGTCCACCAGTTCGCGAGCATAATCCGCGAACACGAACGCCATTCCGCCTATCGAACCGGGACGAATGACCCATAGTTCACACCAGGCGAACAGAAACCCAACCGGCCGGCCGTAGGCCCGCGTCAGAAAGGCATAATCGCCCCCTTCCTGCGGAAACGCGGTCGCCAGTTCCGCGTAGCAAAGCGAACCGACCAAAGCGAACAGTCCGCCAGCCAACCAGACCGCCACGAGCGACAATGGAGTCGGAACACAGCCAGCGATGAGGGGCGCCGTTTTGTAGATACCCGAGCCGATGATGATACCCACGATGATCGACGTCGTATCGAACAGCGTCAGTCGCCGTTGCGGTGAGGCCGCATCGGGAGGCGTTGCCGGGTTGGGATTACGTCTATTATTGTCAGGCATGATTGGCACCCAGAGGGCTCCGTCAGACATGTTGCGAAGGAGAGAGCGATCGTACCCTCGGTAGCTCCGCCTCACGTGACGCTCGGCATTGTCGGCGCCGACAAGCGTTTTGGGAAGTGGAAGGGCACAAGGCTGTTCCCGGACGAATGCAGAGCTTGCGGGGATTCCAAAGTGCCTGCAGGTCGTCTATACAACGATCATGCTCGTTTGGCGATTATCGTTGGGGATCCTCTTCATTGCCGTTTTGGCTGCGCTCGCCTGGTTCGATCATGACGCTTCGCAGCCAGGGATCTACCTGTTCCCACTGGCGCTTCTCCTTTCCCTAGCGGCCAGCGGCGAATTGCTCGGTTTGTTCGCGGCTCGCGAGATCCGGCCAGTGACGTGGATCGTCAATTTCGGCAATGTGATGATCGTCGCCTCAAACCTGGGGCCTCTCTTCTGCGGAGCGGACGATCCATTAGGGACTTTCGGCTGGCCGTCCGCGGCGCTCGCGCTGGCTTTACTGGCGACCTTCGCCGGTGAAATGTCGCGTTACACCACGCCAGGACGCGTGACCGAGTCGCTCTCGGCCGCCATGCTTGCTTTCGCTTATGTCGGGTTGCTCATGACCTTCGTCGTTCAGTTGCGGCTCGTCGATGGCGGACGGGTCGGCGTGGCGGCGCTCCTTTCACTTGTGATCGTTGTCAAAATGTGTGATACGGGGGCCTATACCGTTGGCCGATTGATTGGCCGGCACAAGATGGCTCCAGTTCTAAGTCCGAAAAAGACGGTTGAGGGTGCCATCGGTGGACTGGCATTCGCCTGCCTTGGCTCCTGGGCGGCATTTCAATGGATGGCCCCCACGGTCACACTCGCAAGCCGGCCGAACGCAACGGATTTGGGTTGGCTGGTATACGGGCTACTCATTGGAGCGGCCGGCATGCTGGGCGATTTGGCCGAGTCGCTCCTGAAACGCGACTTGGGGCGCAAAGATTCGAGCACATGGATGCCCGGCTTTGGCGGAGTGCTCGATGTACTCGATTCGATCCTTCTGGCCGCACCCGTAGCGTATTTGTGTTGGGCGTTCGGGCTGGTTTGAAACGCACTGTGAACAGGTTTCCACGGAATCTCAAATACAAGAATGGCTCCTTGCAGACCAAGCCACGATCTAATGCACCGCATCTGTCTTACCTTTTTTGGCGAGTTGTCGAAGTAAACGGCGCAACTTCGTTTTGTGCTACAAGTCTTTATTGTCAAATGGTTTGTGGCAATTCCTTTCGTTCCGCTGGCCGTTGCCTCGGGAAATACGGTATAAATAACGATGACAATGTTCCGTTCAATGACCAGGATGTTGCGTGTGGATTCGATGGCCGTTGGCGGTTCGTTGACAAAACGGCGGAATCCCGGCAGATGGTCGCGACGAACGATGCACGTCGGCGACGCTGAACTTGATGACTGAAGCCAATATTGCGGTTGTCGATTCCAAGGCGCTCGTGTCGCTGTTTGGGGCCCGCGACCAACACCTGCGACAGATTCGGGAATCGCTCGGCGTCAAGATTTCGACTCGCGACGATCGCATTCATATTGAAGGCCAAGAAGAGGCCGTTGCCCGCGCGACCCAAGTCATCGAACACTTGCAGTCGTTGGTCTCACGCGACGGCGCATTGGTTCCCGACGACGTTGCGCGGATTCTGGCCTCAGTCAGTGGCATTACGCCCCCGCCTTCGACGCCCACGATCGAGGTGCTTAACGCTGGTAGGAAGATCCAGCCGCGTACGCCAGGACAGGCGGCCTACGTAAACGCGATTCAAGAGCACGATGTGGTGTTTTGCGTGGGGCCTGCGGGCACCGGCAAGACTTATCTGGCAGTCGCCATGGCGGTGGCGGCGCTTAAGCAAGAACGCATCCGAAAACTGGTCCTAGTACGTCCAGCGGTGGAGGCGGGCGAGAGTCTCGGATACCTGCCCGGAGACTTGCAGGCGAAGATCAATCCGTACCTGCGACCCTTGCTCGACGCGCTGCGGGAGATGATGGACTTCGACCAGATCAAACGCTATACCGAAGCGGACCTGATCGAAGTCATCCCTTTGGCCTACATGCGAGGCCGGACGCTGAATGACGCCTTCATCATTCTCGACGAGGCCCAGAACACGACCGTCGCCCAGATGAAGATGTTTCTGACGCGCATGGGCCGTGGTTCAAAGATCGTCGTGTCTGGCGATACGACGCAGGTCGACCTGCCCAGCCATACTGCCAGCGGGCTGACGGACGCCATGCGACGATTGCAGGGAATCGACGGGCTGACTCAAGTCCGGCTGGGCAACGCCGACATCGTGCGCCATCGCCTGGTGCGCGACATCGTCCGCGCCTACGAGGCGGACAGCAACCAGGCGGATAACCATCGAGCGGCCCAAGGCAAACGACGGTAGCGCATGAATTCCAACGGCAGCCGTAAACGCTCTCGTTCAGCTCGCGTCGCCGCGCTTGAGTTCGCTCCCGGGCGGCTTTCCCGCGTTTGGCAGGCTGTGCAACGGCGCGACGTCCTTCTGCGGCTCGCCATGACACTTGCGTCGGTGGCCGCGATGGCCGCGGTGATGCAGGCCTGGGCGCCGCCGTTTGAGTACCATGTCGGCTACGTGCCCGGGCGCAACATCACTGCGAGGGAGGGTTTCGATATCCCCGATCCGCGGGCGATCGGCATGGAAACCCAAAAATTTATCCATTTCGAGCAAGGCGAGGCGATCGTAAAGGCGGGGCAGGCTCTGACGATTGAGTCGCTTGAAGTTCTGCGGATGGAGCACCGCGCGTTCCTGGCGACACTCACCCGGGCGCGGAAGCTCGAGCGCTCCGTGGGCGTGGTCGCGCTGATCCTGGGATTGTTCACCCTTTGCGGTTACTACATGTATTACCGCGACCGGCGGCTCGTCGCCGACATGCGGCGGTTCTCGATCACGCTCGCCATGGCGCTGGTCGCGGTGCTGCTCGCCCGTTGGACGGCGGCCGATCCCTGGCGCGCCGAAGTAATACCGCTCTTACTGTTCGGCATGACTTTCGGCATCGCCTACGGCCGCGAGCTGGCACTGGTGTTGTCGCTGGCGCTATGCCTGTTGCTGGCGGTTGCCGACGGCCATAGCCTGGCCGAGCTGATCGTGGTGATGGGCGTCGTGGCCGCGGCGGTCGTGCAGATCGACCGAATTCGAAGCCGCCGTAAATTGATCAAGGTCGGCTTCTACGCCGGACTGTTCGCGCCGTTGTTGACCATCGGAGTCGGTCTTCTGGATGAACAGCCACTCTCGCAGCCGCTGCTTACAGCCGCCGCTCGCAATGGGCTCTGGACATTCTTGGCGGGGTTCTTGATTACCGGTCTGCTTCCTTTCATCGAAGGCATCTTCGGTGTCTTGACTGAAATCAGCCTCTTGGAGCTGGGCGATGTGGCCCATCCCTTGCTGCAGGAACTGGTCCGCCGCGCGCCAGGCACCTATAACCACTCGATCAATGTGGCTTCGATCGCGGAGGCGGCCGCTGAAAGCGTCGGCGCGAGGGGCCTGCTGGTGCGCGTGGGCGCGTACTTCCACGACATCGGCAAGATGCTCAAACCACACTACTTCGTCGAAAATCAGGGCAACGAGGCAAGCCGGCATGATTCGCTCGTACCCGCGATGAGCACGCTGATCATCATCGCTCACATCAAGGATGGCGCGGACCTCGCACGACAGCACCACTTGCCTGATCCGATCATCGAATTCATCGAGCAACACCACGGTACGACGCTGGTCGAATACTTCTACCGGCGCGCCAACGAGCAGAGCGAGACCAACCCCGATGCTCCGCAGGTCGAGGAAAGCTCGTTCCGTTACCCCGGCCCCAAACCGCTCTCGATCGAGGCCGCTGTTCTCATGCTCGCCGACGCGGTCGAGAGTGCCAGCCGCGTGCTGGTCGAGCCGACCCCCGCACGGATCGAAAACCTGGTCGAAGACATCGCCATGAAGAAGCTCCTGGACGGGCAGTTCGACGATTGCAGTCTGACACTCAAACAACTGCGGGTGATCCAGGGCAGCCTAGTCAAGTCGCTTACGGCCATGTACCACGGCCGTGTAAAGTACCCGGACCAGCGAACGGCGTAATTCACTCGATGCTCCGTATCGAATTGGCCAACGATCAAGATCGCCATCCCGTCGATGAGAACCGGTTGCGTTTGGCTGTGCGGCGAGTTCTCGAAGACGAAGCGGTCGGCAGGGCGGTGATCAGCCTGGCGGTGGTCGACGACTCGGCGATGCACCTGCTGAATCGAAAGTACCTGGGCCACGATGAGCCGACCGACGTGCTGTCGTTCGTTCTGGAGGAAAGTCCGGACGAATTGGAGGGAGAAATCATCGTCAGCGCCGACACTGCGGCGGCGACCGCCCAACGGTTCGGCTGGACGGTCGCCGACGAAATACTGCTCTATGTGGTCCACGGCGCGTTGCACCTGGTCGGGTATGATGATACGAGCCCCGCCGCCATGGCCGAAATGCGGGCAAAAGAACAGATTTACCTCGCTGAATTCGGTCTGAAGCCGCGGTATGAGGGGGATAAGGAGGTACATCCACTTTCGTGAAGCGGTTTCCAGCCCAATTTGCGCACGATCACTCGGGCTGAAGAGCCTAACCCCCATGCCTTCGGAAAAAGCAACCGCTCTGATATTGCGGGTCGTCGAGTTCAGCGAGACAAGCTGCGTCGTGACGCTGTTCACCCGCGAATTCGGCAAACTGCACGGTCTGGCCAAGGGAGCGAGAAGGTTGAAGGGGCCCTTCGAGTCTGCCCTTGACCTTCTGTCCCTTTGTCGGATAGTCTTCCTCCGCAAATCATCCGAGTCGCTCGACCTGTTGACCGAAGCGAAATTGGAGCGGCGCTTTCGCGCGGCGGGTCGGGATCTTTCCAGTCTTTACGCGGGCTACTACGTCGCCGAACTACTGAACGAGTTGACCGATTCCGCGGATCCCCACCCAGAATTGTTTGACGAAGCCAGCCAAACGTTGCTGGCGCTCGCCGACGGGTGCGATCCTGTGGCTTCGGTGGTGTTGCGCTTCGAGTTGGCCGCACTGCGGACTCTAGGACATTTGCCATCGTTGTCGTCATGCGTCGAATGCGGCAAGGCCGTCAGGGGAGCTGGACCGGGTGAGGGAAGGGTGGCGTTTGGAGTCGTGGCTGGAGGCGTCCTCTGCGGCCGTTGTCGGCCCGGAAAGAAACACGTGGTTTCGATGCATGCCGGAACGTTGCGGATTCTCGAGCGCTTTGCCGACCCAGCCGATAGGGCTTGGCGCCGTATGACGATCGACCGCTCGGCGCGGGGTGAATTGCGTGGCGTGGTGAACCAGTACCTGTGTCACCTGCTGGGACGGAAGCCCCGCATGCACAGTTACTTGGGATCGCTGGCCGGCTAACGGGGTTCGGGGAAGTTCGGCATGCGACGAAGTCTGGCCAGGGCGTGGATTGCGCTAGGACTGCTTCTGGCGGCCGGCGCCGGCTGCACCACCGGGTGGCCGGCGAAGCGGCCCTTCGCGCCCGGCACGTCCTCGCCCAGTGCTGTCGCCGCCGATGCCTCCCCTGCCAACACGCTCGCGGCGAACGCTCCCGCGGCGGGGGCGCCGAATGCCGGCGCGGTCCCTGACACCTCGCAAAACGCGCCAGGCGACGCGCCCAAGACACCTCCGCAGGGTCAGGCGGGAGTCGTGCCGGCCAGCTTCGAGCAGCCGCGTTATGTGCCGCCAGCCGGCTCGTCGATCGTCGGTATGGGGGGTGATGGCGATGATGAACTGGTCGAAAAGAAGTCCACGCTCGAAAAAACCGGCGAAGCGCTGGCGCCCAAGAACATCGGCAAGAAGTTAAGAAAGGCGCTCGGCAAAGGGCCCAACGAGGCCTACGCCAATTTGCAATACGAAGAGGGACAAAAGCTGTTCCGTGAGAAGAAATACGAGGACGCCGCCAAGTGCTTCAAACGGGCCGCCAGTCGCTGGCCCGATTCGGCGCTCGAAGAAGACGCCATGTTTCTGGTGGGCGAGAGTTGGTTCTACGCCGACCGATATACGAAAGCCCGCGACGCTTATCAGGCGCTGATCAAGAAATATGAGGGCTCGCGTTACGAAGACAAGGTGGCGATGCGCTACTTCGCGATTGCCAAGTATTGGGACGAATGCGCGCAAAAGGATTCACACTGGTATCCGAACCTCAAGGACAAGACCCGGCCGTTCTGCGACGCCTCGGGCCACGCGATATCGCTCTACACCGCGTCGCGGCTGACCGATCCCAAGAGCGGGCTGGCCGACGACGCCACGATGGCGGTCGCCAACGCCTATTTCCGGAAGAACCGCTTCGAGGACGCGGCCACCCATTACGACATGGTGATCAAGAACCCACGCAACAATCAGCACGTGTTGGATGCGCACGTACTAGGCATGCAAAGCCGGCTTCGATCTTACCTGGGGCCGCAGTACGAGGTCTCCCCGCTGGACCAGGCCGAGAAACTCGCCGAGCAAGCACTAATCTCGTTTCCCGACGAACAGCTTGGCGCCGAGAAGGCGCGCTTGCAGCAGGTCCGCAAGGCGATCCGCTTCGAGAGGTCGCAGCGCGAATTCCAAGCCGGCGAGTACTATTACAACCTGAAGTATTATCGCAGCGCGCGGATGTATTACCAGCGGACGATCGCCGATTATCCCGACACACCCTTCGCCAAGATGGCCGAAGAGCGGATGGCCGAAACCAAGGATCTGCCACCCGTCCCGCCCGACTATTTCAAATGGGTCAAAAAAGTCTTCCCCGACAGCCAAAACTCGAAAAATCGCTGATGTTCCGGAAAGCCTCCGAAAACAACTGCCGCCTCTTTCCGACGTTGCCGGGAATTGTCGCGGGGCGTCCGGTCACCGCCGCGGCGGGGTGGTTCGTCGTAGTTGTTTTGTGTGGCTTTGCACCGGGATGCGCGGGTTATCGAGCGGGCGCCGCTTCGCTTTATCCGCCCGATATCCATACGGTTTATGTGCCGATGATCGAATCTTTGAGCTACCGCCGCTACCTGGGCGAACGGCTAACAGAGGCGGTTGTCAAGCGCATCGAGGAGGTTACGCCATTCAAGGTGGTCCACACGCCTGAGGCCGACAGCGTACTCGAATGCAAGATCTTGTCGGACTCGAAGGGGATGTTGATGACGTCGCCCACCAGCGAATTACGCGAAGGCCAAGTCACGTTCAACATCACGGTCGACTGGATCGATCGCAAGGGAAAAGCTCTCGCGACCGATAGAACCATTCCTCTGCCGACGATCAGTCAATCGTCGAACATGTTTCCGGAATTGGGGCAATCGTTGACCACGGCACAGCAGCAATCGATCGACAAGCTGGCCAAGCAGATCGTTGGGATGATGGAATCGCCGTGGTAGACGACGCCGCTCTCGCCAACCGGTTTCCGACGCGCTCCGCGGTCTGGCAACTGCGGACCCGTCGACTTGAGCTGCCGGCCCGACCGCGGTTGATGGGCATTGTCAACGTCACGCCCGACAGCTTCTCCGATGGTGGAGAATTCCTCGACCACGCCGCGGCCATCGATCACGCGTTGGCGTTGACGGCCGAAGGAGCGGACATACTCGACGTCGGCGGCGAGAGCACCCGGCCATATTCGCGGCCGGTCGACGCCGCCGTAGAACTGCGGCGGGTCATTCCCGTCATCGCCGCGCTTGCCGAGCGCGCGACTGTGCCGATATCGATCGACACCTCAAAGGCCGAGGTCGCGCACGAAGCTCTTGCCGCCGGGGCCGAAATCATCAACGACGTCACCGCCCTGTCGGGCGATCCACGGATGGTCGAAGTCGCATGCGCCTCGGCGGCGGGCGTTTGCGCCATGCATATGCCCGGCACGCCCTTGACCATGCAAGACGACCCTCGCTACGCCGACGTGGTCCGCGAAATCCTCGACTACCTGCGCGCTCGCCGCGAAGCCCTGGTCGCGCTTGGCATTGACGTCGGCCGGATCGCCCTCGATCCCGGCATCGGATTCGGCAAGACACACCAGCACAATCTAACGCTGCTAGCGAACTGTCGCCGCTTCCACGAATTGGGATCGCCGCTGGTGGTCGGCCATTCGCGCAAGGGCTTCATCGGCAAGGTGCTCGGTGAAAAGGCGGCCGACCGCGCCGCCGGCACGGTCGGTGTGGCGTTGTCGTTGGGGGCACAGGGCGTGCAAATTATCCGCGTTCACGACGTCAGGCCGGTACGTGAAGCACTCATTCTGTTTGAGGCGACCGGTGGCATCGACGGTCGGGCCAGGCAATTAGAATGAAGATGCGCCGCCCGTTGAGACTGACGAAGCGTTCCACACGGCGTGTGACGAGCGCGACCGGAGTGATCGAGGCAGACCTCTACGGCCCGGTGCAACTGACGATCCAGGGCCGTGTACGATGGACGTCTTGGAGGTGACCGACTCCGTGCCCGTTCTGATTGGCCAACTGCCGTTGTATCACCTCGACTTCGTCGTCGATCTGAGAAACCGTTGCCTGATCGGCAACCCTGCGCACGGCGGCGAGCGTATGTATGAGTTGTTATTGCCGATTCGCCGATGTTTTTCCGACCGTTGGTTTTTTGAAGTACGCTGCCAAAGGGCCATTCATCGCAACGCCGTTGCGACGAACGCGGCTTGGATCGGTGTAAGCTGTTCGAGCGCTGTGCGGTCGATTCGTGTGGTGCCATCGAGCACCGCGGCGGACGTCAGGCCAATGGTTTCGGGGGGGCCGGCGACGAACGTGCATCCAAAGAGCGATGCACGGCTGAAATCGGCTGCGCGCAGGTCGGCCCCGACGAAGTTGGCCCCCTCGACGTCGGCCGCCAGGAACGATGCGGCGACGAGGCTGGCGCCTTCGAAATGCGCGTTTGAGAGGTTGGTGCCGTCGAAGCGGGCCCGGTCAAGGGGGCAGCCGCGAAAATCGGCGTCGCGCAATAGCGCATTTGCGGCGACCAGCCCGCGAAGATCGTGCCCACGCGCGTCGAGGCTTCGTAGGTCTCTGCCCGAGAAGTCGCGGCCTGCCAGCGCAGCCTGCATTTCCGCCTTGCTGAGCCGCGGGGCCATGTAGCGCTCTTCGCGCCATGGGTCGGCGCGGTTGTGGTAGCCGGCCACGCTTTCCCAGTAGCCGAGCCGGTCGGTTTCGAGCAGTTCGATCCGCGCCAGCCACTTGAGGCTTTTGTAGAAATAGCGCCGCGGCACGACCGTGCGGACCGGCCCACCGTGCAGCTCGGTCAAGGGCATTCTCTCCGCCTCCAAGGCCACAAGCGTTTCCAGCGAGAGTGCCTCGTCGAGAGGGAGCGAGGTACTGTGACCGCGCGCGCTATGCGCGACGAACGAGACGAAACGCGCGGTGGGGCCGGGCTCGGCTCGCTCGATCAACGTGGCCAACGGCACTCCGGCAAACTGCACCGCCGGCTTTGTCCAACGTGTGACGCAATGGATATCGACGATTTGTTCGGTGCGCGGGAACGCTTTCAATTCGTCGAGAGTGAAACGGCATGGTCGTTCGACGCACCCCTCGACGGCCACGTTCCAGACCCCCTCGACGTGCGCCGGCAGTCGTTCACCGACCGGCGGCCATTTGCCGCGGGCGACCAATTGTTGGCCGGGAGGAACTGGTTGCATTCGGGAATTCACTCGGCAACGTCGATCGAGAAGCGGTTGCGACGATTATAACCCAACTCTAACATGGTGCGTACCTGTTTTGGCGTCACCTGGGAGCTTGGAATGCCATTGATACAGTTCGGCTGTCCCAACTGCGGGGCCACGGCACAGATCGATGCGTCGATGGCCGGCCGAGAGACGGACTGTCCTGGCTGCGGCAGCCTGGTGCTGATTCCCGCCGCGCCGCCGGTCTTTAGCGGACCGCCGCCAACGACGTCTGGCCCACCACCCATTGCCGTCGGCGCGCCGCCTATCGCTTCGGGTGCACCTCCGCTGGCTGTCGGGGCCCCGCCTGTCGCTATTGGGGCGCCTCCCGTCGCATTCGGAGCGCCACCGGTCATGGGGGGAGCACCGCCGGTTACGGGCCGTGCTCCGCCCGTGACGCATGGCCCGCCGCCCATGGCGTTGGCGGGGGGCTCGCCGCTGTCCATGCCTCCGGTCGCGATGCCTCCACGAGTTGCAACTCCGCTGGTCGCGGAGGGGCCACCCCCTCTCGCGCCTCTTCCAACGTCGAGCACTGTGCCACAGGTAGGCCTTGTCGTGCCGGCGGCACCACGGCCGATAGCGCCACAGGCTGTAGCTCCACAGCCAGGAGCAGTAGCTCCGCAGCCGGTGGCGTTTGCCCCGGTGTATGGTGCGCCTGTTTCTCCGGCAGAGCCACAAAGGCAACCTCAGCAAGCCGCGCCGGAAGAGAAAAGACCGCTTCGTAAATTATCGCCCGAGGAGAAAGCCCAGCGCCGTTTCCGCCGCAATATCATCAGCGCCGCGATGGGGATCGCTCTCTTGTTTGTGGTTCTTGCGCTGCTTTTGAAGCTGAGCGGTTGACCTGCTTGACCATGGAACGCGCTCGCGAGAAGCGCGTCGAGCGTTCGTCGGGCGACGGACTGTTGACAAGCACATCGACGGCGGACCACACGAAGGCGACGCGTGGCGTCGCATCGCCTCTCCTGCCGCGCGCCGCCGCATCGCTTACCTTGCCGCCACCACCGTCATGCTCAGGACCGTCCTTGACAGGAGGACTCCAAAAAAATCCGCCGTTATCCGCGCACGTCCCCAGCGCGTCGTGTAGAATTGACTCCGTGGCCGATGCAGTGCATGTGCCCTGCCGACCCCAGCCCTGCCCAACTTGGACAGGGGGCGACCTGGGACGACCTTCGCCGCACGGACGACAGAGAATTTCATTCGCGTTGGAATCCCGAGTGCTGCCGCTGGCGCGGATTACGGCGGCTACCGCCTCGGCGAATCGATTTTAGCCCAGACCCCCGGCGGTGGGTGATGTCGTTTGCGATTTGCATCGCCTGCGGTCGAGAAAAAAGCGAGCCGTTCGCCCCATGCACATTCTGCGGTTTGTGTCCGGAGAGTGACAATGTGGCAATGGCCAAGAGCTTGATGTTCTCGGATCAGTTCCTCGTTCTGCGCGATTGCGGGGAATATCATGTCTCGCGCGCCGAGCTCGAACGGATCGCCGAGCGAATACGTAATGGGCAACCGCACGTGTTTGATGATCGCGTCATAAGCGATCTGATTTGGCAGAAGGTGCAACTTGACCGGGACAAGCCTAGATTTGCGTCGGGTATGTTACAACTAGCGCTTTGGCTCTTCGTTCCTGTTGCGGTCGTGTGGCTGCTCGTTTTCCTGGTCGAATCACTCTAGCGCTCCCGGCCATGCAACGAAGTAAATCGTTGCCCCATCGACGCGGGTTCGAGGTGGTTCCACCGGCACAGTACGGTCAAGGCGTCGCGCACTAGACCTTAAACAAGCGTACCCGGGCAACTAAACGGGACATGGCAACTAAACGCGCAACTAAACGGGACAGGTCTAATATTGACAGTTCGGGGCGAAGGGCTACATTGGCTTCATGCCGAGAACTGCAAGGTTGGCCCCCGGCGGAATGCTGTTCCACGTCTTGAACCGTGGCGTGGGAAGGATGCGGCTGTTTCTAAAAGATGGCGACTTCGAGGCGTTCGAACGGACAATTCAAAAGACGCTGCAAACGCGCCCGATGCGGATAATAGCGTATTGCCTGATGTCGAACCACTGGCACATGGTACTTTGGCCCGAGC
>Ga0265339_10000545_pt1 | contig 29434 bp, 28 predicted proteins | sample 4CB219metaG_FD_202085 | JGI IMG/M metagenome (GOLD analysis project Ga0265339, IMG submission 202085) | Rhizosphere microbial communities from Carex aquatilis grown in University of Washington, Seatle, WA, United States - 4-CB2-19 metaG | ecosystem: Host-associated > Plants > Roots >... | reverse complement strand
GAAGGCAGCCGTTATCTCAGCATGGAGCTTTTCACCGAACACAAGAAGGAGGCGCTTCGCACCGCCGCCTAAACACACGGGCTGGCTGACTCGGATGCTTTTGCTGAACTTTCGGCACTTGACCCTCGCCCTCGGCGGGCTTGCGCCGGGACGCCCCCGCCGGGCACGGAAGTCAACGGCCGCGCTGCGCGCGTCCATGACTTCCTCGGGCTTCGGCTGGCATCCGCTCGCCGCGCTAGCGGAGCGCCTACGCACGTCCCGTCGGTTGCACTCCCGGCCGCCCGCGCGCCGAGCTTGGCTTCAGCCCAATCGGAACGTGGCCAAGCGGCGGAATAGTCATGCCCTCTGCGGTCTTCAGCAAAACGTGTTCAACCAGCAATGCGCGCGCGTTTCAGTGGAAGACGCGTGACTTGCTTCGCTGAGGCCAAGCTCGGCGCGCGGGCGGCCGGGGATTCCTCCGAGGCGGCGTAGACGAGCGCCGCGAGCGTCCGCGCTCGCGTGCCAGCGAGTCGGGACAGGGGCCAGCGACTGGCTTGCACGGATCCTCTCTCTATTCGCAGATGCAACTGCCAGTCGCGTAAGGACCCGGAAGCCGAGCGCGCCACGGACGCGCGCAGCGCGGCCTATGGCGTGCGGCCGCCGAGGGGGAAGTCCCGGCGCGAGCCCGCAGAAGCCGAGCGCCGCTCTCCCGTATGCCGCTTCAGTGAACTCGAGAATTTGGGAAAGCCCGACAGCCCCTAGCCTGGCTTTTACCGCTTCCAAAGTGCGGCTTCGTCGACGAGGAGCTGGCGCATCCATTGGATGTGGTGCTCGGTCGAGGCCGGCGCGGCACCTGGACCGCTGAGCCGCACGAGGAGAAGAAAAAGTCCGATCGTCGCGACACAGCTCAGCCCGAGCAGGAGGCGTGCACGCGATCCTTTGGTCGTGGCGGCAAAACTGAATAGGGCGGGGACCACCAGAAGCAGCAGCACGAGGACGAGCGGTAGAAGACTTGGTAGACCGTGCCAGCCGAGAAATCGTGTCGCCAGATTGGGGACGAGAGCGCCGGCTCGCAGCGCGGGAAGAAGAATATCGGGCAGCGGATTGGTGAACCGTTCGGGCAATTCGGGAAAGACGGCATTTGCTGTCTGCGTGTAAAGGATGCCCCACAGGCACAGGCCCACGGCCACGCCCTTGCTCCAGCCCGAACGCAGGCTTGCCAGCCCGAAGCCGGCGGCAAGCGCCGCCAAGCCCATCATCGGTACCATGAGGCGAGGGCCGAATCCCCAGCCGGCAAACCAAATCTCGGTACTACAAACGAAGAGGATGTAGTACGCGACGCAGGCGCCGATGAGCAGCGCCAAACGGCGCAGGCCGCGCCGCCACATCGCCGAGAGGCCAGGCACCACCAGCAGAAAGAAAGGCGAGGTCGTGAGCAAGCCGCGATGCCAGCTCACGAGGGCGCCTTTGGCATAAGTGAGCCTTGGCAACTTGACGCCGCCGATGCCCTGGCCGTGCAACTGCTGCAGGCCGGGATTGACCAGGTGGTGGTACGACACTTCGAAGAAACCGCCAAAGGCCAGCTTGTTGTAGATCAGCAGCCCCAGAGCGCCGGGAACCGTTCCGAGGATCAACCACAGCGATAGCGTGACCCGTCGGCGCAGCGGCCCGGCCAGGGTGTAAAGCGCGAGCAGTCCGAACGGGATGGCCGACTGGTACTCGGTGAGGACCGAGAACCCGGCTATGAGCCCCGCGCCTAAGCACTGCGGCCACAAGCGCGCCTGCGGTCCGCACCCATCATCGACCTGATCAATCTGTCGTTCCACCTGCAGGATGAGGAGCAGCGCCGCCAGCAGACACACCGACACGATCTGGTGCCCGACCAGCCCCGCGCTGGCATGCGTGGCTGCGCAGCCGAGAATCCACGCCAGGGAGACGAAGTGGACCACTTGCTTCGGCATCTCCAGCTGGCGGGCCAGGCGGCGGAAAAGCAGAAAGCCCAGCACACCGATGGGCAGCATGATGCTTCGGCGCATGAGCGTGAGCAGCTCCTCGATCGAGAAGGCCGACGCGGGCCGAAAGAGGCGGCAGGTGCCATAAACCGCCGCGGCCAGGATGCTACTTCCCGGCGCTTTGTCGGTGAGGAAGTGCCCATTCCACTGGGCCATGTCGAAGATGGTGCCAAAACGGCGTAGCGGGACGTCGATGGTCACCGTGTGCTGGTCGACCAGGCTTACCGCGAGGTAGATACGCGAGCGCTCGTTGGGACACGACACGCCGGCCGTCGGAATCCAGGCGTAGGCGAGCACGAACAACACGCCGACGGAAAGAAGAAGCTCGCGTTTGCTTTCAAGGGCGCGGGTCGTCTTCACGGCGCGCAGGTTAGCAGAACGACTTGGTGCCACAAGCCTGGCTCGACAACACCCCGCCATCTGGGGCAATCTTCCACAGCGGCAGTGACACCCCTTCTCGACGGCCTCGTCAAAATCCACGCACGCTATGCCCCGTGGATCTCGCTTGCCCTCGGCGTGCTGGCCAGCAGCCTGAGCAAGCGGGGCGTCGATTTTGCGCCCAAGGCGGTGGCGATCGTGGCGCTGGCGTGGCTGCTTCCCTTGGCGGTGTCGCGCTGGCTGCATCCGCCCGCCTCAAGCGTTCCCGAGCGAAAAATCCACCGTTTCCTGCGCACGGCCAGCCCGACGCTGACCGTGCTCCTTTACAAGAACGTGCTCTTCTTCGCGGTTCCGATTTGGTTTGGCTCGGCAAACCTTCGCTCGATCAACATCGTGGTGCCGCTGTGCTTTGCGGCCATGGCCCTCTTCACCTGCTTTGCCCAGCACTACCGCACCATGGTCCTCGAACAGCCGCGCGTGCGCGTCCTGTGGACGGCGGTGGTGCTGTTCGCGGCGCTCGTGCCAGCGACCGCAGTGATCGCGTTCGTTTCACCGCGAACGGCAATCGCCAGCGCGGCGCTGGTGTCGTCGGCGCTGGCCTGGACCGCTCTGGCGCCGGGTGAAAGCCTGTTTTCGCGGCGCGGACTGCGCTCCGCGGCCCAGGTCTCGCTTCCCGTCGCGGCCCTGCTCGCCTTCGTCGCGCCGGTTTTTCCGCCGGTGCCTCTGGTTTGCCACGACTGTGGCGTGGGCACGGCCATCGTGAAGCGCGCGCTCGCCGGTCGCGCGAAAAGCTTCGCTCGTGGCACGGCTCGGCTTTACGCTTGGTTCGAGGTCACCCTGCCCAAGAGGGATCGCCAGCAGGTTGCCTACCAGTGGTACCACGAGGGCGTTCCCGTCGGCGGTCGGGTGCGCGCCACGGTCGAAGGTGGTCGCAAAGAGGGATTTCGCACGTCCTCGGCGTATGTCGCGCCGGCCATCGGCTCATGGCGCGTGGACTTGCTCACGGCCGAGTCGTCGCAGCTCATCGGCCGCACCTATTTCGAGGTGGGAACGGAGTAAACCCTATCACGGAATCCCTGCGACAGCTGACCTCTCGCCTTCGACGGGGCCTTGGGGTAACTTGCGCGGCCAGTGCTTTTGGCAGGATTTCTCGATCGTGATTTGCTGCGGCGACGACGCTTTTCCGTCGTGGCGGCGGCTGCCGTGGTCGTTCTGGCGTTGGTCGAGACGGTGAACGCTGTGGTCGCGCCCCTGCGAGCACCTGACGAGCGCGATTGGAAATCGGCGACGGCCACGGTGCGCGCCGGCTTTCGCACGGGCGATTTGATCGTCGCGGCCCCGCCTTGGGCGGATCCTGTCATGCGCCAGCAGCTCGGCGATTTGGTGCCTCTGCCGGTGGCGGGCCGCATGGATGCTGCCCGCTACGGTCGCGTTTGGGAGATTTCCCAGCGGGGGGCGCGCGCCCCAGAGACTGCCGCCGGATCGCTGGCGCAATCGTCGAAGCACCGAGCCTTGACCGTAAGGCTCTGGGAAAAGAAGGCTGCGCAGGTCACCTTTGATTTCCTCAGCGAGTGGCGCCGGGCCGAACTTTCGGTCGCGTCGCCGAGTGGCGACACGCCCTGTGCGGTCAGTGCGGATCGCTTCGTTTGCATGGGCGGCGCCTCGCTGAAGCCCGAGTTGCTGGAGATCGATACGACCTTGCGAAACGGCTTGGCCCTGGATCCCGTCGAACGCGCCACGGTGGTCATGACCTATTCGAGCGTCCCGCTTGGACGGGAGCTGGCGGTGGCGGGCGGCCTGCACAACGTTTGGCTGCGCAAAGCGGGGGACGGCAAAGTGCATTTGCGCGTGCTCGTCGATGGGCGCGAGGTCGGCGCGCTCGACGGCACGAATCAGGGCGGCTGGGCCTCGCGGCGCTTCGACACGTCGGCGTGGGCGGGCAGGGTTGCTTCGGTTCGCTTCGAAATCACTGTCGACAAGGCGGCGTCGCGCCACTTCGGCTTCGCGGCGGAGGCGCGCAACCCATGAGCGACGGGCCCAGCGAAAAGAAGGCGTCGTACATTCGTCGCGAGTGGTTGCTGCCGCTTGTCCTTGCGATTCTGACCTGCTCCTGGATGCTGGCCGTGGAAGGTCGGCAGGGCATCGGTCGGGACGAGTCGCAGTATTTCCGCGCCAGCGAACGCTACTGGGGCTGGCTCGAATCCGCGTGGACCAACCTGCGACAAGGGCATCCGGCGCGAGCGTTTTCCCGCGGCGCCGTCGACGGCGCATTCGAGGACAACCACGAGCACCCCGCCTTGATGAAGATGCTCTTTGGCGTGTCGTGGCGGTTGTTTCACACGTGCGACTGCACCGGCGCCAAGCGCGGCTTGCATCCGATTGCGGTCACCACCAAGCACGTGACCCTGCCGCTCTTCAAGCGCGAGTCCACCGCCTTTCGCTTTCCTGCCATTTTGCTCGCCGGGCTCGGCGTGGCGCTCGTGTACTGGCTGGCGCGGCGACTTCTGCGTCCTCTGCCTGCGGCAGTGGCGGCCGTGCTTTCGGTCGCGCAGCCGCACTACTTCTTTCACGCGCAGATTTCCTGCTTCGACGTCCCGATCACGATCATGGCGGTGCTGGTCGCCTTCGCCTACTATAAATCGCTGCGTTCGGCTCGCTGGGGCATTCTGTGCGGCGTCTTCTGGGGCCTGGCGCTCGCCACCAAGCACAATGCTTGGTTGTTTCCGTTTTTCCTTGGCGTCCACTACCTGTGGATTCGCCGGCGCGATTTTCGTCGGCTACGGCCGCCGCGCGTTCCGCTCGCGTTCGTCTCCATGGCGACGCTCGGCCCCCTCGTGCTCTTCATCGCGTGGCCGTGGCTGTGGCACGCGCCCGTCGCTCGCACGCGCGGGTGGTTCGAACGCCACATGCAACACGAGCACTACAACTTCGAATACCTCGGCCGAAACTGGAACCTGCCGCCCAAGGATGCAAGCCTGAAGCTCCTGCGCGTGAGCTTTCCCTTTGTCTCGATGCTGTTTGCGGTTCCCGTGACGACGCTGGCACTCGCCGCGGCAGGAACGATCGTTCTCGTGCGCCGCCGACGGAGCCAGGAAGAGCAGATTCTCGTCGAAGACACGCCGACGGAACCGCGCGCTTCGTGGTTGCGGCCGGGCGCCGACGTCGACCTCTCGCCAGGCGTTTTTCTCGCGCTTCAGATCGCGGGCCCCATCGCCATCGTGGCCTTGCCAAGTACTCCGATTTTCGGCGGCGTGAAGCATTTTCTGCCGGCCATGCCGTTCCTGTGTGTGGTGGGGGGCGCGGGCGCCGCCTGGCTCTTGGCGTGCGCGCGCAAGCTGATCGTGGCGCCGCGGCTCTCGCGGCTCTCGCGGCTTTTGCCGCCGGCGCTGGCAGGGCTGTTGTGTTTGCCGGCTGTGGCCGAGACGGTGCGCTCGCATCCCGATGGGCTTGGCCACTACAACCTGCTTGCCGGCGGCTTTGCGGGCGGGGCAAGCCTCGGCATGAACCGGCAATTCTGGGGCTATTCCGCGCTGCCACTTCTGCCTTGGATGGTGCAGCACCGACCGGCCAGCAATCGTATCTACTGGCACGATGTGCTTCACGATGCGCTCACCATGTACATGCGCGACGGCCGCTTGCCCATCGGCATCGGCGATGTCGGCGTCGGCGAACAGGTGCTGCAGAACTCCGAGCTTGGCATCGTGATCCTCGAAAAGCATTTCACGGTCTACGAGGGCCTCGCGTGGCAGGCGTACGGCACGACGCAGCCCTCTGCCGTTTACACCCACGAAGGTGTACCGTTCGTCGTGGCGTATGAGCGCCACGCAACGCCACCGCCGCCTCCTCCACCGTCGGAGACTTTCGCACCATGAACCGCTTCGAACGTTTGTTTGCGAGCCGCTGGGCCTTGCCGATCCTCTACGTCGCCTTCTTGGGCGCCTATCTCGGTGCTTCCGGCCAGCGGCTGCGCCAGCATTCGCCATACAACCATTTCGTCTATCTCGCGGAAGGCTGGCTCAAGGGCCGGCTGGACATGCCGGTTCCGCCGCCCAACGAAAACGATTGGGCGCGTGTCGAGGTGCTGCACCTCAAGGACGGCCGCACGCTCAAGGGGATGTTCGGCAAGACGGGACCCACCGATCGCTTTTATCCGCTGCGCGGCCCGTCGCTGACCATCGACAACGAGCAGATCGCCTCGCGCTCCGACATTCGCTACGTCTCGTTTCCGCCGTTCCCGGCGGTGCCGATGCTGCCTTTCGTGGCGGTGTCCCACTTGCGCTTCAACGACGTTCTGTTCACCGCGATCTGGGCGGCGATCAATCCCGTGCTGCTGTTTCTTCTTTTGCGGCGACTGAAAGCACGTGGCTATTCCAAGCGCAGTATCGGCGACGATTTGTGGCTGACGGTCATGTTTGGTGTCGGCTCGGTCTACTATTTCGCCTCGGTGATCGGCCAAGTGTGGTTCACCGCGCACGTGGTGGGCGTTACCTGTGCCATCGGCTACGCCTGGGCCAGCCTGGACGCCGTTCATCCAGCGTTGGCCGGTCTTTGTGTTGGACTCGGCTTCGCCTCGCGAGCGTCGATGGGCTACATGGTGCCGTTCTTCGTCTTCGAAGCCGTGCGCGCTACCGGCGGTTGGGATCGCCTGCGCAAGCTGCGCAGCGAAGGGCTGCCGGGGGGGCTCGTTACGAAGCTCGTTCGCTTTGCCATTCCGGCGGGCGCCGTGCTGGCCGTCTTGCTCGTTCACAATTACCTGCGCTTCGAGCAGTTCTCTGAATTCGGCCACAAGTACCTCAACATTGGCTGGCAAGACCGCATGCAGAAGTGGGGTCTTCTCAACTACCACTTTCTGTCGCGTAACCTCACCTGCGCCCTTTTGCTCTTGCCGCGGATTCTTGCCCAGTATCCGTTTCTCAAAGTCAGCGATCACGGCATGTCCATGCTCGTGACCACGCCTGCCCTTGGCTACACGGTGGCTCCCGCCGAGCGCAGTCCGCTTGCGCGCGGCCTCTGGATTACGGTGCTTACAACCGCGCTGCCGTCTCTGCTCTATCAGAACTCGGGCTTCCAGCAGTTCGGCTACCGCTTCAGCCTGGACTACATCGTCTTTCTAGTCATGTTACTTGCCGTGGGCGGCCGGCGCTTCACCCGGTTGTTCAAGGCGCTGGTGATTTTCGGCGTTGCCATCAACCTGTTCGGTGCCATCGTCTTCGACCGCTTCGGTGGTGTTTTCGCCTACAACGACTCGTTCTTTCCGCACGGCAACAATTAAAGAGCGCCGCGGCGCTTATTCTAGCCGTGGACCGCAAGAGGACTTACCCTAGACTCTAGGACCTCATGTGGACGCGGCTTGCACGATGGACGATGGCGACACTTGGGCTGGTTGCGGTGGCCTGCGCAACCAAGCCGGCGCCCAAGCCTCAGCCGAAGATCGAGCCCGCGCCCTTGCCGCCGCCGCGCGTGGAAAAAATGCGCGAACCGCTCGAGGTCACACCGCTCGAGCTTCACTTTTCCGGGCTGCGTGGCGCTACGAAGGCGAGCGATTCCATCGCCATCAAGAATGACAGCAACGAGGCGGTGCAGGTGTCCGACATTCGCGTTATCGGCGAACAAGCCGAGACCTTCAGGCTCTCCGAGCTTCCGCTCTTGCCGCTCGTGTTGCCGCCCGCTTCGTCCGTGTCGTTTTCGGTGGTCTTTCAGCCGCGTGCCGACGCGAAGCCGGGCGTGCACCACGCGCGGGTTCGCATCATCCGCACCGAAGACGACGACGGCCCTCCGTGCGATCTGACCGGCCTGGTCGCGAAGGGCAAGTCCGCCGCCGACGAACCGACGCTGCAGCAGATTCTCGAATCGCTTGGTTACGACGTGGACGTGGGCTCGACCACCCTGAATGTGCCGGTCGAGAAAGTCGGCGACGAGATTGCCGCGCCGACCTTCGTGCGTGCCAAGCCGGGCAACGTCGGCTTCTATCTCGTCGCGCGCTATACCGTCGACGAAGACTCGACCTTTGGCACCTATTCCATGGCAGGTGGAAGGCCGGCGACCAAGAGCATCGGCAGCGCCGCGCGAAGCCACCATCAAACGCTCAATCCCGAGCTCGAAGGCGAAAGTCAGACCAGCTTCGATCCTGGCGATGCCGCCTTCGGACTGTTCTTGAAGGTGGGCAAGCGAACGCTTTACTCGGACGATGGCCTCAATACGGGAGCGCGCAAACACGTGGCCAAGGTTTTTCCGTTGCGCAGCCGTGGGCACACGATGGTGCAGGACGCCTACGTCGTGACCTTCGACGAAGACGGCAACGGCGACTACCAGGATCACGTCTTCATGCTGTGGAACGTGAAGCCCGGCAGCTAGGCGATCGCCTCCGCAAATGCACAGGAAACTTCGGCGGCTGGCCATCTTGTGTTAGCCATAAGAGGTAGCCATGACGCAAGCGCCGCCAAGGCCGACGACGAGGACACGGCCTCGCTATATCGCCGTCGAGGGACCTATTGGCGCCGGCAAGTCGAGCCTGGCTGAAATCCTCGCCGCCGAGATGGGCGCGCGCCTGGTGCAGGAGAATCCGGGCGAGAATCCGTTCTTGGCATCGTTCTACAAGGATCCTCGGCGCTTCGCTCTGTCGACGCAGCTCTTCTTTCTGCTCGCGCGCTTCGGGCAGCAGTCCGAGCTTCTGCAAGGCGGGCTTTTCGAGCAAGGCGGGATCGTCTCGGATTACCTGTTCGCCAAGGACCGGCTCTTCGCGACCCTCACCCTGTCCGTCGAGGAGATGGCGCTCTACGACCGCGTTTACCAAGCGTTGCGGCCACGCGTGGCCTCGCCCGATCTGGTCGTGTACCTGCAGGCGCGCACCGACGTGCTTCTGAGTCGTATCGACAAGCGCGGCCGCCCCGAAGAAAAATTCGTCCGCCCCGAGTACCTGCGCGATGTCGCGCACGCGTATGCCGACTTCTTCTTCAACTACAGCGACGGTCCGCTTCTGATCGTGGACGCATCCGAAATCGATTTCGTCGGAAATCTCGACGATCGTGCCGCTTTGCTCGACATCATTGCCAAGCCGCACGTCGGTATCAACCACTGGAGCCGGCGGTAAGTCGCAGGGCGGGTTCCGCCTGGTACAATCGCGGCATCATGGCGAGCCCCAAGAAACTGACCAGCACCGTCCTGCGCGACCGCAAAGGCAGCGGTCCCAAGATTGCCGCTGTAACGGCCTACGACATCGCCTTCGCGCGACTGGCAGATCGGGCGGGCGTCGACATCGTGCTGGTCGGCGACAGCCTGGCCATGGTCGTGCAAGGCCAGCCGAACACGCTGCCGGTGACGCTCGATGAAATGATCTACCACTGCCGGCTGGTGGCGCGTGGGACACAGCGGGCGCACGTGGTGGCGGACATGCCCTTCTTGAGCTACCAGGTGTCGCTCGAAGATGGCATCCGCTCGGCAGGGCGCTTGCTGAAAGAGGCAGGCGCAGAGGCCGTGAAGCTCGAAGGCGGACAGGAAATCGCCGAGCTGGTCGCGCGCCTGGTTTCCATCGGCATTCCCGTGATGGGCCACGTGGGCATGACGCCTCAGTCGGTGCACAAGTTCGGCGGCTTCAAGATGCAGGGCCGCACCGAAGCGCAGGCGCAGTCGATCTTGGCCGGCGCGCGCGCCATCGCCGACGCCGGTGCCTACGCCGTCGTGGTGGAAAACGTACCTGCCACGCTGGCCGCCACGATCACCGAGAGCATCGCCATTCCGACCATCGGTATTGGCGCGGGTCCCTCGTGTGACGGGCAGGTTCTGGTCATGCACGACCTCTTGGGCCTCGACCCCGACTGGTCGCCGCGCTTCGCGCGTCGCTACGCCGAGCTGGGCAAGGAAGCCGCGGCTGCGTTCGGTCGCTACATCGCCGACGTCCGCGCCGGTGAGTTCCCGTCGGACAAAGAATCGGCGAAGTCGTAGGTCGGCGGCTAGTCGCGCACGGGAACGGCGCGGATAGCAGCTTTGCCGTCCTTTTCGTAGACCGTGAAGTGGGCGGTTCGGCAGTTGTGCTTGCTTACGATCTGCTGGCGATTGCTTTGCAGCTTGGCGGCAAACTTTTCCAGCGAAAGCCCGACAATCGACTCGCCGAGCCTCTGGCGCAAGGCCACGTACGCGTCGAAAACTTGGCTGAAGTGCGCGTGGTCCGGATCGGCGGCCACGGCCGACGGGCTAGTAGTGACCTCGGAGCCGGCAGGCTTGGTGATGGGCGGTGGCAGCGGTCTGCTGGCTGGCGGAATAGCGGCCGGCCGCGGTGGAGACGGCGCCAGGAACGGCGCGGGCTCTGACGGGTTCGAGAAGGGTGCGGGGGGCGGCACGCTGGGAAGGGCCGGCGGATTGCCCGCCAAGCCCGGTGCCGACCGCGGCGTTCCGAAAAGCGATGCGGCCATCGCGGCGGGCGGTGGCGGAGCCGCCTTCGCTGGGGCGACGCTGGAGACGTCGAACGACTTGCCGTCGGACGAGCTCGATGCTGGATCCAGGATGGCTGCAATGTCCTTCTTCGCCGTTTCGCTCTTGGGCAGGGGCGCGTGCGTGAAGAGCTCGATGGAGGCGTTGATGTCGCGCGCGATGCCGCCCAGCTTGCCGCCGTATTTGGTGTCGTCGATCTTCTGCCGTTCCTGCCGGGCGAGACTGTGTACTTCCGCACGCAACTGCCGAAGTGGCGTCTCCACTTCCATGCGTTGGAGGATGAGCCCGATGCCTAGGATCGCGATGAAACCGCCGGCGAGCGACAACCACGGGAACTTGCCCCATTTGAGATCGTCCGACGAGGTGCTGGAAAGCAGCGCCCATGGATTCGACTCCGGCGATTTCTTGGTCATGAGCACGTAGTAGGCGCGCTGCTCGGAGGCTTCGCCGGCAAACGGCGCCGCGACCGTAAGCAAGCGTTCGCTGCCCATGTAGAGCGGCAACGCGCGCGAACGCTTGTTGCTGGCGATCTCGGCAGCGTGCTCCTCGATGACTGCCGGCAGCTCGCCGAGCAACGCCTCGGGGAGGGTGGACGAGAGCACGGTCTTGCGCAGAACGATGGCCACGTCGACGCCGAGGTTGCGCTTCCACATTTCCGCCAGGCGCTTGCCGGTTTCTACTGCGGACACCAACGCGCCGACGATGCGGTCATGGGACTTCGACAGCACGGGCGCAGCGCCGATGCGGCGCAGGCGATTGCTTGCGCCCCAGACGTCGTCGGACAAATAGCCGTGCAAGGCATCGGCTACCACTTCGGCGCCGGCGATGGACTCACCGAACTCGCCTTCGTCGTCGCCCACGCGAGCAATCACCCGGCCCTTGTTATCGACGGCGATGATGGACTCCACGCCGATGCCCTGGCGATCCGGCACGAGCTCGCGCAGACGGTTGCGCACCGATTCGTGAAGCGGTCGCAGCTCGCCCGAGCCGCGCGACGCTGCATCCAGTGCATCGATGAGCTTGCCATCGGTGCCCAGCTTGGCGACGTAATCGATCCAGCGGCGGGCATCGTTCTTGAGCAACTGCTCGGCGGCGTACTGCGCGCGATCCATGCGCTGGCCTTCGAGCTGTTCGAGGCGACGGTCGGCGGGGCGGGGCGCCACGAAGGCGGCCGTGACGGCCACGCCGGCCAGGAGACTGACGAGAATGAACCAAATCTTGGAGAGGAACATGGTGGCTACTCCTACTCCGCGGCTTCTTTACCCGAACCGGCGCCTTGGACTTTGATCGCCAGGTCGAGACCGCGGGCGGTCACGTCGACTTCTTGCTCATGCACCCAGCTGCCGTTGCTCCACACCTTGAGCGTGGCATGGCCTTCGGGAACACCTTCCATTCGGAACCCGCCTTTGTCTTCGACCACGGAGAAAAGCGGTGAGCTGGTCACGATCACCGACACCACGATGTGCGGGTACTCGGCGCAGCGGACGAGGAACTCACCGGCCGTCGCGAAGCGCTGCTTGCGGACGGTGCCCGAGCCAAGCCGCTCGGGCGACATCACGTTCGGCGCATCGGGCGTGGACAGTTCGTGCGACACCTTGTCCATGTTCTTGAATTCGACCACTGTGCCCTCGCTGACCACGACTGCAGCCGGGGTGGCCTGCAGGCCCGAGATTTCGACCGAAATGTTCTTGGGCGGAATCGCTTGGTATTGCGGCCCGACCAGCAGAACCACGGTGCCGCCGCGGAAGCTCGCGTGCTGGACTGGAACGCTGGTGTTCTCGACGCGCCAATGGCCGAGGAAACGTCGACCCGTCTTGAGATCGGCGGGAAGACTAACCGTTCCCTTGACAGTTGCGGCGAGGGACAGGCCTTGCCATGCAATCCCCGCCAGGAGCGTGGCGGCGGTAAGGAAACGGCGGATTCGAGGATGTGTCATCGGGCAGGGCCTCCTTACAAATGGCCAGCTAAGCTTTCTTTTGGCTACGCATCCACCACGGCGGCCGAGCGGCGTAGCACGATGTCAACACGGATAAAAAGCCGGGCGGGAAGGTGCCTGCTCGATCGCCATCGGCAAATACGAACCACCGATGGGCATGCGCGGTGACCTGCTATGCTCGGCCCCCGCATGTCATCCACTTCGAGCAAGAACCTGGAAGTCTTTCCCAACCCCAGCCCCGACCGGGACTACATCATTCGTTTCGAATGTCCCGAATTCACCTGCCTGTGCCCCAAGACAGGCCAGCCCGACTTCGCCACCATTCGCGTGGAATACGTGCCCGACGCGCTTTGTGTCGAGCTGAAATCGTGGAAGCTCTACCTGTGGTCGTTTCGCAACGAAGGAGCTTTCCATGAGGCCGTTACTAACAGGATTCTGGACGATTTGGTGTCGGCGATTCACCCACGGCGGGCTCGCGTCGAGGGCGATTTCAAGGTTCGCGGCGGCATCCACACCGTCGTCATCGCAGATTACGCAGCGGACAAGCGGTAGCCGACAGTCCACGTTCGACTGGCTCGGCAGACTGTCGACTACCCGTTCGAACATCAGCCCTTGTTTTGAATGACCGCCAGCGTGACCCGCGTTTCGCCGAGGAGGTCACGCGCCCCGGGCAGGCGAACCGCGTTCTCGTCGCGTTCGATTTGCTTCTCCAGTGCCTCGATGACGTTCTTGTCGTTCTTGGTGGCCAAGCGAGCGAAGGCCTGCAGGATGGCCTGCTGGACCGGGTAGCGCTCCTGCGGCAAGCTGGCGACCGGCTTGAGAGCGCCGAGCAGGAACGGTAGGCCCTGGGCCGGCTTTCCCGAGAATCCAAGGAAGAAAGCTGCTTTCTCGGCCCGCGGCCACGACGGGTCGGTCAGGTGCTTGCCGTAGCAATCGAGCTTGTCCCCACATTCTTTGGCGACCTGCATGCGGTCGAGCGCCTCGCCGAATACGCCCTGCACTTCCTTCTCCTTGTCCGCCAGAGCCTTGAACTCGTCGTAGTTCTCAGGGCCAGCGATGCGGGCCAAGTCGATGGCCGCGTTGGCGCGCAGGTCGGAGGCTTTCTGTCCGTCGACCACGACATAGCCGGACTTGGCGGTTTCCATCAGGATAGGCACCGCTCGCTTGTCGCCCGAAAGGTAGATGCCGTCTTCGGCGGCGGAGCGGGTGGGCGCGTCGACCTTCTTGTCCTTCAAGGTGTTGAGGAGCACGTCTACGGCGTCCTTCGTGCCGATGAATCCGAGCGAGATGAGGATGGACTTGTGCTCGCCGGACTTGGCGGGAATCTTCAGGTTGGCAGCCAGTGCTGGAACAGCCTTCGCCGCGCGCAAGTCGCCGAGCAACATGGCAGCCTTGAAGCGGATAATGCCCGGACTGTACTTGTCGAAGTCCAGCTTCTTCGCCATGAGGTTGATATCGGCGTTCTTCTCGCCAAGTAGCTCGATGAGCGGCGCCACCGCGGGCTCGCCGATGCGCACGAGGCCGAGGCGGCATTCCTGGAAGATGTTTGCACCTCGGCCGGTCATGAACATGCCCTTGATGAGAGCCGGAATCGCCGCCGGGTCGTGCAACTCAGCGAGTCCGAGCGCCGCCTTCTGGTTGAGCAAGAAGTCCTGCTCGTCGGCGGACGTCGTGAGCACCGTGGAAAGGGTCGGAACCGCGCGCGGATCGCCGATCTTCACCAGTGCGCGAATTGCCGCTAGGCGGACGCCGTTGGCGCGCGACTTGATGGGCAGCGGGTGCTCGACGGCTTTGATCAGGGAAGGGACCGCATCTTTTGCTTGCTCGCGCATTTCGCCGAGCGCTCCCGCCGCCACGATGGCGCGGTCGAAGTCGTCCTCGGTGAAGTCCATGGCATCGATGAACAAGGGGACTGTGCTGGGATCCTTGTAACGAACGAGCGCTTCGAGGTGCTCGGGCTTCTTCGTCTCTTTGTAAAGATCGATGAGCGCCGGAACCGCGACCTTGGCTCGTTCTGCACCCATGCGAGCCAGCTGGTTGAGCGCCTCTTGCTGGTCGCGGACGTTCTTGAGCTTGCGCGCCCAGGTCATGGGATCGTTGGGATCCCCCGAACATGCGCCGACAAGCGCGCCGATGACCATGGACAAAATGGCTAACTTTCGCATCTGCATCAAGGCACCTCCCGAGGAATGTACTCCACATAAACCTGCGGCCGACCCCGGATGGAGCCGGCCGCGACGAGACGGTCTGAATAGCAGCGAAGGTCTCCCGGAAGAGACCTTCGTCGCAACCACTTACTCGGCGGCTGGCGCGGCGGCGCCTCCCTTGGCTTTGGGACGAACCGCGAAATTCACGTTTTGGTAGCCAGCTGCGGCTGCCGAGAACATCACTTTACGCAGCATCTTGAACTCGACGGCTTTGTCGGATTGGATGATGCACACGCCTTTGAAATCCTCGGACGGATGAAGCAGTTTGTAGTTGTTCTTGGCGGTCACCAGCTCGTCGTGCAGCTCGGTGATCTTCATGTCGCCGGTGGCGGAGTCCTTGAGCAGGTCTTCGCCCGTGGCAACTTGACGGCCGTCCAGGGTCACCACGTCCCGAGTGACGCCGATGACGGGAGCGCGTTCGAGGTCGCTCCAGTTCTGCGCATCCGGAAGCGTGATGTTCTTCTGAACGAAGAGGATCTCGCCCGACGCCGAGAACGACATGAGGAGGAAGATAACGAGCATCGTCATCATGTCGATGTAGGCGACCAGGTTGAGAGCGGCGTTGGAGCTCTTGCGGCCTCCGTGGCCGAGCTTCTTCGCCGCCACTTCCAATTTGATGGAGTGGTAGAGATGTGCCTTGGGTGCTTCGATTGGCATGATCGCGTCTCCCTAGATTCCAGCCGCGCCGCTGTCTATCAGTGAAATATCGGGGAATCTCGCTTGTATGGCGGTGTCCATCGTGCGCACCAGAGTGTCGAACTTGATGGTGTCCTCGGAAGCAACCTGGGCATCGTTCTTGTCCGGGTGGCCGTCCTTGGCCTTCTTCAGCTCGCCGGCGAGTTTTTCGAAGTCGTAGTCAGAGCCCTTCTTTGGAATCGGGGTTTGATCCTGACCAACGACCAGGTTGAATCCTTCTTGGTTCACCAACACGACGACCTTGACCTGCAGCTCCGGGGGAGTTTCCTCGCCCGCCGCGCCTTGCCCCTTCTGTTGGGCCTGCAGACGCGCAAGTTGGGTCCAGACTGCCGTGATGAGAAGGAATGCGACCATGCAAGTAAGCAGGTCGATGTACGGAACGAGATTCAGCTCGGCATTGAGGGACTTTTTCCCAGATTTGCCGCCCTCATCAACTGAAACGCTCATGGTTTGCTCCCATTCGGAGGCGGCCAGTGTGAGTGTCCGCCCCTAAAGGTTTCGGTTAGTGGCGAGCGCCGTCGCTGCGGCCGGTGACGACCAGGTTGAGGCACTCCACCGTAGCCTGATTGACGCCATCGAGGATGAACTGAGTCTTGCCGTTGAGCACGGCGTAGGCAGCCAAGCCCAAGATTCCGGTGCCAAGCCCGAACGCGGTGCAGTTCATGGCCTCGGAGATACCTTTCGAAAGCATGGTTGCCTTCATCGAGGGATCGACGCCCGCGACGGACGCGAACGACTTGATGAGGCCTGTGATGGTGCCGAGGAGGCCGGCGAGGGTGGCGAGGTTACCGAGCATGGCCAGGTAGCCCGTGCGCTTCTCGATCTTCGGCAGTTCGCGGAGAGCTTCCTCGTCCATCGACTGTTGAATCTCGTGCTCCGAGCCACCCTGCTCGGCCTTGCGCAGACCAGCCGAGATGATCTTGGTAACGCCGACGGGAGTGGCATCGCAGGTCGAGATGGCGCCGCGCAGGTTGCCGGCCACGATTTGCGACTTCACCACGGACATGAGCTGGTCGACGTCGATCTTCGACTTGGCCAAGTACATGGCGCGCTCAAGGGTTAGGTACACCGTGATCACGAAGAGCAGAAGAATTGGGTACATACCCCAGCCGCCCTCTTTGAAGCCTTCCAACAAAAACATTGCGGATCTCCTTTTCCTTAGCGTTTCAGAAACTTGGTTGAAAATTAACCGTGCTTGGCGGCTTTCGCGCTAGCCACGAGGTTGACGACGTTCTTCTTCATTTCATTGATGTCATCCAGGATTGCCTGGGTCTTGCCGTTCAGCCACGCGTAGGACGCCAGGCCGATGATGCCGGTGCCGAGTCCGAACGCGGTGCAGTTCATCGCTTCGGAAATACCCTTGGAGAGCAGGGTTGCCTTCTGCGAGGGATCGACGCCAGCGACGCCTGCAAAGGACTTGATAAGACCGGTGATGGTACCGAGGAGGCCGGCGAGGGTGGCGAGGTTACCGAGCATGGCCAGGTACCCAGTCCGCTTCTCGACCGCGGGCAGCTCGCGCAGCGAGGCCTCTTCCATCGCCGCGACGATTTCAGGCTCGGAGCGGTTGGCGCGCATGAGCCCCGTCTGGACGATACGGGTGAGCGGGGTCGGATTGCCCGAGCAGACCTTGATGGCGCCCTGGATGTTTCCCTGCGAAATTTGCGACCGCAGGAGGGCCAGCAGCTTCTCCTTGTCGATGACAGCCTTGCGCAGAACAACTGCACGCTCGGTGATGATCGACACGGTGATCATTAGTAGGGTCAGGATGGGCCACATCCCCCACCCGCCTTCATGGAAGGCATCGGCCAGTAGCTTCAGAACGGTCATTGGTTCCTCCTTCGGTCTTTTGTCGGTGATGCGGGCAAAGCTTTTCCAGCCACACGCCCCACCGACCAACGAAAACAGAAAAGCGTTTTAGGAGCTGACGGAAACTAGAACCCCCCGTACCCAATCGCCCCACTCACAATAGGCTCAAGCCACTGAAGTGCATTTCAAATGCCACGGCGGGAAATTCTTGTCTAGCCCGGAATACATGTAGTTTCGACTGGGGTCAGCCAAAAGGAACCGGGGCGTTTTACCACGGTCCGGGGAAATTTGGTGCAGTTGCGTTTTGCTGCGTTGGGAGACACTCATTTCAATCCGGCGGCTGGACCCCGGCACGCCTTTGCGGTACCTGTTAGGGCACCTTGGTCACGCGCGTTCTCGATCTGGCGGTTCTGTTTCTTCTCGCCATCGCGATTCTCATGCCCCGGCCCGACGTCAAAGTCAAAACGGCCGTGGCCGAGACTTCGCCCGCGCGCGAGCGCGTCGCGGAGCTTCAGGCGCAGCTCATGGCCAAGCCGGATGATTCCGCAACCGCCCTAGAGCTGGCCGGTATCTTCATGGACATCGGGCATCCCGACTGGGCGCTGCCCTCGCTCGACTCGGCGCTTGCGGCGCATCCCGATGATCACCGTCTGCACCTGGCTCGCAGCTTGGCTTTCGTCGACGACTTCGAAGCCGGGTATGCCTACGGCGAAGCCAAACGTGCCCTCACCCTTTGCGAGGGCGGCTCCGCGGTTGCGTGCGACGAGGCCGAGCACGGTCGCATGGTCATTCTGCTCAGCACGCTCGACCGCATCAAGAACGTGGACATGCGTCGCGACCCGAATTCGGCCAAGGACCAGATCATCAAGGGTCTGCGACCGACCTTCGTGCCCAAGAAGAGAGAGAAAGCCGTTGCCGCACCGCCAGCGTCGGGGAAAGAACGAACGTCCCCTTAAGAAACGTGCCGGAGCTTACGATTCTATCTTGCGATACCGCTAGCGTTCAGCGAATCTAGAAGCGGGATCGCAAAATTTCACGCGAGCTCTCTCGCTGTGAGGATGGAAGCACTTTATGGGTACGGCCGTAGTTCGTCGTCGTTCTTTTCAGCTTGGTAAAATTTCTTCCTCGGTGCTGGCGGCGCTGATTGCCGCTCACGGGTTTTCCGCCAGTCGCGCGGCCTTCGCGAAAAGTCGTATTACTTTCCCGTACTCGCCATGCTCCGAAAAGAGCACGCTTCCGGGATGCGTGAAAAAGCGGCTGGATACGCAGTTGGTGCCGTACACGGCGAAGGCGTATCCCGACCACGGGATTGCGGATACCATGACCGAGCAGGGCCGGCGCGCGCGCGGCTTTTACATCACGCCCATGTACTTGCGCGGTATGGGGCCGGCGCGCACGGCAGCGGCCATGAAGCGCGGCAACTTGGACACGGTCGTCATCGACATGAAAGACGATCTCGGGCAGCTCACCTATCCGTCGAAGGTCCCGCTCGGCCAAGGGCAGGTGAACGTTCTCATCAGCGATCCCAAGGCCATGGTGAAGACCTTTCACGAGCAAGGGATCTACGTCATCGCCCGCATCGTTTCCTTCAAGGACAGCCGGCTGCCCTACCTTCGGCCCGACTTGGCGGTGCGTATCGGCGCGCATGCCGAACGCCTCTATGCCGCCGGCGAAAACTGGCTCGACGCCTATTCGCCCGAGGTGCAGGACTACCTCATCGATATCGCTTTGGAGCTGCAGAACTTCGGCTTCGATGAGATTCAGTTCGACTACATGCGCTTCCCGCGCGGCTATCCGTCGGGACACGCCCTTTGGCTGCATGCCGGCAGCGCGCCTCGCTCGCATGCGGATGTCATCGCAGGCTTTCTCGAGCGCGCCGACCGTGCGCTTTCCATGCCGATTTCGGCCGACGTATTCGGCTTGACCACGCTGGTCGACGGCGATCCACGCGGCCTTGGCCAGTACATCGAGCGCATGGCCCAGTTCCTCGAAGCCATCTCGCCCATGATGTACGCCAACGGCATGGATACCTATTTTCGCGATGGCCAGATCACGTCCCATGTCATCGAGCTGATTCAGTGTGGTCTTCAGCGTGGTCGTCACAAAGCCAAGGACATTGTGCTGCGCCCCTACCTGCAGGCGTACTCCAACGGCGTCGAACATATGTGGGGGCCGGACTTCATCTCCGAGCAGGTGCTGGCCGCGCAGCGCGCGGGCAGCGATGGGTTCCTCTTCTGGAATCCGACCATGCGCAACAACGTCGCGATGACTTCGCTGCGCAGCCTAGCGCGGAAGTCGGGCCCCACCGTCGCGCTCATGCAGCATCGTCCCGACCAAATCAGGGCGCCGTGGTGTCCGCAAACCGGCAATGTGTTCGGCACGCCTGCTGACCGCGACCAGAGGAAGTCGAGTGGCTCGCACGCTGCTAGGAAGCCGGTGTCACGCCAGAACCCTGCCGTTCTTTGCAGCGGTGGGTGCGCGAGGCACCCGTAGCGCGTGAGGCGGCGACCAGGTCGACGCCTCTTGAGGTAGCCGGGCCAAAGGCCCCGCCGCGGCCGCCCGTAAAACAGCTCCTTTGCAATTGTCGGTGGGCGCGCTAATAGTGCCATCGGGGGAGCCATGGTGGCTGAGAGGCGCTTCACGTGAGGCGCGACCCCTTGAACCTGATCCGGATAATCCCGGCGTAGGGAGGACCCACGAGTGACCTCGGACAAATCCGAAAAATGCGACAGCGGCTGCTTGACGGACGAGCCCTATCCCGCGTCCCGTAAGGTCTACGTAGAGGCCGACGGCGTCCGCGTGCCGGTTCGGGAAATCTGTCTCGGCGCCGGCGAATCCGCCGTCCAAGTCTACGACACCACCGGGCCGGAAGGATTCGACACCGGCGTTGGTCTACCGAAGCTGCGAGCGCCCTGGGTCGAGCGTCGCGTGCGCCGTGCCGATCGCAACGTCTCGCAGATGCATTGTGCGCGCAAAGGCGAAATCACCGAGGAGATGCGCTTTGTGGCCATCCGCGAAGGCGTCCCTGTCGAGCTGGTGCGCGAGGAAATTGCCGGCGGTCGCGCCATCCTTCCCGCGAACGTTCGCCACCTCGAGCTCGAGCCGATGATCATCGGTCGCAAGTTCCTGGTGAAGGTGAACGCGAATATCGGCAACTCCGCGCTTTCATCGTCGCTGGCCGAGGAAGTGGAAAAGCTTCAGTGGGCGGCGCGCTGGGGGGCGGACACGGTGATGGATCTCTCCACCGGCAGCCGAATCCGCGAAACCCGAGAAGGCATCTTGCGCAACTCCGCCGTGCCGATCGGAACCGTGCCGCTTTACGAATGCCTGGAGAAAGTTGGCGGTCGCATCGAGGATCTCAGCATCGAGCTGTTCATCGAGACCATCACCGAGCAAGCAGAGCAGGGCGTGGACTACTTCACGATTCACGCCGGACTGAGGCGCGCTCACGTCCCGCTTACGGCCAAGCGGACGGCCGGCATCGTGTCCCGTGGCGGCTCGATCATGGCCAAATGGTGCCAGGTGCATGGCAAAGAGAATTTCCTCTATGAACACTTCGAAGCGCTGTGCGAGGTGGCGAAGCAATACGACGTCGCTTTTTCACTCGGCGACGGCTTGCGTCCGGGGTGCTTGGCGGACGCCAACGACGAGGCCCAATTCGCCGAGCTGGGAAGCTTGGGCGAGCTGACGAAGCTTGCGTGGAAGCACGACGTGCAAGTGATGATCGAGGGGCCGGGCCACGTTCCGCTCGATCGCATCAAAGAAAACATGGATCGTCAGGTCGAGGCGTGTTTCGGTGCACCTTTCTACACGCTTGGTCCGGTAGTGACCGACATCGCTCCCGGCTACGATCATATTACTTCGGCGATTGGCGCGACGATGATCGGTTGGTACGGCACGGCCATGCTTTGCTACGTAACCCCCAAGGAGCACCTTGGCTTACCGAACCGTGACGACGTCAAAGCCGGCGTGATCGCCTACAAAATTGCTGCGCACGCGGCCGATGTCGCCAAGGGGCATCCCGGTGCTCGCGCTCGCGATGACGCCATGGCGCGTGCACGTTTTGCGTTTCGCTGGGACGACCAGTTCAATCTGTCCCTCGACCCGCCGACGGCTCGCCGCTATCATGATGAATCGATGCCGGCTGATGTTGCCCGCGAGTCTCGATTTTGCTCGATGTGCGGCCCGGCGTTTTGTGCCATGCGGATCACTCAGGAACTTCGCGACGGAGCTGCAGCGGCCTTGGCCGATCGGTGTGGCGCGCAGGCTGGAACATGCGAAAAACAGGTACAAAGGGGATAGCGTGATCGGTCGGTTGGCGCTTGCGTTTCTCTTGTTCGCCGTGTTTTCGCCGCGCGCGCTCGCCGACAGCGAAGCTGTTGCCCGTAAGCACGCCACTCGGGCGAACAAGCTGGCTGCGCAGAACAAGTGTCGACGTGCTCTGCCCGAGTTCAATCGCGCTTACGAGACGCTCAAGGATCCCATCCTGCTGTTCAACCGCGCCGAATGCCAGCGCAAGCTCGGCAACGCCCAAGAGGCGCTGAAGGACTACGAGCAATTCTTGTCCGACATGCCGACGGCACCGAACCGTGCCAGCGTTGAGGCGCACATCGCAACCTTGCGCGCGGAGGGCTCGGCCCAGCCGTCATCCACATCCACGGCGCCTGCTGCCCAGCCAGCGTCCGCGCCGTCGGATACTGACACGAAGTCCGAGAAGAATGCCGAGCCGTCTGGCCGCGCTGAAAAGTGGGAATGATAGAAACGGGGCCGGCCTGCGGGCTAGGTCTCGCGGAACGCACTTGGACAGTAGGCGGCGAGCGGGCAGCGGTCGCATTTCGGCTTTCGTGCAAGGCAGAGGCGGCGTCCGTGCCAGATGAGCTGGTGCGATAGCAGGATCCAGCGCTCGCGTGGGATGATCTCCATCAGGTCGCGTTCAATCTGCGTGGGGCTCGATCCGCGTGTCACCCCCAGCCGTTGCGACAAACGCATGACGTGCGTGTCCACGACAACGCCTTCGGCGATGCCGAAGCCGGTGCCGAGCACCACGTTGGCGGTCTTTCGCGCGACCCCGGAAAGGGCGAGCAGCGCGGGCATCGTGCGCGGCACGTTGCCGTCCCACTGACTCTCGATGGCGCGTGCCGCACCGATGAGGTTCTTGGCCTTGTTGCGGAAGAAACCCGTCGATCGAATGATCGATTCGAGCCGCTGCTGCGATGCTTGCGCCATCGCTGCCGCCGTCGGGTAGTGGGCGAAGAGCGTCGGTGTCACCTTGTTCACGCGCTCGTCGGTGCATTGCGCAGACAGGATGGTTGCGCACAAAAGCTGGAATGGATCATTGCGGATGAGCTCGCAATTCGCCTCGGGGTAGAGCCTATCGAGCTCGCGCAAAATGGCATCGACCCGTCCGGGATCGGGCGGCCACGCCTGGCGCAGCGGCTTGCGCATGGCCTTCGTGATGATGCGTGCCGGTCTCGTTGCCTGCACGCCTTCTCTGCGCGCCTGCATGGCGGATTTTGTGGCCTTGCCGCGATTGAGCTTTAATGGTTGTCGCATGGACGAGAGCCCCGAAGAACTCGAACGAATTCGGCACGAAGCCGATGCGATAGACCCTCACAAATACCGCAGGCGCCGACGCATCGCCAGCCTCGCCGTCGCGGTCGTGTTCTGCACCGCCGCGACATGGGTCGCCATTCGCATGGCGGTCGCCAGTCGCAATCCGTGCGAGCGCGTGCGCGACTACTTCTGCAAGAAACACCTGGTAGACGTCGAGAAGTGCAACAGCTATCAGGGCGTCTACAAAGAGTCGGTCGAGGACTCAAGCTCGAAAATGCGCGGCGTGATTCGCGATCAGTGCCTGACCAAGATCAACCGCATGCGGGACGAAGACGGCATTAACGTTGATTGATGGAAACCCTGAAAGGGTTTCCATGCCTTCCCGCTCTGGCTCCGCCGAGCAAGCTCAGCTGCGCCCACGCGGCACTGCCGCCGCCTCTGACTTGAAATGACCTCGCACCGCGCAGCAGGCAGAGGCCGCCTCGCGTAGCGAGGCGGGTGAGGGGTTACACGCTGAACGACGAGCCGCAGCCGCAGGTCGACTTCACGTTCGGATTGGTGAACTTGAAGCCCGAGCCCTGCACGCTTTCGACGTAGTCGATCTCGGTGCCCGCCAGATACATCAAGCTCATCTGGTCGCACACCATGCGGATGCCCTGCGATTCAAAGACCTGATCGATCTCCTGGGGCTGGTCGAAGAACAGATCGTACGAGAAGCCAGAGCAACCGCCGCCCATCACCTTCAGTCGGAGGCCGTATCCGTCCTCGATCTTCTCCTCGGCGCGAATGGCTTTGACTTTTTCCGCAGCTCGCAAGCTCAGCTTGACCAGCTCCTGGGCTCCCTCGACCTGCGACTCTTCCTTGCTCTCGGCAACTGACGACGACATTGTGACTCCTTGGTACAGGATTCTACCCGCGCTTTGGGATGCTGGCCACCTGATCCAGGTTTCGCAAGAAGGGCGATCAAAGCATCAAAAAGGCTTGGTCGTTTCGGCGCGCCAGTCGGGTGTGCGCATGCTGGTCACATTCCAAATTCGCAGCATCTCGGCCTTGCCTTTGACTCTTACCGGGGTCAGCGCCGTGGCATTCACGGCCGACTGCACGCGGGCGAACGTGGCTTCCGAGACGAGAACCTCGTTCGCTTTGGCGACGCTGCACAGGCGTGACGCCGTGTTGACTGCATCACCGATGGCGGTGTACTGAAGGGCGCGCGAGCTGCCGATGGCACCCGTCACCACGGTTCCGGTGTTGACGCCGATGCCGATCCTTATTTCCTCTTGGCCCTCGGCCGTACGACGCCGGTTGAAGTCGGCGAGCACCGTCAGCATGTCGAGAGCGCACTCGACTGCTTTGATTTCGGCGTTAGGCAGGGCTAGCGGCGCGCCGAACAGCGCCACGATCTCGTCGCCGACGAACTTATCCAGCGTGCCCTCGTGCTTGAAGATGACGTCTACCATCAACTCGAAATATTCGTTGAGCAGGCGCACGATGTCTTGGGGCGCTCGCGTTTCGCTCATGGCGGTGAAGCCGCGAATGTCCGAGAAGAGCATCGTGACTTCGTTGAGGGCGCCGCCCTTTTCGAGCTGCAGGTTGCCCGCTACGACCTGTTCCACCAGATTCGGCGAAAGCAGCCGCTGAAACTGCGCGCGCGTCTTGGCCTCGTGCTCGATCTTGAGCGCGAGCATGGCGTTGTGAATGGCCACTGCGGCTTGGTTGCCGATGCTGACGAAGATCTGCAGATCCTTTTCGCCAAACGCGTTCGCCGCGACCATCGAGTCGAGGTGCATGATGCCGAGGAGCTGGTCCTGGTGAATCAACGGCACGGTCATGGTCGAGCGAATGCCCTGCATGATGATCGACCGCGCGCCCTGGAAGCGACTGTCGGCGCTAGCGTCGGACGAGAGCACGGCGGTCTTGTGCTGAACGACCTCCGATAGGATCGAGCGCGAGAGCAGAATCTGCTCGTTGCGACCGTCGCGCGTCTTGGCCACGCGCGGGTGCGGCCCGTCCGCCTCCATGAGCAGAATCACGCCGCGATCGGCGGGAATCAGGTCGAAGGCCTTCATGATGATCTTTTCGAGCAAGCCATCGATGTCTACTTCGAGACCGATGGAACGACCGAGCTCGTGTGCCAGACGCAGTTTTTCGTAGTCCGCGCGCAACGCCTCGACGCTGGTGATTTGCTTCTCTGGCAGAAACTCGGCGCTGGCTTGCACTTTCTGCTGAATGAAGGTGCCGTCGCTCGGCGCCGGCGGTTCGATGCTCACCTGTTGCGCCGCTTGTTGGGCCTGGGTGGAGGCGGCGAGAAAGATGAGGATGGTTCCGCCCAGCGTAATTTCGTCGCCGTCGACGAGCACGTGGTCGCCGATGCGCTGGTCTTTCATGAACGAGCCGTTGAGGCTGCCGAGGTCGCGGTACAGAAAGCTATCGTCGGGCTGGCGAATGATCTGCGCGTGCTCTTTCGAGACGATGCGGTCGAGAATCTGGACGGCGTTGTGCGGGTGGCGACCGATGGTGGTGACGGGGCCTAGCTCGAACTCGCGGCGGTCCTCGCTGCTCTGAACGATTATCTTCGCCATGCCTAGCCCGGCGATTCTATCACGGCCGTGCGTCTACCAGTCGACTCGTGTCGCGTCCGAGACGACTTTCGGCGAGACCTCGAACTCGTAGGTCTTGTCGGGAACGGGGAAGTGCGCCTTCGCCTTGAATCGAACTTCGAGCCCGATCTCTTTCGGGCTGCGGTACAGGAAGATTTTAGCAGCTTTGGCGTTGATTCCCGCCTTTTCGAGCTCGGCAGCGATGCTCGTCTTGATCTCCTCCAGCATGGCCTGGGTGACGTCGCTCGAACGAAGGTTTGCCTTGTAGAGCGCAGGCACGTGGTCGTACAGGATGGCCTTGGCGCGTGACGAGGCGGAGTACACCGGCCACAGGCAGACGAGCACATACCCGACTAGTCCCATCCCGATTAGAAGGCCAAAGCTGACGATGTTGAACGAGCTGGGCTGCTTGTACTTCATCCTCGCTATCCTCCCTGGGCTTCCGGTGCCTGGCTTCCGGTGCTGTCTTCCTATCCCCCCTGCGGCGTGGTGACCGTCGCCGGCGCGTCCTGCGGACGCCCCAAGTTGCGCGCGAGTTGGCTGCGCATGCATACGAGACCTATCCCGATCTGGATGGCATTGGCCATCACACGGCAGACGAGATTGGCGGACAGGATGGCTGTGCGGTGCGATTCGCTGGTCGTTCCGGGAGCGTAGGCGGCAAAGAAAAGGATCAGCATGGCTTCAGCGGTTCCGAGTCCTTGGGGAGAAATCGGCAGAACGGTAACGAAATAAACGATCGGAAGACACAAGATGGCTTTGCCTACCGGGATGACGACGCCGAAGGCCGCAAGCGAAAACCAGCTCAGCGCAAGCAGGCTGGCGATGTGCGGGAGGCGTACCAGCATGGCGCGCAGATGTCCGCCGATTCCTGCCGACAGAAGCACGTCGAAGATCGGTCGCTTGGCGAGCCAGCTCGGCTTGACGGACACGAGCGCGACGTAAACCGCGAGCCCAGCGTAGGCGATGAGCACGATCATGCGCAGCCCTGCTGGTACGTCCGGCGCGAGCGCCAGGCCCAGCGTGGCGAGCACGAGCAGGACCAGCACGTTGATACCCATGACGAGCAGGACGGCGGCGGTTCCTCGGAGGACCGGCACGCCGCGGGAGCGGTTGACGAAGTAGACGATGGCGCCCTGGCCGACGCTGTAGTTGAGCAACGCCAGGATATAGGTGGCGCCACGCACGACCAGGACCTCGAGATACGACAGCGGCGCGACGAACCAGCCAAAGGTCTTTTTGATGGCAAAGGAATCCGCCAGATAGACGGCCACGATCAGAATGGCATTGACCGGAATCGTCCACCAGCGAGCGTTGCGGAGGTCCTCGGCGACTTTGGCGAAAGAGATGCCGCGGAACAGGTAGACGAGGATGGCGATGGCGACCGCCCAAGCCAAGATGGGGCCAAGTTTCTTACGCATGCGGGAGCCCACTATTGCATGAAACCGCGTCGAGTTCGCGGTGGCGCTCCTGAGATTGGAGCGTGGCGCGTCCTCTTGTGTATTGTTGCGGCCTCAGCCACACTGAGACAGGACCGCCTCATGAGTGAAATTCCGGACGACAACCGTCAACCCCAAGCGACATCGGGGGAGAGCGGAGGTGCCGACGCCGTGCCGTCGGAGTCCGTGGCGGCCGCCCATTCCGCGCTTGCCGAAAGCCTGGCCGAAGTTCGCCTGGGCTTGGCCTTCTACCTTTTCGTCGAGCCGTTCAGCGGCGGTAAGGTCGTCGTCGACTTGTCGTCGGGGGGCGGTCCTGGCGGCGAGGTTTTGCGCAAAGCGGGCGCCGTCGACGTCTTGTCGCCGGGCAATCCGAGGTTGCCTTTGCCCTTCCCCGACGGTGGCGCCGATTTGGTGATTGGGGCCATCCCAGCCCCTGCGCTCGGTGATGATCGCCAGCGCGCCGCTCTGCTTGACGAAGTTCGTCGGATCCTGCGTCCGGACGGCATGTGTATCTTGCGTGCTACCTCCTTGGCACTGGATGGCCTGGCTGTAGGCGGCTCGCTGCGCGCGACGTTGACGGACATGATGCTGGAGCATTTCGCCACCGTCGACATCGTGGAAGAGACTCCTTTCCGAGCCGTCTCGTATTTTGTGCCAGGCAGCGACGATCTAGCCGTGAGCGAGGCGATGGCAAAGGTTGGCGGCAAGCCCTCGCACCTGATCGCGTTGGTGACGCCGGCCGCGGAGCGCACGTGGCATCTGTCGGAAAGCCTTCTCGTGCCCATCGGCCCAGGCGAGGCAGCCATTTCCAGCGACGGTGAGCTCGCCGCTTGGCGCGCCGAGGTCGAACGCCTGACCCTTGCCAACGCGGCGGTCGCCCGCGAGCGGGACGAGCTGCGCGAGCGACAGATGACCTTGCAGGATCAATCGGAACGTCTGGGCAAGACGGTGGCGGCGTTGCGCCGGGACGTCGAGCGGTATTTGCGCCAGATTGGCGATGATGCCGCGGCTCGCGAATTGCTCACGCTCGACCGCGATCAGATGAAGCGGAAGCTTGCGGCTCTCGAGACCGCGGCCGAATCCGCCAACCGAGACAGCGAACGTCAGGCGTCGACGGTGCAGGCCCTGCGCAAGGAAGTGGATCGCTTGCGAGCGGCCCGCGGCCAAGCGCCGGGCGTCGGCCACTAGCCACGCGTTCGGCGCTGGAGCGCGAACAGAAGCATCAGCAGCACCGCGCTTGCGCTGAAGGGATCGGGTGGCGTGCCAGCACCAAGATCGCATCCACTGCGGGAGCCAGCGCCAGCGGCAGCAGCGTCGGCTCGCGCAATCGTCGGCCGCGCCCAGGCGTCTTCGCCGCCGACGAAGACAGAGCTGCCGTCGCTAGAGCCGGGTGTTGGGTTCGGCCCGACGGAGCTGACTGCGGACGCGTCGGTGGCAGCCCCGGCGTCTGGGCTGGGCGCATCGACGGCGGCGTCCGGAGCTTCCGCAAAGAGGCTCGGCTTCGTGCCGCCGGGCCAAGCGCCGAGGCCAGACAGCATTTGCTGATACGAGTTCTGCGTCGGCTTCCCTGCGACGCAGGCACTCGAGCTATCTTGTGCGATTGTCATGGTTTCGTCGACGAATCCGGCGGCCGTGCTGCGCACCGATGGATACATGATATCCGTCAAGTTGGTCGTGTGGACCAGCCCGACGAGGTGGCCATGCTCGTGCGCGATGATGGTGGCGCAGTCGTGGGCACTCTTGCCGCACTCGATGGCCAAAGCCGTCTGTCCCGGATTGTTCAGGCAGCTTCCGGGGGCCAAGCCGCCTTCGTCGGCCGCTACACCGCCGGTTAGGTCGGCTGCCTCTGCTTGGCACTGGGGCCAGCTGCCGGTGATGACGATGGTGTCGTAGTCGTGGCCCGACGGTCGGGTGAGCGTAAAGACGAGGTTGAAATCCGCATACCATTTGTCCAAGAAGCCCTGCACACTGCGCTTGCATTCGTCTGGGTCGGTAGTCGACGGGCCGCCGGAGGTCGCTTGGTAGTTGCATACGAACGCGGGCGGCCTCAGGTCGCTGCAGTACGCGTTGTCCGTCGGTATTGCGCCGCCATCGGCGTACCAAAGCCAAACGTAGGCCGTCTCGCCTGCCGCCACCTGCTTGGCCGAAAGAGTCGCCACCACGGCTACCAGCCACAGCATCGAGCGGGTTCGTTTGCCTTGGCGCAACATGGCCTGAGCAGTTCATTTTACACCTGGTCGACCATCTCCGCTTTCCTGGTCAAGCCAGGGCGAGAATGGGTTCTGTTGCGATAGTTCAGCAAAATGTCCCCGAGTCATGGCCAGCTCCTAGTTGCGAAACAAAGGAGGGCCGCCATGACTCAAGGGACGAAGAAGACCGTAGCCACGTTGCTCGAGCAAGACAA
>Ga0265339_10000544_pt1 | contig 29478 bp, 21 predicted proteins | sample 4CB219metaG_FD_202085 | JGI IMG/M metagenome (GOLD analysis project Ga0265339, IMG submission 202085) | Rhizosphere microbial communities from Carex aquatilis grown in University of Washington, Seatle, WA, United States - 4-CB2-19 metaG | ecosystem: Host-associated > Plants > Roots >... | reverse complement strand
CAACGGCGGCACGACCAACCTCGATTATTTCAACAGCAATCCGGCGGGCGATCTCGGCGATTGGGCGGGCAGCGCCGGGGCGGATTCCTACCTTGCCTTCACGCCGACCGACGAGGAGGACACGGTCTCCCAATCCGACATCACCGAAATGAACGCGCTGGGCTATCGTCTGGCGGGGCAAACGGGGTCGGGCAGTTCCACGCCTCCGCTGCCTGCCAACACGACGGCCGTTATGATTTCGGAGCGCGCCTCCGACGGCACTTACGAGATTTACGACATCGGCGGCAACACGATCCTGGCGACAGGCGTCCTGGGCCAAATCTCGACCCAGTGGCAGGTGGTCGGACTGGGGGGGTTCAACGGCCCCGATACGTCCGACATGATTCTGCGAAACGCCAGCGGCGTATTCCAGATCTACGACGTCGCCAACAACACCTTCACCGGCAACACCACTATCGGGCAGGTCGGCATGGAGTGGTCGGTCGCAGGCTTCGGCGATTTTTCTGGCCGCACCGGCGAGACCGACATGCTGATGCGCAACGGCAATACCGGGCGCCTCGAAGTCTACGATATCAGCAGTAACGCCATTACGTTTGCGACCGCCATGGGCCAGGTTGGCCTTGAATGGCAGGTTTCCGGCTTCGGCGATTTCTCCAGCCGTGCCGGCGAGACCGGTGACATGCTGATGCGCAACAGCAACACCGGACAGTTCGAAGTCTACGATATCAGCAACAATCAGATCACGTCCGCCGGGCCGATGGGTCAGGTCGGGCTGGAATGGCAAGTGGCGGGATTTGGCGATTTCTCTGGCCGTGCCAACGAAACCGACCTGCTGATGCGCAACAGCAATACCGGTACATTCGAGCTCTATGACATCGCCAACAACCAGATCACATTTGCGGGTCCGATGGGACAAGTCGGGCTGGAATGGCAAGTGGTCGGCTTTGGTCCGATGGGTGGGACTGGCCCCGGCGACATGCTGATGCGTAACAGCAATACCGGCGCATTCGAGGTCTATGACATCGCCAACAATCGTATCATGACCGCGGCGGCCATGGGCCAGGTCGGCGCCGAGTGGTCGGTTACCGGCATTGCGGCCGTTTCGGCCAGCAGCTCCTCGTCAGCAGACGCGCAGTTCATGCAGACGATGGCGTCATTTGCGCCCGCCGGTAGCGCTGCCGGCTCGGGCGGTGCGCCCGACCCGCTGACAAGCCAGCCGCAGACGCCGAGCCCGTTCGCCGCGCCGAACCGGGCGCATCAGGCCGGCTAAAGCAAGCCAACCAGGTCTCCCGAACCACCGACTTTCCCCGCCTCGCGCATTGGCGGCTAAGACGCGCGACCCTGGCATCTGGACGGCGTATCCGCGTCCAAAACACAATTTGCGTTACCGATTCGCCGCAAAATAATTACGGCCGCATTTTGTCAGTGCAGCCTGGAGTGCGGTGGGGGTCCACAAAATCGCTGATCGATTTCACTCTACGCATAGCCGATTCACAATAGTCCAAGACAGCCGTAAGCCGCCCCCCTAATCACGCATTGAGTTCGTCGCCGAACTGAACCTCTTGGCGACGACTCCAGACTTATCGCGATCACCCGGTCGTTTGGCTCTCTTTGTCCGGACGAGCCGTGACATTGCAAACCATTGCCGCTCTTTGCGCAGGAAGGAAGCGATATGGCGATAGACAATTTCACCAAATCCGGCATCCAGAGTTTCACGGACGCGAGCGCCTGGACGGGAGGCGTGCCAGGCAGCACCACCGACGCGGAAATAAACGACAGCGCGATTGTGGGTAGCGGATCCAACGAGACAGTCAAAAGCATCGGTACGGGCAGCGGCAATGTTCTCAACATCAACGGCGGCATCTTCGATGCGCTCAACGGGACCGGTCTAAGCACGAATAGCGGCATCATCGCCGCAAGTGGCGCCACATTTGAGGTGAGCGGCGGGACCGAGAACAACCCGGGCAAGATCGAACTGATGGGTAGCGGCGCCGCCCTGGTGCTCCCCACCTCGAACGTGACCCTTGATGGCGGAGGCAGCATCCAGATGACAATCGGGGGTGGTCCGAGCTCCAACAAGATTCAAAGCGGCAATGCCAACGGCTCACCCACGCTGATCAACCAGGACAATACAATCTCAGGCGACGGCACCATCGGCGCTGGGCTCGACTTCATCAACGATGGCACCGTCGAGACCAACAACAGCACCAGCAGCAATCCCGGATCTCTGGCGATACTGGGAACCTCCGGAACATTTATCTCCAATAGCGGCAACTTCGTTAACAACAATCTCGTGCGGGTGGACAGTGGCGGCACAGTAATCCTCGGCATCGACAGCGTCACCGGTAGTATCGACAACGAAGCCAACGTCGACATCGACGCCAACACCTTCGCGGCGACCGAACTCAAGATCGCCGGCAATATGACAATCACGGCGATGGGTAACGGCTCCATCACTATGGGAGGGGCCGATGCGCAGAGCGCGGACGGCATCGTCAGCGACGGTAACCCCGCCACTCTCACGCTCGTCAATCAAACTATAACGGGTGCCGGATTCATCGGCGATTTCGATCTGACGCTCGACAACCAGTCGGGAACCATCAACGCGGCCGGCGGCGAACTGTTTCTCTATTCGCTGGGCGAAGGACCAACGATTCAAAACGCCGGAACACTCGAAGCGATCAGCCCCAGCGGCACCCTGGTCATCGAGCAAAACGTCAACAACACGGGAACGATTGCGGCCGCCAACGGCGGCTTGATGTTCATTGATGGCAACGTATCGGGGTCGGGCTCAATCGATATCGGTGTCAATGGCTCAATCTCCATTTCCAATCCCGGCGAGGTTGCCAACAATATCACGTTCACAGGCGGCGGCGGCTTCCTGCAGCTCAACTCGGATTCGCCAAATGGCGGCCTGAGCGGCGAGATCATCGGGGCGGCCGGCAGCGATGAAATCGACCTGACCTCGGACATCACGCCCTACTCGGCCAGCAACCACCTGAGCTGGCAGCAAACGAGCACGAATGGCGGGGTGCTGTCGCTGCTCAACAGCTCCAACGCAACAATCATTTCGCTCAACCTCGCCGGCTCGTACACGACCGCCGACTTCTCGCTGTCGGCCGACGACTTGTCGCCCCCAGATCAGGGCACGCTGATCACCGTGTTGAACCCGCCGCCGCCCGCCTCCACAACCGCGGACATGATCATGCGCAATGCCGGCAACGGCGATTACGAGATCTATGATCTCGGCAACAACGGCATTCTGGGCGCGTATCCGCTGGGTCAGGTGGGTTCGGAATGGCAGGTCGCGGGCCTCGGTGGATTCAGCGGCTCCGATACCACGGACATGATCCTGCGCGACAGCAATAATGGCGACTTCGAGGTCTATGACATCAGCAACAACAACATCACCAATGCGGTCGCCATGGGCCAAGTCGGGCTGGAATGGACGGTTTCGGGCTTCGGTGACTTCTCGAGCAAACCCGGCGAGACCGATATGCTGATGCGCAACAGCAATACTGGACAGTTCGAGGTCTACGACATCAGCAATAATCAGATCACGTCAGCGGCAGCGATGGGCCAGGTCGGACTGGAGTGGACGGTAGCCGGCTTCGGCGATTTTTCCGGACATGCCGGCGAGACAGGCGACATGCTGATGCGCAACAGTAATACCGGCCAATTTGAAGTCTACGATGTCGCCAACAACCAGATCACCTCTGCGGGACCGATGGGCCAGGTCGGGCTGGAGTGGACGGTAGCGGGTTTCGGCGATTTCTCCGGCAACGCCAATGAAACCGATATGTTGATGCGCAACAGCAATACCGGCGCGTTCGAACTCTACGACATCAGCGGCAACTCGATAACCAACGCCATGCCCATGGGCCAAGTGGGGCTGGAATGGCAGGTCGTAGGCTTCGGTCCCATCAATGGCGGCGGCGCGAGCGACATGCTGATGCGCAACAGCAATACCGGCGCATTCGAGATTTACGACATTGCCAACAACCAGATCACCAACGCGACTTCTATGGGCCAAGTCGGGCTGGAGTGGTCGGTCGCCGGCATAGCGGCCGATCCGCCCGGCATGGCCCCCGCCAATGCGCAGCTCGTGCAAGCGATGGCAAACTATGCAGCCAATGACGGCGGCGCGGCAGACACGGCTTCCCTGCCTGCTCAAGGGGTGACGCAGCCGGCAGGGTCGAACGTCTTTGCCGCCGCAAATGAACCGCCGCGGCCAGCTTGAACGTTCGGAACCCGGGGTTCGACTAATGGAAGGTCAAACGAGATCGCCATGTCGAGCCTCACCTTCCAGACGATCAACATTCCCTCACCGCCTGGCAATAATGTTTACATCGCGGTTACGGGGGTGGACGCCGCAGGCGATGCCGTCGGCTATTTTGGCTTCGTCGATGGTGACGGCGATCAGAGTTTCCAGGGATTTGAAGAGACAGGCAACGTCTTTTCAAGCTTTAATCCACCGACGTCCAGCAACAACCTCGGAATCGGTATCACCGAGAGCGGCGAAATCTTTGGCACCTACGTCGACAACCGCAACGCCCAACATGGCTTCGTCTATAGCAACGGCACATTCACCAACATCGACGTCTTCTTGGCGAGTAGCACCTCGGTAAGCGGCGTCAGCGCCAGCGGCGTGATTTATGGTTCAAATGTCAGCTTCGGCCAATTCAGTGGCTTCATCGACGACAACGGGCAATTCTCCACCGTCAACGTACCGGGCTCAACCTTCACGGAGGTCACCGGCATCGACACCGCCGGCGGGTTCGTCGGCGATACCGGAACGGCCAATGGAACCGTCGGCTATATCGACGTCGCCGGCAGTATCACGACGTTCAGCCCGCCGGGAGCCGTCAATACCGATGTGCTCGGCATCACGCCAGGCGGGGAGATTGTCGGCAATTACCAGGACAGCGCCCAGAACAATCACGGATTTGCGCTCGTCAACGGTCACATCAGCACCATCGACGTAAGCGGGGCCACGAGCACCTACGTTTCCGGCTTCAACAACGTCGGCGAAATCGCCGGCTACTACGTCGATGCGTTCGGCAAGGTCCACGGCTTCGTCGACAACGGCATCATCAGCACGGTCGACATACCGGGTGCGACCCAGACCGCCATTCTGGGCATCAACGACGAAGACCAAGTATTCGGCTACTACAACACTAGCTCAGGCCAGCATGGATTCGTCGGGACCGTATTCCCTGCCGACATGATCCTGCGCGACAGCAGCAATGGCGACTACGAAATCGACGATCTCGGCAACAATGCCATCCTGGCGACAGCTTCGCTTGGTCAGGTCGGCCTCGAATGGCAGGTGGCGGGGATCGGCGATTTCGACGGCTCCGACACCTCGGACATGCTCCTGCGCGACAGCAATACCGGCCTCCTCGAGCTCTACGATATCAGCAACGATGCCATCACCGGCACGACCGCCGTGGGACAGGTCGGGCTGGAGTGGTCGGTCTCAGGCCTCGGCGATTTCTCGAGCCGCTCGGGCGAGACCGACATGCTGATGCGCGACAGCAATACAGGCCGATTTGAAGTCTACGATATCAGCAACAACGCAATCACTTATGCCGCCGGCATGGGTCAGGTCGGGCTGGAGTGGTCGGTCTCCGGCTTCGGCGATTTCGGCAGCCGTCCCGGCGAGACCGGCGACATGCTGATGCGCAACAGCAATACCGGTCAATTTGAAGTCTACGACATCCGCAATAACCAGATCACCTTCGCGGGGCCGATGGGACAGGTCGGGTTGGAATGGCAAGTGGCGGGGTTTGGCGATTTCTCCGGGAACGCCAACGAAACCGATATGCTGATGCGCAACACCAATACCGGCGCATTTGAGCTCTACGATATCGAGAATAATCAGATCACATTTGCCGGGCCGATGGGCCAAGTCGGGCAGGAATGGCAAGTGGTCGGCTTCGGCCCGATGGGTGGGCCCGGCACGAGCGACATGCTGATGCGCAACAGCAATACCGGCACATTCGAAGTCTACGATATCGTCAACAATCAGATCGCGACCGCGGCGTCCATGGGCCAAGCCGGCACCAACTGGTCGGTCGTCGGCATCGGCGGCGAACCGTCCGGCGGCCCCTCGCCCGCGAACGCGCAACTTGTGCAGGCGATGGCGTCGTTCGCGGGTATGGCTGCTGCCGACGATATCAAACAACCGATGATCGGCGCGAGCGATCCAGCTGCGCAACAGGTGATCGCGGTGCCGCATGGGTGAGACAGCGCGCAAATGGCAGAAACCATGATTGCGGCCAAGAGCCCCGTGCGTCATCTGCGAGCTAGCCGCAGCACGGGTTGCCAGTGAGCTTGGGGATGATAAGATTCTACAGTGGGGCGGGGTTCAGGAGGCAGCGCGATGCCAACCTTTGCCTATCAACCGGTCACCGATCCTTCTGCGAACGGCGGCACTTACGCCTATGGTATAAATGACTCGGGCCAGATCGTCGGCGGCTATTTTCTCAATCACGCCGAATACGGCTTTCTCGACAGCAATGGCGTCTACACAACGTTGACCGATCCGCTGGCGAGTGGCGGCGTTACCGCTGCTTCCGGCATCAATGCCTCCGGCCAGATCGTTGGGGGATATGTCGGCACGGGAGACAGCTATTTCGGCTACCACGGTTTCCTCTACAGCGGCGGCAACTGGACACCACTCGACGATCCGTCAGCCGCGCAACAGACAACCGCTGTCGGCATCAATGATTCAGGTGAAGTCGTCGGCAATTACTACAACGGCGGCTATCACGGCTTCCTCTACAATGCCGGCAATTGGACCACGCTCGACGATCCGATCGCGATCACCGAGGGCGGCGACACGTACGCCTATGGGATAAATGATGCCGGTGAAGTGGTCGGTTATTACACCGACGCCAGCAACCATTCGCATGGTTTTATCGAGAAGAACGGGATTTGGACGACGCTCGACGATCCCGCAGCGGGCCAGAATGGCGCCACCTTGGCGTTCGGGATCAACAATAACAACGTGATCGTCGGGCAGTACGACGACGGTGCCGGCAACGAACACGGCTTTATCTACAACAATGGTGTCTGGATCAATTTCGACGAACCGTCCGCGGTGCACGGCACGTTCGCTAGCGGCGTCAACGATTCCGGCGAGTTGGCGGGATATTACCAGGATCAGATTTTTACCGGCCAAGGCTTTTCAGCAACGACGGCGGCAAATCCGCCGCCAGCCGACACGACCGCCGACATGATCATGCGCGACGGCACCAACGGCAGTTACGAAATCTACGACCTCGGCAACAACACGATCCTCGCAGCGTATGCGCTGGGCGCAATCTCGACCACATGGCAGGTCGCAGGTCTTGGCGGTTTCGACGGTTCCGACACTTCCGACATGGTCCTGCGCAACAGTTCGACGGGCGCCTTCGAGGTCTACGATATCAGCAACAACGCCATCACCACTGGCGCCTTATTGGGCCAAGTCGGACTGGAGTGGACGGTTTCGGGCTTCGACGACTTTTCAACGAAGCCCGGCGAGACCGACATGCTGATGCGTGACAGCAACAATGGAGATTTCGAGGTCTACGATATCGGCAACAACCAGATCACGTTTGCCGGCCCGATGGGCCAGGTCGGGCTGGAGTGGACCGTGGCGGGATTTGGCGATTTTTCCAGCCACCCCGGTGAGACCGGCGATATGCTGATGCGCAACAGCAATACCGGTCAATTTGAAGTCTACGACATCGCCAACAACCAGATAACCTCTGCGGGCCCAATGGGTCAGGTCGGCATGGAGTGGACGATGGCCGGCTTCGGCGATTTCTCCGGCAATGCCAACGAGACCGATATGCTGATGCGCAACAGCAATACCGGCGCGTTTGAGCTCTACGACATCGGCGGCAACACGATCACCAGCGCCGTAGCCATGGGGCAGGTCGGACTGGAATGGCAGATTGCCGGTTTCGGCCCGATCAATGGCGCCGGCGCGAGCGACATGCTGATGCGCAACAGCAATACGGGCGCATTCGAGATCTACGACATCGCCAACAACCAGATTACAAGCGCCGCCGCAATGGGCCAGGTTGGAATGGAATGGTCGGTCGCCGGCATCACGGTCGATCCGCCCGGCGTGGCCCCTGCCAACGCGCAGTTCGTGCAGGCGATCGCTGCCTCAGCATCGAGTGACGGTGCTGCAGCCCCTTCTGCGGTTGGTGACCAGCCGATGACTCGAAACGATGGCGTGAACCTCTTTGCCCCGACAGCCGCGACGACAATGCCCCAATCTGTGCGGTGAGCCGCCAGGCGGTATGCTGACACGTAAATCCGCTACAAGCTGAGGCTTCGTAGGCCGCCCAAAGCCGCGCGCAAAAGCCGTGAACGCTTAGACGCCGGCCGTCAAAGGGCTCAAGCCTAATGGAACCGCTGGCGCAGCAGCTGCCAAACGGCACTGATGCCCATGAGGCAAAGCACGAGATTGGCATGGACGCCGAATAACGCCGCGGCGGCATCCAGTCCAAATATTGCTTGTAGGCCCGCCTGTAAGCCGGCAGCGATGACGAGGACCAGCGTGGGAAAGTCGAGAAACCACATGGCGTAAGTCCCCCGGGTTGCAGACTCCGTGATTACAATGATTCGGCCGTGGCGGTCATTCAAAAAAATCAAGAGATGGACTGCGGGCCCCTGCGGTTTCTTGTGGGCATTCGACCCTGGGTCGAAGCGCATCGATTGCCGGACACGGCGCTACCGGCGTCGACGCGGATGATCTCGGTCCCGCGGCTATTCACCGGAAGATGCCGGGCTCCTCGACATAACCCTTCACGGCTTTGCGGAATTTCGGCCAGGAAGCAGGATCGCTCGCTGCGGATGATCGCGGCCTGCGTGTGTAGGTACGCTCCGCAACAGATTTACCTCGCCCCGGCGCACATTCTCCAGCAAACCTTTAGCTGACCTTTAGGCGCCACTCGTTTCGTGCACAAGCGCGGGCTCGGCTCGCCGAAACTCGGCTGGCCCGAAAAGCGAGCCGAAGGAGATCCTGCGATGTCCATACCGCCCTGGGTGCAGCCTAGCGACATTGTCATCTACATGGCCTATGGCGGCGCGCTGGAGCTCTACAACGTAGCCAACAACGCGATAACGTCAGCCGGGCCGATGGGGCAGATCGGCCTGGAGTGGACTACTGCCGGGGTAGGCGATTTCAGCGGAAATCCGGGCGAAAGCGATTTGCTGATGCGCAACAGCCAGACCGGTACGCTTGGGGTCTACGACATCAGCCATAACAGCATCGCGTTCGCCGCCATGGGACAGGTCGGGCTTGCTTGGACCGTGGCGGGCTTCGGCTTGTTCAACGGCACCAGTTCAACCGACATGATCATGCGCAACAGCCAGACCGGGACATTCGAGCTACGCACATCACCAACAACAAGGTCACTTTTGCGCAATCGATCGGGCAGGTCGGCACTGAGTGGCAGGTACCCGGAATCGGGTCGATCTCGCAGCCGGTTCAACGGGCGGCGCGGCTAGTCAACTTGCCCAAGCGATGGCGGCGTTTGCGCCCTTGAACGGCGCGCCGCCCCCTCCTCGTCCGGAGATCCATCGGCAACGCCAGTCGACAACGTCAGCCCCTTCGTCGCGGCCACGACTCAGCAGATCACGCGGTAAATGACGGATGACAACCCTGCCGTTTCGGCAGCTTTGCGCCAGGGCGGCCTGATCAATGGCGCCGATGCCTATTCGAGCCCGGCGATGCGAAACGCATCGACGTAACGCTTCATGGCCGCGGCGCCGGCCCACACGGCGTTGCGTCTGATCCAGTTCTGGGTCATTTCCGGTGCCAAGCGCCGCAGCGTCCGCAGCGCGCGCCTGGCGTCGTGGGTCTGTCCTTTGAGCGCAAGATTGATGATCATTGCGCGATAGGCGGTCGGCGAATTGGGCAGATACACCGCTGCCCTGCGGGCGTATTCGGCGCCATCATCATAACGCTCGACAGCAAAGCAGCCCGTCGCCCGGACATTGTCATGCGCGCCGGCATATCCGCGCGCCAGCAAGTCACGGCGCGCGAAGCGCTCGGCCAGGGCCGCGTGGGGCAGTACCTGATTGTGGTGCCCCGCATAGGCCGCTGCGAGAGCCCAGAAATAGTGCCCGATGGCGAAGTTCGGATTGAGGCCAATCGCACGCTCAAACGGGACAATCGCATCCTCAGGCTGCTTCCAGATCAGCGCATAGCCCAACGCGGCATGCGCCCAGGGATCGTCGGGATTAAGGGCCAGAGCGGTACGCGCCGACGCCAAGGCCGCCGGCGTGATCGCCCGGCGTTCAGCCCAACTCATATGCAGGCGCAGCGTATTGACGATAGACAGCAGGCTATGCGCCTGTGCGGAGCGCGGATCGATGGCCACAGCCTTGCGCAACAACGCACGGGCCGCCGCAACGCTCTTCTTGTCGCGGCTGTTCATCAGCGACAGGGCGCGCACGATGCATTCCCAGCCGTTCAAACTGACCGCCGATTTGCGCGCAACGCGAAAGTGCTCAGCCAGATAAAGCTGCGGTTCAATGGCGGCCATGACGTTTTTGCAGATCGCGTCCTGCGCGGCAAAAGCCGGAGCCATATCGAGGTCGTAGGATTCCGCCCAAACTTGGCGCGGAACGATCGCGTCGACCAGATGGATCGTCATGCGCCGCCGGCCTTGCGCATTACGAATCGCGCCTTGCAGCAGATAACGGACACCGAGCGTTCGGGCGAGTTGCGGCGCGCCGAGCCCGTCGCCCTTGTGCACAAATGACGCGGTGCGAGGCGCGACGTGCAGCCAGCCTATTTTGGACAGCGCCGCCATAAGTTCCTCGGTTATGCCGTCGGCGACGGCGTCTAGGACCCGGTCACCGCTAATGCTTGCAATCGGCAGGACAGCGATCGCCGGGTGATCAGCAAAAAAAGCCGAGCTACCGCCCTGTCCGGCGGCATAAGGCGGGGTCGCGACTTCGCGCAGGGTGCCCACGAAGCGAAAACCCTTAGTCCTGATCGTGCGGATCAATCGTTGTTGGGCACCGCGGTCTCCGATCGCGGCGCGCGCCGCACTGAGGCGCGTGTCGAGCGCGGCGTCGGACACAGCGCGCCCGCCCCAGACGGCGTTGAACACGTCGTCTTTCCTGACGACCCGCTCCCTGTTGCGGATCAGAAATTCCAGAAGATCGAAAACCTGAGGTTCAAGTGGAACCGAAACGCCGCCACGGCGAAATTCGCGCCGTTCAGTATCGAGCGCGCAGTCCTCAAATTGGTAAATCATGAACGCAGTTGGGTCTTTTACCACGCTGCGCCGCCCGACCTGGACGATAGCGACTAGTCTGCCAATTCTCAAGGTCGTCTTTAGGTAGCCTCTAGGTATGCCCCCGGAATTTCGGGCATGTTCTGACGGCAGAACCTGAGAAAAGCTAGATGCGACGAGGCTGAAACACGGTACGAGCAGCCTCACTCTATTTTTGCTCGACAAACTTTATTTCTACAACCTTTGCGCAAGTGTCAAATGCACCGGAAAAATTATTTGGTACAATTAGAAACGCCCGGTGCTACTGCTCATTGAGGAACAACAAGCCAGCCGCTCGCAAGAAAAGAGAAACAAGGCGAGCGGCATTCGACCGCATTGTCTGAGCACCGCGTAGCGCGACACTACCAAATAAAGAGGCAGGTCAAATCACCTGCATGACCTCTGGGAGGGGAAAGATATGGCGCAATTTTCCAACGTCACTTACACGGGCACGTTTACCGGGACGGGAGCAGGCACCGACGAGGGTTTTCCCGGCACGGCTACGATCAGCGGACCAGTAACAGCCGTATTGAGCGAGGCCGCGAACGGCAGCATTACCGGCACTTATACTTATTCGGGCGCATCGAGCCTCTTCAATGCACAGTTTGGAACAATAGGCGGCCCAAGTTTCGGAGGCGGCGGCACAATTTCGGGTACACAATCGGGGCTCACGTTTACAGCCACGTCCGGCCCGCTCAATAGCGGTAGCGCGAGCATTTCCAGCGACGACACGACTATCACGTTCTCCGATGGATGGGTTTTCGGGAGCGGCGGGCTTTCCGGCAGCGGCACGGCCTCGGGCTCGCTGAGGGGGTCACCTTCGTCGCCGCCACCGAGCCCTCCCCCGTCACCGCCCCCACCACCGCCTACCAGCTTTCCCTTTTCATATCCCGCGACCACGTATCCGACACCCATCCCGCCGGCCGACGCCTGGTCCGACAACGCGGTGTCCATCGGCGGAGGCGTTTTCCTCGGTGGCCCGCAATTTAACCAGAACGCCTATGGGCAGTCCTGGTCCCTGGTGACGCCGCCCAATAATGGGACCGCCGATCCGGCTTGGTCGGGCGGATCCAACGAGGAAAGTCTGCTCGAGATTGCCGCCGAGAGTTCTGTGGAGACGGTTGTATCGGCGCTCGAGAATGGCATCGTTCCCGGAGAGGCAGGCCTCGTCGAAGCAGTCGATTCCGCTGAGACCGCGGCGGGGATATTTGGCGCTGAAGTCACGCTCGCGCACGATGTTCTCGCGGCTACGGCGGCTGTGCCGACTGCAATGCAGAGTCTTTTCGTAAACAACGACCCGAGCGGCGTGAACCAGATTGAAAGCGAGCTAAACGCTGCAAAAACCAAGTTTCTGACCTCGCTCGGCACCTCCCTCCTGAGCACCGCTGTCGGCTCTTACTTGGGCGGAGTATTCAAAAACGCGATCTGGGGATCGGCTGACGGCGCTCAGTACTTTTTTGCTCAGATCGGGAGCAACACGTTCACGGCGAATGGCGGCGCCAATTATTGGATCCTCGGCAGCGGCGCGGGTGACACCATCAATCTCGGGCCCGGCAACGTCACCGTCTTCGAACCCGGCGGCAATAATCAGTTCGTCAAGGCTCGGGGAGGCAACGACACGCTTGCCGGCAGCGCCGGCGGGCTCGACACAATGATCTATTCGGCGTCGGTCGGGGCGTTTTCCGCCACCCACAGCGCCACCGGCGCCTTGCAGATAAACGGACCGGAGGGCACCGACACCCTCGACGGTATCGACCAGGTGCGCTTCAGCTACGGGGTATTGGATACCGCCTATGACTTCGACGGCGGCGGCACGAGCGGCCTGCTGTTGCGCAACTCGGCGAACGGGCAGTTCGAGGTCTACGACATTGCCAATAATACCATCACGTTCGCGCAGAGCATGGGCCAAGTTGGGCTGGAGTGGCAGATCGCTGGTCTCGGCGACTTCACCGGGAGCGGCGGCACCGACATGCTGATGCGTAATGTCCATACCGGCACCTTCGAAGTCTACGATATCGCCGATAACGCCATCACCTTCGCGGCCGGCATGGGTCAGGTCGGGCTGGAATGGACGGTGGCCGGCTTTGGCGACTTCACTGGCAGCGGCACAAGCGACATGCTGATGCGTAACAGCAACACCGGGGTGTTCGAGTTCTACGATATTGCTAACAACACGATCACCGCGGCCGGCGGCATGGGCCAAGTGGGCCTGGAATGGCAGGTTTCCGGCTTCGGCGATTTTGCCGGCAACGGCACAACCGACATGCTGATGCGCAACAGCAACACCGGGCAATTGGAGGTTTATGACATCTCCAACAATCAGATCACGTTCGCGACCGGCATGGGCCAAGTGGGACTGGAATGGCAGGTGGTCGGTTTCGGCGACTTCGCCGGCAACGGCACCAGCGACATGTTGATGCGCAACAGCCACACCGGCCAGTTCGAAGTCTACGACATCTCCAACAATCGGATCACGTCGGCAGCCGGCATGGGTCAGGTCGGCCTTGAATGGCAAGTGGTCGAATTCGGAACGTTCAACGGCGATTTTACCGCCGACATGCTGATGCAGAACGTCAACACCGGCCAGTTTGAAGTCTACGACATCAACAACAATCAAATCACGTACGCGGCCGGCATGGGGCAGGTTGGGACACAATGGGTTCCTTCGGGGCCATCCAACCTTGCGGGCGTCACGACCGCGCAAATCACCCAGGCGATGGCGGCGTTTGCGCCGGCCAGCGGCACGGCCCCGATCAGCCAGCAGATTGAACAACTTACGCCGGAGGCAAGCGCTGTCAATCTATTAGCTGCGACCGACAATCAAAGACCGGGTGTCTGAGTGGCAATCATTCCTTGCCGGCGCGCTTGGCGGCGAATGGCTTCAGGCGCAGGCGGGTGCGATGGCCGGGTGCGTCCGCCTCGCTGCCGTCCTGCATCAGGCCCTGGTGGTAGAGCTTTTGCCACTTGCGGTGCTGTTCGTCCGAGCCCGGCTCTTTGAGTTTGGCATTGAAGTTGAGACGGCTCGCGTTCCAATCATCGTATTTCTGCTTCAAGTCGGGCGCGTCGGACAACGGCCGTTGTTCTGTTTCCACGCTCTCCAGTGCGCCGCGGGCCAGCGGCCAGATGTGGCAGATGGGTTCGCCTTTTTCAAAACGCACCGGCGTACCCGGCCGGGTGAACTTCCAGTTCATGGTGAACGTGTAGGGCGCCCAGTCCGTCTCGACGATGGCGGTCAGGGGCGCGATCGCGTCCTTCGGGCGATTGATCGGGCCTTGAACCAGAAGATCGATGCCGGGCTCGGTGCGGAACAGACAGGGGATATGAAACGTCAGAATACCGTGTCCGAAATGGCTGAGCGCGGGTGGCACAACGCCGGGATCCCCGAGAACGCCGATCGCCGAAAGCTCGGGTTTGCCATTCCAGCCGGCCGAAAAACCCCCTGGACACAGTATTTCCCAACCGTGCGCATTGGCGATGGCAAGAGGCAGGCACCGATAGGCGAAACGGTCACCGGTAGCGTCCATCCAGGCGCGCTCGACCGGAGCGGGGCGGATCTGAAATTCGTGACCGTCGAGAACGTACGCAGTAATCTTCATGAGTTTCATCGCCGCATCGATATTTGGTTTGGCACAACGAATCCAGCGGCAGTACTATATCCCGAGATTGCAGTCGCACGTGAAACCATGCGCGCCGTGCAACTAAAGAGGCCGCGAGTAAACCCCCTCCTAAATGGGAGGGGATGGCATTCAAGAATGGCGCCATGCCATGAGCTCTGTCATATTGTGGTTGGCGGCGTGCGTCGCGCCTTTCCGGGCGAGTAGAACATCATGACAACGGCGCCCGGCGTTGAGGCAAGAATAAGTGTCAACCCGAACGAGATCGAGAACAGGAGAGCACGCTGCGCCGGCATTCCGTGTGCAGTGAGAAACGCAGTCACCATCATCTCGCGCAGTCCCCAACCACTTACCGATACTGGGACAATCGCGGCAGCGACCATCAACGTGAACAGTACCGCAGCGGCCTCGACGCCAAGCGACATCGCGAAAGCTTGACCAAGCTCCCAAATAGCGACGATGCTCAGCAAATGTATGATAAGGGCCGTGGCGACAACGAGGATCGCAGCCGGCGACTCAATGAGCACGCGCCGAGATGCCACGATAAATTCACTCATCCATCGCGTGGCGCGGTAATGCGTCAATAGTGGCATCAGAAGACGCGCGCCCGTTAGGACTATGACCGCGGAAAGCAGGAGCGCGCCAAAGATCAGCAAGAGGGCCCGGCGATAACCGCCGAACTGCGTGAACGTGGACGGATGAAGAAGAGTAACGAAACCGATTGCCAGGAGGGTGCCAATTCCCACTCCGCGATCGATAACAACTCCGACGAGACCTACGCGCCAGCCAGATCCGATTCTCGACAGCATCCACACCCGCATAGCGTCGCCCATAAGGTTAGGCAGCGCTTGAGAAAGGAAATTCGCGATGAAAGAGATCGCGATCATGGCGCGCAGCGGCACTGGACGGTGTTGCGGTTCAAGTGCATTAGTGATCCAGGTCCAACGCAGGGCCACGAGTGGAATCTGAGTGGCCATGGTGACAACCGCAGCTGCGAACCACGAACGATCCAGGCTTATTGCCTCGCGGAAAATTTCCTGGAACGCAACTTGCCGAAGTACGTACCAAAAACAACCGCAGGTAATTGTAAGTTTGAGTCCGAAAATGACAAGCTTCCGGCTTGCTTTTCCTGTTTCGACAATCATAATCTATAAGACACTCATAAGGGTTTCCTCGAACTAACGGGACTGTAGAAGCGTTCTCTTGGATACCCCTCGTTCGCGCGTACTTTGCACGGATCGCTCACCTTGACCAGGACAGGTTACTGCATTTGGGAGTCGTGACGGTCCCAAGGGTGCTCTAAGTGCGGCTGTCGCATATGGCAGCGGGCTCTTTTGCCAGGATACCCATCGCAATCGTATCACGTCATCGCATCAAACGACATCATCTTGCTCGCTATGTGCCTAGATTATTCCGTCTCGGCCGTGGCCCGCGTGTGCTCATGGTCATCTCGGTCCTCGCGCAAGGCGGATGCGAACGACAACTTTATGCAACCACGCGCGGCCTGTTGGAACGCGGTTATGAGGTCGAAATCTTTACCTTGGCAAACGTACCAGCGGGAGACGAAAGTCTTGAACTAGAGTTTAGAAAGCTTGCAATTAAAATAACGAGCGCTCTTGAATTTGGCGATATCAGCCAACTCACCCCGCCGGAAGGAGACCCTTACGGGCTAGAGTCGTTCGCACCGATACTGCCGCAGCTCAGCGTGGTTCGAATCGGTTCGGCCTTGGGCCAGGCCATCACACGCTTCCAGCCGGCTGTTGTTCACTGCTGGTCGGAACCCTCAAGCGTGATAGGCGCCCTTGTCGCCGCGGCGCATGACGTGCCGCGCACGATCATCCAATTCGTCAACGTGCCACGTCCCCAGCAAGGACTGGACGGGACGGAACTTTATCGCAAGGCTTACCGCTCGCTGTCACAACGCCCCAACCTGAGCATGCTTAATATCAGCGCGGCAAACGCGCGAAGCTTCGAAGACTGGCTTGATGTTCCGCGTGGGAGCGTGGGGCTGCTTCGAAACGGCTTTGTACCCGACAGCCTCAAAATCCGCAATAAGCAACAGGCAGGGATCATTCGCCGGCAACTCGGCATTCCTTGCGACGTGCTAACGGTCGGCTCGATCATGCGGTTCTCTCCTGAAAAGGATCCTGATCTTTGGCTCGAGACAGCCTCCCTCATCGCCGCCGCGAGGCCGGACGTGTATTTTGTACTGGCCGGATATGGGCCATTGGCAGAGCGGGTGGAATCAAGGGTCAGAGAATTGCGGTTAGCGGGACGGTTCGTTCTTCCAGGTCCAGCGATCGACATCGGTGCGATTTATGCTTGTATGGATGTATTTCTGATGACCTCGAAATTTGAAGGCACGCCAAACACACTGATCGAGGCCCAAGCTGCTGGCATTCCCGTCGTGACGCCTGCCGTAGGCGGAACTGAGGAAACGATCCGCGACGGGCTGACCGGCCGGCTCGCTGAGGGGCGAACTGCTCCACAGATTGCGAACGCCGTCTTGCATGTTCTGGACGACCCGGTCTGGCGCCAACGTGCAGCCGGAAACGGCCCGGACTTTGTCTCGCAAAATTTCGACTGGCAGAGGAAGATCGACCGCACAATCGCCCTCTATCGACCGGACTCGCTGCGCCTGCGTCGAGCTTTCGACCGCGTGATGGCTATCCTCATGGCCTCGCGATACGCACCACAATCAATCAGCCGGCGTACCTGATATCGGCCATTGACGCTCTGCAATCCGAGTCAGCGCGCAGTAGTACAGCAGTACCCCCGCCGAAAACACCGTAAACTGCAGGGCAACGGTCTCGATACTGCGTTCCGACATTGCCGCGATCAATACGTATGCCGCAGCTGGAACCAGCATGGAAATTGACATCCAATCCCGCGCGCAGGCGGACTCGTAGAACACCAAAACCCGCAACACGGAGAGGCACACCGCGGAAATCAACAGATATCCCAGCGGGTCCGGCTGGCATAGCCTTAAACCCCAGGTGCCGCCGCACAGGACGCCTGAAAACAGGAAAACACTCAACCCAATGGCGCCTGACAACAAGAATATCACGGCGGCGCATTTTTGCAGCACAGCCATATTGTGTGGCGCCGCTGCTTTCCTCCTCCCGACCATCGTTGGATACAGCATCTGTAGAAGCGGCGTGATGACGACGAGAATACCTTTCGGAAAAACCGATGAAGCGGAATAGGCTCCGACGGAGCTGTCGCCTAGCAGCAAATAAGTCAAGAGGACGTCTAAATTCGACACCAGAATCAGAGACCCGTAACCGCAAATGACCGCCAAAAGCGCTCGTAGCGGCGGCAATGGCGAGACCAGTTGCAAATTGGCGCGGAGACGCGCTGAGAAAATTGCAGACAAGACGACCAGGATCAGGACCGCAGCAAGAATGGCGCCAAGAAGCCCGGCCCAGGCGGTCTTGAACAGCGCCATACCGGCTACGCCCAACAAGAATCGCAGAGCCATCCATGCAAGCGTGAGGCTTCCGAGCGCGACTGTTTTGCGCAGGCTCTGCAGGAGAGCGCGATCGACGTCGATTAGATACGCCGTGAATGCATCAAGTACGATGAGAACGATGATTGACCAGGACTCGACGCCGATCCATTTGCCAATGCCGAATAAAATAAGAATGGATGCCGGGAACCCGAACACACCCCAACGGGCAATCAAGTAATGGATATTTTTCCAAGCCGCATAGGCGGCCGCTTTGCCCGAAGTCTGGATAGCGATGACGATATAATGCGTGAAAAAAATGTTAATGACGGTCGAACCCGAATAGAGCACGTTTCCAGCAGTGACGGCTATGTAAAACAGGCCAAAGCTATTTGCTGAAAGCAACCGAGCCGCAACATAATACAGAGCCAGATTAATGGCGAAGGCCGGCCCCATGAGGCAGAGCAACACAAAGCTCCGTCGCACCACCGAATCGCTGTAGCCACGCGAAGCCAGAGCGCGAATATCGGAAAATTTCATTGCATCTGCGTCTGTTCGGCAATCCGAACGGCGTTTGCCATCACTGGAAAAGCCAGCGTTGTCCCGGGGATCGACGGCAACACGCTCGCGTCGACGGCGTGGATGCGGCGCCAGCCGAACGGACGGCCGAGGCTGTCACAATCGAACGAGCCCGCCGGGCGCGCGCGCATGGGAAAGGACGAGCCGCAATGCGTTCCGGAGCCTGGATTGGCAAAGCGGATCATCCGTGGCTGGAAGTAGATACCGGCCTTGCGCAGCAGTCGGGCCGCGCACCGAGCCGCCGTGCGTGCCTCGTGCCGCGCCCTCTCCGAAACGACCAGCGAGATTAAGAGGACGTCGGCGCCGGCAGAGGAGTGCTGCAGCCGCAACGCGAGGCTTGAGGAATGCTCGGAATGCAATCCAAACCAACCGATCATCATGCGGCGGAGGATTGGAGACCACACCTGCCGTCCCCACGCCGACGCCAGACCTGGCAAATGCGATCCGGCGATGATCATCTCGTTCATCGGAATCATTTGCCCGTGAAGCCAATGATCGGACAGTTCGGGCACCTTCGCCTCGATGAAGGCGGAGGCAAGCGTAATCGACGGCCGCTCGGTTGCGGTCGGAGCCGCATGCCAGCGCAGAGCCGGGACGGCAAACTTCTGACTCTCCTTCAGCACGATCGGACGATCGTAATAACCTGCTGAGCGTAACAGCAGCGCCGTTGTGTTCAACGGCCCAGCTGCAATGAATACGGCACCGAATGTCAATTCGCGACTGCCATTCTGCAGCTCGACAACCTCGACAACGGCGGCATTGTCGACTTCCCGCACGGAGCGGACGAACGAGCCGCCGCGATAGACCACTTCGCCGCGCCGGAGCATGCCCTCGAGCATGGGCAGTGTCGAAAAAATCGCACCGCGAACGCAGCCGGTGAAACATTGGCCACAGCCGTTGCACGGCAGTATGGACGGCTCCGCCGCCGTCGTGTGGATCGCCAAACGTGCCGGGCCATATAGGACATTGTCCGCCGAGAGTTGCTGTTGCGCACGATCGAGCGCCTTCAGCAGGCTTGCGCCTTGCGGCCCAGGGTCGAGGTGGCCGAGATCATCCTTGTAGGCCGGGAAGCTGCGGCCTAGCGTGCCGCCGTTACCGCACAGCGGCAGCAGCGCGGCCACTTTCCGAAAGTAGGGCTCCATCGCGGCGCGCGTGACCGGCCAATCCGCCATGTCGCAGGCGTCGGGCGGCAGCACTGCGGCCCCCCAGATATTGGAAAAACCACCGCGAGCGAAAGTCGGAAACGGCACCCGCCCGGCTGGCTCGGCGACCACGCGGGCGAAGGACCGATCTGCGGCGTAAATGTAATCCGAGCCGAAATGCATCTTTTTGGGCAGCTCATCACCCCCAACGGTGGCGTTGGCGGAGATGAGGTCGCGCTGCGCGGCCGGCCAAGCCGCAGTCTCAAGCTCATGCAATTGCGCGACCGCTGCCTCACGCTGCGCGTCCAAGCTCTCGCCGACGTCGAAGATAGTGACCTTCAGCCCGCGCCGCGCGAGCGCGTGAGCGGCAAAGATGCCTGCCACTCCGCTGCCGATGACAGCTACGTCCATTTATTGAGTTCCCGCGCGTAGCGGCGGATTGCGGCAACATTCGCCTCCACCTGATCGACGCGGTAACCCGGATAGGTCGGCAGGTAAAGCGCCTGCCGAGATGCCGTCTCGGCATTGGGACACGGGCGGGCGAACGCCGCGAAGCAAGGCAGGCTCGCGCAATTACGATGGTGGCTGACCTGGACATCGCGGCGTTGGCGGGTCATCGACTTTGCCAACCCGTCACGATCCCGCGCGAGGACTGTATAGTAGCAGTAGATGTGAGAGCCGTCCTGCCGGTGCGGCGGCAACATCAATTCGGGCACATCCTTGAGACCCTCGTGATACAGCGCAGCCTTGGCAATCCGTTCCGCCGATTGAGCTTCGCAGCGCTCCATATGTCCGCGGATGATCGCCGCCTGCGCGGCGGACATCCGGCACGCATAGTGCCGCGGAAAACTGTCATAGGCGGACGGATTAGCGTCGGTATCGAGCTTGTTGTTGAAGAAATCCTTGTTGTTGAGATAGGCGTAACGGAACAGCCAGTACACCGCAGACTCGAAGATCAGCGGGAAGGTCGCGAAATCGAAGGCGGCGCCTTTGGCCGCTTTTTTGCAAACCAAACCGCGCGGCGTCACCGGATAAGTTTCGAGTTCGGCGCGCAGGGCACGGGTCAAGTCCTCTTCATCGGTCGCAATCGCCCCGCCGAGAAATCCGGTGATGTTTTTCAACAAGCCGAAGCTGAAGATGCCAGCATGTCCGATTGTCCCAACTGGCCGCGCTTTGACACGGGTCCCAAAAGCTTGCGCGGCGTCTTCGATCAATGGGACGCCGGCCTCCGCGCACGCCTGCCATATTGGTTCAATGTCGCAGGCCAAGCCATAGAAATGCGTGACCATGACGGCACCGACGTCACTTTCGCTGTCGAGCAGTGCGGCCACGGCCATCGGGTCGATGTTACAGCTGCCGTCGCCGGCGATGTCGGCGAAGACCGGAATGGCCCCGGCGCAGACCACCATATTGACGACGTCGCTGATCGTATAAGGGGACAGGATGACCTTCTGCCCCGGCCGCACCAGGTGTTTGAGGGTCAGATAAATTCCAACCCGCGCCTGCGGCACCGCGATGACATGAGCGACCCCAAGGTAGGCGGCTAGCGCCTTCTCCAAAGCGGCAACTTCGCCACCGTTGTCCCAGCCAAACGCCGCGCCGGCCACGATGCCGGCATAGGAGGAGGCGGTCGTATAGAGGCGCGAGCGCGGCTGTGGCGCATCAAACACGGCGTGTTTCCAACTGCGATTGCCGTAACGCTTCCGCTTCCGCCAGCACGTCTTCGCGCGCGACCCGGTAATAGCGAGCCAAACCCTCATGCGGAACGTTTTTCATGATCCGTGTGAGCCTGACCAGCGCCCACAAGTTCCAGAAAATCTTCTTGACCATCCAATTCCGGTTCGGCCGCAGCTCGTGATATTCGCTCGGCGCCTCGATAATGCGCTTCTGCGCACGCACGGCGCGCAGCACCAGTTCGGTATCGTATTGCCCACGATCGAGCTCGCACGCGGCGATAATCGATTGCAGCGAGAGGCGATTTAGCAGTTTCGGCCCATGAGTGTCGGTACCGGTGAACTGAGTAAAAACCTGGAGCAGGCCGTTAAGCCCGCAGCTCAACAGGCGGCGATAAAAATGCTGATGGCAGATCGTGAAGTCGGCTCGCTTCGAGGCGATGAGAGCATCATAGGAATTGCGATTCTTCCAGGACCAGGCGATGAATGGGAAATCCCATTGCTCGATATCGACTATATAGACCCACTTGGTGGTCGTGCCGCGCAAGCCGGCTTTCAAAGCCTCTCCGTAGTTCGGGTTCGTCAGGTGGATGACCCGGGACGGCGGCCGCTTCGCCGCGACGGCATCGGCAAGCGCGGGCGTCGAATCTGTACTGCCGTTCTCGACGAACAGGAAATACCAGCGGCCGTGACCTACCACTGCATCGAAATACCCGGCCAGCTTCTCCACGTTCTCACGAAGAATGTTTTGTTCGTTATAGAGCGGGATGACAACCGAGACCGGACACGGATCATCGGCCGTAGAAACGTCACTCGATTGCAACGAAATAAGCTTTGCCATGCGTCTGTCGTCAGTCGGCCGCGGTTAATATTCTTTGCCGGCGCCATGAAGGCTGGTTGGCGACGAACCAGTCCCAGGTATCGCGCAACCCCGCCGCGAGCGGCGTCGGCGCGGCATAGCCAAAGGCGCCGCGTGCCTTGGCAATATCGCACCAGGTCGAGTGAACCTCCCCCTTGCGTGCGTGCTCGTACTGAACATTGAACCTGCTGCCGGCAGCCCTGACAAGGGCCTCCACCAGGTCGAGAACCGAGGTGGGAATGCCCGAACCCAGCTGAAACGTGCCGTTGACCTGGCGCTCGATGGCCGCGGCGATGCCGCGAACGAGATCACCAACATAAAGATAATCTCTGCGCTGGCTGCCGTCTCCGTAGATGACCATCGGCTCGCCGTTGATCGCGCGCTTGATGAAAGTCGCAACAACGCTTTTCTTATGTGCGGAGTTTGGACCGTAGATGTTGGAAAAACGCAGCGACGCGCAAGGAGCGCCGTACGATCCGAAATAGGCCGAGCAAAAGCCTTCGGTAGCAAGCTTTGACGCGCCATAAGGCGACAGCGGAGCAGCCGCCATGGTTTCCGATATCGGCGGGGCAGCGTCGCCCAATATGGCGCCGCCGGTCGAGGCGTTGACGAAGTGCTTGATCTTCGCGCGTCGCGTGGCTTCAAGGAGGCGGAAAGTCCCCTCGACATTGCACGCGAAGCAGCCGGCCGGATCGGCGATCGAATCCATCACGCCCGACATTGCGGCCAGGTGAACGACGGCCTCGACACCCTCAAGGCAGGAATTCAACGTGGGCTGATCGGTGAAATCGCCGCGCCGAAATCTTATGCTCGGCGCGAAGCTCGGCGCGTCTTGCCCGACGGACAAATTGTCGAGGACAAGAATTTCGTGGCCGAGTCCGGCCAGATGGGGCGCGAGGTTGGAGCCTATGAAGCCGGCCCCCCCGGTGATCAATATCTTCATCCACGTCCCCCAAGGGCACCCCGGGGCGCCGCATTACCAGCGCGACACGCAGGGAATTTTTGTCACGTCGCAACGGTAAGCGTATTTGCGCGCGATATCGGTAACTTCGTCGAGCAAGCCCGCCTCGAGCGTGATCGGCTTCAATCCGAGCCCGACCAGCCCGCGATTGTCGACCTTTAGATCATTGGCATCGGCTTCTTTTCTCGGGTTATCGACGTGGGCGACTTGCGCACCGGTCAACGCTGATATCAGCTCCGCAAGATCGATCAAACGGAAGGTTTCGGTCATTTGATTGAAGATGCGGACGCGCTCGCCCGCCTGCGGCGGGTTAACGATGGCAAGCTCGATGCAGCGTACCGTGTCCTGGAGGTTGATGAAGGCGCGGGTCTGATGGCCGCTGCCATGCACCGTCAACGGGTGCTTAACGGCAGCCTCCACGAGAAAACGATTGAGCACGGTACCGAAGTCGCCGTCATAATCGAAGCGGTTAATCAACCGCTCGTCCGTCTTTGTCTCGGCAGTCTGTGTCCCCCACACGATGCCCTGATGCAGGTCCGTGACCCTAACGCGATCGTTCTTGTTGTAGAAGGCGAACAGCAGCTGATCCTGAGTCTTGGTCAGGTGATAAATGCTGCCGGGGTCCGGCGGGAAAAGGATTTCTCGGCGGATGACTTGCCCGTCCGGACTCTCGACCTTGATCGGCAGGTAGCCCTCCGGGATCGACATCCCCGCCGCGCCGTAGCCGTAGACACCCATGGTGCCGAGATGCACCACATGCGTATCGACACCGGATTCGACCACGGCGGCCAAGAGATTGTTGGTGGCGTTGAGATTGTTATTGACCGTGTAGCGCTTGTGAAACGACGACTTCATCGAATAGGGCGCCGCGCGTTGCTCGGCAAAATGAACAACCGCGTCTGGCTGCCATTCTCCGATCAAAGTCAGCAGCCGGTGATAATGCTCCGCTACGTCGAATCGATGGAAGGCAATGGCGCCGCCGCCCACCTCCCGCCAAGCCGCCAGCCGGGCGCTGATCGGCTGGATCGGCGTGAGCGAACTCGCCTCCAATTCATTGTCGATGTTCCGGCGCACTAGGCTGTCGACAATGGCGACGTCGTGGCCCTGCGCCGAAAGATGCAATGTCGTCGGCCAGCCGCAAAACCCGTCTCCGCCAAGAATCAGAATTTTCAACGGGCCCTCTTTACATCTTCCTGTATTGATAATGGCTCCCACATTTTACATACACGCGATTGCCTTTAAAGCGCAAGCAAGCTAATGGCGTTTGGCATGTACCGCGCCGATGCGCATTTCCGAACAACGCCCGAGCTCCTAAGCTCTCGCCGGTCATGGCGGAGGCTTGCCTTGGGCAATAAGACCGGCTCGGGGCGATCCCTGTTGGCCCCTCCTGTAAGGCCGTCGGTCCCGGAGTAGCGGCATGAACAATTTAACTCTGGAGAAACGGATCTCCGATGCCCACTACAAGGTCAATACCGAATTCGAACGTTCGAGCAAGCAGTTTATGCGGTCGATGGTGCCCGCAGGCAAGCCCTTACGCATTCTCGATGTCGGATGTGGCACCGGGGTCAACGCGGCACAATTGACGCAACTCGGCCATGACGTGCTCGGGATCGATTTGTCGCCAGTGGCCATCGAGAGATTTCGCGCACGAGGGCTGCAAGGTTCGGTGGTGGATATTGGAACCGGACCGCTCCCATTCGCTCCTGGCTCGTTCGACATGGCATTTGCCTCAGAGGTCATCGAGCACTGCGTCGATACAGTAGACTTTCTGCAGAAGCTGCGCGTGGTGTTGAAGCCGTCCGGAATTCTCCTGCTCTCCACCCCGAATTCGGCCTTTTGGGCTTATCGACTGATGGGGTTACTTGGCCGCGCGGCAAGCGAGTACCAACACCCCGGACATGTGCGCTTCTTTTCAAAGCGAAGCCTTTCCGCCGTGATTGAAAGAGCCGGCTTCGAAATAACGGCGCTTTCCGCCCGTCACATGTTTCTGATCATTGGCCGCCGGATTGGTGATCCAATGCAGCCGCTCCTCCGCTCAGTCGGCTTTCAAGAGGAGCCCCGGTTCACCACGGGAGACCACTTCTGGCAACTGAGTGCGTTCGCGCCAAGAGCAAATGGCTTATGGGCCGATACGTTGATTATTGCGGCACGGAAAACCAACGGCTGACGAATTTCGGGACCATGCAGCCCCAACTCTATGAACAGGTTTTCTCGGTTCAGAATACCCATTGGTGGGGCCGGAGTCGGCGAAGGCTAGCATTTGATTTGCTCCAACGATTCGGGCTCCAGTCTCACTGCCGGCATGTGGATGTTGGCTGCGGGACCGGCCAGAACCTGAAACTGCTCGACTCTCTTGACCCATTGCTCGTCGTCGGCATCGACGTTTCGCCCATCGCTCTTGCGCTTGCCCGTAAGGCATGTCGAAATTGCGAGCTCGTTCAATCCAACATCAATTACCCCCTACCCTTCGACGACGAAACCTTCGATGTCGCGACGATCTTTAACGTGCTTTATCACGAATGGGTGAATAACGAGCTGGCCGTTTTGCGTGAGACGCGCCGGCTTTTGCGAACAAATGGTCTCTTGCTCGTCACCGAGCCAGCATTCCTATCGCTGGCCAGAAAAAACGATATTGTCGACATGGCCAAACGTCGGTATCGCTTGAGGCCATTCGCGGAGCTGCTGCGACAAGCCGGCTTTACGATCGCATTCTCCAATTATTTCACCAGTTTTGGCGCTCCGATCATCTTGGGTGCAAAAGCCGTTGGAGCGCTTGGCGGAAACGAGCGGGCCGGCAACGCCGAGGTTCCCGAGCTGCGCGCGCCGCATCTAATGCTCAATCAGGCGCTTTACGGCCTGGCGCGCATTGAAGCCGCACTGGTGACGGCATCGGTTCCCCTGCCGTTCGGTACCACCCTTATCTGTGTCGCGCGCCGGCTTTAGGACCTTACTGTATAAAGCGACCAGATAACGGCATCGACCCGCAGACGCTACCATTTTGCTGCAGTCAGCGATGTTGCCTATCAAGCACGGCCTTTCGATCCACGACAAACAATCCGAGTGAGCCACAAGCAGATGCGACATATTTAGCGCTCCGACGATGACCTAAAATCTGAAATAAATGAAGGGATGGAAACTATTTGCTGCGAGCTGAAGGGATGCCCAGACGAACAGAGAGAATGCGGCCCCGAGCTGCACAACGAGAACTGGCGTGCGGTCGAATCGCAAGGATCTAATCCGGTCTGTGGGTATGAGCGCCAGAGCGATCCCTGCAGCCAAATAGAAAGCGACGTCGCCAGGGATGAAATGTTCTATCGGAAAATATAAATTGCCATCGGACCGGACCCAAAACATTGTTTTGATGTATGCTATGGCAGCATCAAACTGCTCAATGCGGAAAAAGACCCATCCAACCATCACGAGGACTATCGTTGTCGTCACTCCGACCGGGCCTTTCGGACGCCAACCAAAACGGTGGTTGGCAATTCTCTCCGCGACCAGCAATATTCCGTGATAGAGGCCCCACGTGAGAAAGCTTAGCCCAGCCCCGTGCCATAACCCGCACAAACTGAATACGACCATCAAATTGAAATAGGTTCGCACCGGGCCACGGCGATTTCCACCCATCGGGATGTAGAGGTAATCGCGAAACCAACGCGTAAGCGTCATATGCCAACGTCGCCAGAATTCGGTGATATTAGCCGCTCTGTAGGGTTGATCGAAGTTTTCTGGAAATGAAAGGCCGAGAAGTCTTCCGAGTCCGATTGCCATGTCGGAATAACCAGAAAAATCATAATAGATTTGCAAAGTGTAGCAAACAATCCCGAGCCAAGCATGAGCGCACGTCAGCTCGGCATGCGGCAAGTTTATAATCTGATCGGCAACCGCGCCTAAATTGTCGGCCAGAATTACTTTTTTGCCGAAGCCAACGCAGAAGCGGTAGGCTCCTTCGGACGCGCTCGCTAACGAGAGCGATCGTTGTTCAAGCTGCTCACGGATCTCCCGATAGCGAATTATGGGTCCCGCAATAAGCTGGGGAAACAATGTATGATAGACTGCGAACTTTCTGCATGAGGGTGCCATCGGACATTCCTGCCGATAGACGTCGACCAGGTAGGAGATAGCCTGGAACGTGAAGAAGGAAATACCGATTGGGAGAGCTATTGCTGGAGGCGGTCCAATGGACACGCCGGCGGCCCCGTACAGCGCATGACTGAACAATTCCCAGAGAAAACCCGCGTATTTATAATATATCAGTCCGATCAGGTTCAGCGCCACGCCGATCAAGAGAAGACGTCGCCTGCTGACGCCTTTGGAATGAGTTATGAGCGTTGCGAAATACTGGTTCAATACCACTGAAATAAGCAAAAGGCCTACTAAGGCACCTGCGCCCGCGGCATAGAACAGCACGCTGGCAATCAAGATAACCTGGTTGCGCGCATGTGATGGAGCTAAATAGTATATTACGAGAAAGACGGGCAGGAACCCGTGTATGAATGGTATAGAGCTGAATACCATGGGTGGCTCATCGCATGTGCGGGCGTTCAGGCACTACATGGTGCAAGAATAGGAATGCGAGAGTTTTTTGCCGATCAACGGGGCCTCGCACGGAAGATAGGTCTCTACGAACTGATAGATGAAATATTTCGTGCCCGCGGGCATGTCTGCGATGAAAGGGAGAAGGCGTTCGATTGGCGTTTTCGCCCGGCGCATGAAGCAAAAATAATGGGGCATCCAGAGCAATTCGTATGGATCACTGAACGAGTCTCCCCAAAGCATGGTTCCCGGCAAACGATCGGCACATTCACTCGGCTTGGACTTAAACGCCCAGCGAAAGACCGGCGATTGACCAAAGGAATAATCCACAATTCTGCTGTCAAATAGCCAGCGTCCGTCGTTCGTGGTGCCGCCCACGCCGTCCAATCGGCTTGCCGCATCGATCTGTTCGCCGGATGACTTCAAGAGGGCTAGAAAGCGTGCTTCACCGCCCGCTCTGTAGGTCGCGGCTTGCCAATGCACATTCTCGTGCCATGCGATTTCGGGGCGGTGCTCGGCGGCGGCGATGCGGCGAACTATCTCGCGGACCACCGGAATCGCGGTATGCAACGTTGGATGCAGATCGGTCCGATAGAATAATGGGGGGCCATCTTTCAGCGGGAGCAATACTTTCTCGACGTCGATAAAGATAATTGACGGATCGTTCTCAAGCGACTTTCGGAGACGACCAAGGTTGCCTCCATCAGTCGATTTCGGAGCATCGTACGGGAGATATTTAGGATAGGTCATTGCCTTGTCCGGGTATCCGACCAGCACAAGTGTGACGCCCCGCTCCTTAAGCATTTTGCCCAGCTGATGAAACGATTGCTCCATCTGGAGAAAATCCTGCTCGTCAAGCCGTTCGATCTCAAACCGATCGTCTGTTCGTTCTCGATCGAATAGCCATCCGTCGCGGCCAAGATAGACTTTGTGAGACGTATCGAAGACCGAGTAGTCGATCTGATTTTTCACGCGAATAAACAGATCTCGTAGACCAAGGTGATCATCGAACCAACGACTGACCGCATCCGTGAACGCGGCGGCGCCACCATCTGTCAGCAAAGACAGCTTGGGCGGCGGAGAGAGCTTCCGATATTCGTCAACGGTAGGAACGCGAATGAATGGAATCGCGGTCTGAACGCATGGCAACAGGATGAATAGGGCAAGAGCCAACAGGAATGTGGCGAGCATTGACTCCCGGTTCAATTGAAGCCCTCGCCGAAGAGTGGATGCAACGTTATGGGAAAAGGCACGCATGGGCGTGGGGTCACCTGTGGCTCAGCCTTCAATAGATCACCGAACCGGATTTTCGTGAGCGGCACCAGGTCGATATTGGGATCCGGTTCAGAACCCCCATCGCGCTATTAAGCTCGTA